>Ga0326727_10013383_pt1 | contig 18289 bp, 12 predicted proteins | sample MB2enrmetagenome_FD_207643 | JGI IMG/M metagenome (GOLD analysis project Ga0326727, IMG submission 207643) | Lab enriched peat soil microbial communities from McLean, Ithaca, NY, United States - MB29MY | ecosystem: Environmental > Terrestrial > Soil > Wetlands > Peat | place: USA: New York...
CGCAAAACTGTCGGCCAGATGGATAGACATGACGGCAGTTCAGCACATCCGCGACGGAAACGCCAGCCATTTTATCCTAACTCGTTATCCCCTAATGCTCCAGTCCTGTCCTTGGCAACCGCCCTGGTCTTTTACGTGCCTGGCACCATCGGCTGGAGTTCCACTTTCGCCGATCTTCCGACAGCATTATGGTTGCTTCAGAATCCGTTGATCCTAAGCATTGGCCCCAGCCTCGGCGCCGAAAATGCCGAAGGGTCGCCCATTAGGGCGTTTTATCTGTTGACGAAACGCCCTGATCGAATTTGGTTCGTCTTGTCGTAAAATTGTCCACACGGCCTGTTACTTCGCCCAGTCCGATCTCCTTTTCCACCAACTCCTCACCCATCGGGCGGGGCCGCCAAAAAGGCCCAGTGTCGTCAGACCGTCCTTTTCCTCAAACGACGGGCCCATCACTTCACGGCCGATGGCCTTGGCCACCGCCCATGCACTTTGCGGACGGCGCGAGGGTTCCTTCTCCAAACACGACATCACGACAGCCGAGACGGGGGCGGGAATATCGGCGTTCAGGCCAAGGTCGGCGAGCCTTTCCGCCATCGGCGTCGGCGTGGCCGTCAGCACTTGTCCAGCCACGTCGCCCATGTAAAAGGGCGGTTTGCTGGTCAGCAAGTCGTAGAGCACCGCCCCCAAGGCATAAATATCGTCCGTCACCCGCCCGCGCTGGCCTTGCAATTGTTGCGGGCTCATATAGAGCAGCGTTCCCCGGATCGGCGACGGGGTGGTCTGGGTCGAGGCATCGCTGACGGCGGCGGCGATGCCAAAGTCGGCCAGCTTGAGCCGTCCCATGCGATCCACCATGAGATTGGACGGTTTCAAATCGCGATGCACGACGTTTTCGCGGTGCGCGTACTCAAGCGCACGGCAAAGCTGCTCCAGCAGGGGCGCCAGTTGCGGCCATGCAAGCAGGCGTTGCGGCTGGCGCAAGCGCAACTCCTGCAAGGTCGAGCCTTCCACATACTCCATCGAGATGAACGGAGGCTCGTCCTCGAACTGGTGCATGTCGTGGATGCGGACGATGTGCGGGTGGGAGAGTTGGCGGCTCTTGAGCGTTTCCTTGCGCAAATCGTCCAGCGCTCCGGCATCGTCCCGCACTTCCGGGGGCAGGAATTTCAAGGCGACAAACTCCTTGAGTTGCTCATCAAAGGCCAGCCAGACGACCCCCATGCCGCCCGTTCCCAACGTCCGGGTCAAAGTGTATCGACCCTGGCCAACTCTTCGGCCTTCCTGCAAAAGCGGCAGCAGCGGGTCCATCATCCAGACTGCCACCACCACGTTCAGCTCCGGTGCCAGATTTTCTATCTGCACCATCCATCGGCCACCGGCGGCGTTGGGATCGGTTTGCTCCCGCAGTTTGACCGCGTCCACCAATCGGCCATCGCCCAGCCGGATCATGCCGACCACGTTGCGCTGGCACAGGTTCTCCCGGCGCATGCTCTTGCTGGCCGTGTCGAAAAAAAGCACTTGCAGGCCCTCCTCGGAATAGTCGGTGGATTTATCCATCGGTCGCAGCCGTATATGCACCAGGCATTCCATCCGCGCCATCTGAGCCAGCAAGCGCGTGGCCAAAGGTGCCGTCTGCGAGGCCTCATCCGGCACGAACACCCGCAGCAAAATAGGCCCTTCCACCAGTATATGGATGGTCGAATCGCCCCCTTTTCGCAGCAACTGGACTTTGCCTTGGGGCAAATCCTGGATGGAATCATGGCGGGCCGGCGCATGGAGCGATTCCTCGCTCAACTCGGCCCGCTCCGCCCGCGCGCTGGAATCAGCGTGTTCGGCGGAAACGCTCCTTTGGGCGCTTTCAGCGCGAAGGGCGGTGGAGGCGCTGGCCGCGCTCAAGGCGAATTCAACGGGCAAGTCCCATTGTTTAATGAAGCGAAATCTCAACTCGCCAGCGACGGCTTTCAACAAAAGGGCATGGCCGCTGACATAGTTGACAATGTTGCCGATGGCGATCTTCAATTCCGTGCCTGGGTGCCAGGCTGGCTCCATGGCGGAGGTTCCACATTGGCACCGGGCAGTGCCATCCGGCCGCAGATCGGCCTGAAAATTGCCCCATTCGCCCGGTTTAATGGAGATAATGCCGGTCGCTCCCGGTGGGGCGCGCTCGATCACTCCCCGATAACTATAAGCCAGAACATGGATCCAGTGTATCTCCAACGATTGGAGGATCAACCAAAACGGTTGCCCCGCCAGGTCGGAACCCTCCAAGCGCACGCACTCGGTGAGAGAAAAATGCCGCTGGATCTCCTCCCAGGTCAGACGCAAAAAACGCTCCTGCGGCTCGCGTGGACGAGTTGGCTCGGTTTTGCCCGCGACTGGACTCTCTTCGCTCAATGGAAAAACGAGAGAGAAGGGTTATCAATCCCCCAGAACCGCAGATGACTCTTTTCTTCCCGCATCGCTCCGTAGCTTTGCCCAAAAACCGGCGTCGCTCAAGTTTAATCGCTTGGCCGGAGCCGTGCGGGTGTCAGAAAGGGGTCCTCACATTGCCACATTGTGGGTTGACACACAAACGGTGACGAATTACACAGCCGATTTTCTGTCCCCGCGCATTTTTCTCAAATCTTCCCGCGCCATAAAACTTGGCATTGCACCGCGGCCCCGTTCGTTCAACGCCTTCAAACGATCGAGCCGTTCCGGGCTTTTGCCCGGCAGCGGATGGAATGCCGGTTTTACAGAATTAGCGGCCAGGTGTACCAGTCAGTCATGCAAAGCATCCGTTATGTGTATTGGCAGGACGGGGACGCCTGGCTCGGTCACCTGGAAGAATATCCCGACTACCTGACGCAGGGTGAGTCGCTGGCAGACTTGGAGGAGCATCTGCGAGACTTGCACAAGGACTTGTCGGGCGGCCTCATTGCGCATGCGCGCAAGCTGGCCGAACTTCAGGTCTCGTGAAGCGGGTAGAACTCATCCAGCAACTCACGCAAATGGGTTGTGTCTTCATCCGGCCCGGCGGCAAGCACGAGTTGTTTTCATGCCTTTTCAAAAGCGGATTTGCGCAGGGACACCCCATCGCGTCGAGGTCTTTGGTGTTTTGCGGGGTGGGTTTGAGGGGTTCATCCGGCGCTGAAGCACCGGGCTGTTTTCATTCTAAATTCATCGGCCGTTCCCTATTTTGCTCATCGTCGAAAGGATGCTCTCCGCCGCCCGTTTCCAAGGCCATTGCTTCATGTCTTCCGCGGCTGCCTGGCCGCGCGCTTGCGCCTCAGCGCGGTGCTCGTGGGCGTATTCGATGCTGGCGATGATTTCATCCAACGAAGGCTCAACCCAACGCGCCACCAATTTCCCGCTCCGGTCGTTAATATCGAGAGGCCGAAGTGTTTTGAGCAGAAAGGCATTGCTCTCGTTGCATAGGTCCTTATGCCCGGTGGCATCGCTGACGATCGCCGGCTTCCCGCAAGCCATATATTCCATGAGAACCAGATTGGTTCCTCCCTCGCAACGGTTGGGGAACAATCCAAGGTCGGATTGGCGATAGGCCTGGGCCATCCCGCCCGCCGGCAGGCTTGGCATCGTCACCACTCTCCTGGGGTCAATCCCGTTGAGGCGATAAACATGCTCCATCTGCCCGACCCAGTTGCGGCCCGACACTTCGAAGCGAATGTGGGGCGAGGCCCTCATCGTTTCCATCGAGGCCGGCCACGGGTTGTGCCAGGCCGTCATCAACACCATGTCGGGATGTTTCTTGCTGAGGACGGAAAAGGCCTTGAGCACGAGGTCCTGACCCTTGCGCAACTCGAATTTCCCCCCGGAAAAAAGCACGAAATGCCCGTCTCTTGCGACCGCTTGAGGGTGAAACACCGTCGTGTCCACGCCTTGAATCAATAGAGCGGTGTTTGAAATTCCTTTCTCTTGCAGACGATCCATGCACCAGGTTGAACCGGCAAAAACCACATCGAACCGGCGGGCATTTTCCACCGACTCGGACACCAACTCATTTTCGAAAAAGACATATCCGAAATTGCGGCGCCCGCGGGCCGTGGTGAAAGGTGCAAAGACGTGCCCTCCCAAGGACGTGAAGAGATCCCCGGGCAGCGCTTTGGATTGGAACATGGGATCGCCGCGGTCCAAGTGGCGCACATTCACCAGTTTTGACAATTCCTCCATCAAATGCCGGTTGCAGACGCCCCATCCGAATCCGCCGCCCGGTTGGCCTGAGTAGTAGAGCGGCATTGCGTTGAGGACGCCCGCAGTGGTCGCGACTTTATTGAATCCGGAATCCGGAGAATTAGCAGGGGCATTGCCGTCCATGGGCAGGTTCGCACGCTGTGCAAGACCGCGCAGAGCCATTTCCACTCCCGCGATGGCATCCGAGTAACCGGGGCGCAATCGCACCGCTTGCTTGAAGGACTGGATCGCTTCGCCTGGCCGTTGGAGGGATTGCAGGACGAGGCCCAGGTTGTAATGAGCGGTGGCATCCGAAGGTGAAAGCTGGATTTCGCGCCGGCAGCAGGCGGCGGATTCCTCCAACCGGCCCAGTTCTCCAAGCACCGCACCCATCAGCAGGTTGAGCTTGGGGGCCTTGGGGGCGATGCGCAGGGCCTGTTGCAGGCACGCCAGCGATGCCTCGTATTGCTTGGACTGAAAAAACAGGAATCCCAATTGCCCGTGGGCTTCCACACAATCCGGATCGTGGGCAAGCACCCTTGCATAGGCCTTGGCGGCCTCCAGGAAACGTCGTTGTTCGAGATGCTGACGGGCCTCCTCGAGAAGCCGCCGACCATCGCCGACAACCGGGGAGGGGGGGAAGAACGTACTGCTCATGGAAAGCATTGAAGCATTGAGCTACAACGTGTCGCCATAACTCCGGTCCGAACGGGTGGAACGACGAAGGCCAACCGGTGCGGAGTTCTCCGGCGGGCAAAATCTGCCCGGAACAGCGGTCCTGGCGATAAACGAAGCCATCGGGCAGGCAAAACCTGCCCTGAACAACCACTCTTGAGGTCGTTCCAAGGCCATCACCGCGAAGAGAGCAGACAACGTGCCAAGCTTTTCCAGGCGCCACATTCCCATCGGCCACAAGGCAGATGTCGCCTCTGCGAGGCTTCTGCTTTTCAGAGGATGCGGTGATCTACAAAGAGGTCGCGCCTACGGCGCTGCTAAAAAAGACGCGCACAAGAATGCGCCGGTCCGAAAAGGGAGCTTGCACCGTTTTGGCTGTGGAATATGCTCTCGGAAATTGCAGCTCAATCGGCGCGATCCGTGCCGGGTCTCCGACCATTGACATGGCTCCAGTTGTAATGCCAAAAGCAAGAGCGCTGTTTCGCCGCGCCATGGAGAGCCTTGCCCGGCGTCAGAAACTCGAGGCGGCCCGGTATTTGTTCCAAGCCGTGAAGATCCAACCCGTTTACTTTGATGCCCTTTACAATCTGGGCTTGGTTTTGCAGGAGCTGGATCAATTATCCGAAGCGGTTGCCTGTTACCAACAGGCCTTGCGGATCAACCCCGATTTCTCCCAGGCATGGAATAATCTGGGCGTGGCCCACCATAAGGCCAGGCGGTCGTCACAGGCAGTGGATTGCCATCGTCGCGCCATCGCGTTGGAGCCTGGGGATTGGAGTTATTACAACAATCTGGCATACGCCCTTCGTGGGATGGATCGGCCGGCCGAGGCCATCCACGAAATCCAAACCGCGCTCCAATTGGATCCCTCCTCCCGGATTCTCAAGCTCAACCTGGGCGACGCCTTTCGCGAAGCCGGACGGATTGACGAATCCGTGGCCGTGTACGAAGATTTGTTGAGGGCCGAACCTCAGTTGGCGGAGGCCCATTTTGGCCGGGCATTTTCGTTGCTCCTGGGGGGCAACATGGTCCGGGGATGGGAGGGGTATGACTGGCGGTGGCGGCTCAAAGACCACCTCCCGCCCCGGGAATTTGCGCAGCCTGCCTGGCAAGGCGGGGACATCAAAGGGTTGCGCCTTTTTGTCTATGCGGAGCAAGGCGCCGGGGATTGTATTCAATTTGCCCGCTACCTTCCAGAGTTGGCTCGCCTGGGCGCCAAGGTTATCCTGGAATGCCCCTCCTCGCTGGTCAGATTGTTGGGTACGATTCAGGGGCTTGAGCAGATCATCGCCAAAGGGGATGCCATACCGGCCTTTGACCGCTCTTGCGCCTTGATGAGCCTGGCCCGATGGTTTAAGACCACCCTTGATTCCATTCCCGCTTCGGTTCCCTACCTGGGAAGCCCGGGCAAAACTCCCGAATTGCCCCGCGTTGCCAAGGCCAAGCCGGATGATCTGAAAATCGGTTTGGTTTGGGCCGGCAATCCCACGCAGCAGAACGATCGGCACCGTTCCATTCCGCTGGAGATTTTGCAGCCGCTGCTGGGGCGCACCGGGGCGACTTTCTACAGTCTGCAGGTCCATCACGGGCCGGCATCCGGACTCCATCCCTTGGAATCCCGAATGGTGGATTTGTCGCCACTCATAGGCGACTATTTCGATACCGCCGCATTGGTGGGCCAACTGGACCTGGTCATCTCGGTGGACACCTCGGTGGCGCATCTGGCTGGAGCACTGGGGCGTCCGGTCTGGCTTCTGTTGCCGTGCGCGCCGGATTGGCGGTGGCTGCTCAAGCGCGCGGATAGTCCGTGGTATCCGACCATGCGTTTGTTCCGACAACCGCAACCCGGGGATTGGGCTGCAGTAGTAAGAGAGGTGGAAGGTAAATTGGCGGGTTAGCTCGCAAGGCGCAGGGTACCGGCCGTGTTGGCAAGCTCATTCCTGGCTGGACGCGCAGGATCACCAAATCGTTTTCATGGGCCAAGCTTCGATCAGCTTTGCCTGGGCGGAGCCGTCCGAAGAACTGACCTGCAACGTGGCGCCGGCGTCCAGCGGAGAAGTTATTTTTGTAGCGCACAAGGTGTCGTTGGCGAAGATCTCCAGCACGGAGCGATCAATAAAAATGCGCAAGTCGAGTTTTCGTTCCGGTCCGGCCAAGGAAAGCGGCCCTTTAGCGTCCGCCATTTCGAATTCCGAACCGTCAAACTTCATGACAATGAGCGGAGGATTGGCGGCGGCGTTCTTTAACGAAAGGACAACGCCGCCTGACGTCCGCAAAAGAATCTGGGCCTGGATTTCCAGGGTGTTTGTGTGTGGCAACCGGAATGCGGCGCCATCGCCGCGCAGAAGGGTGTTTCGCCATGCCACGGCGCCGCCACGCAGCTTGCGAAGTTGGGGCGCGGGGCTTTGGCGAAGTTGTCCATCGCTTGACAAGCTCAGAACGCGCGGGACTGACAGGCAGCCGTTCCAACCGTGGCCGCCCGGGAAACCATTCACCCAGCCCCACACGATTCGCCGGCCATTGGGCAGTTGCAGGGTGTTGGGCGCGTAAAAACTCGGACCGTAATCCAACAGGCCCCGCGCGCGCGCTTTGAAGCGGCACGTTTCCGCGTCAAAGTCGCCGACGTAGTATTGCACTTTGCCATAAGGGGAGACCAGAAGGATCCAACGATCACCGAGTTGGAAAAAGTTGGGGCATTCGGCCGTGCGCGCCTGCGCGTCAGGAATTTGAAATAGAACGCCGCGATAGCGCCACTGTGTCAGGCCGGAATTTTCCGCCTCATAAATATTGACGACGGCCTGTCCGCCTTGGGCCTCGTTCAGGTTGCCGCCTGTCACCAGGAATGTTCGATGACGGTCGCAAAAAATGAATGGATCGCGCCAATCGTATATCTTCTTGCCGCCATGCAGTGATTCCGAAAGCATGGGATTGGCCGGACATTTGCGCCAGGTGATCAAGTTTTCATCGCCAATCGCAGCCCACTGTTCCGCATGCGTTTGGGCCGATTGTCCGGCGGCGACGCTGGTATAAAAAATCATCGGCTCGCCGTTGCCATTGATGACGCAGCAACCGGACCATACTCCGACTTCGCCCATCTCAGCGGAAGGCCAGAGAGCGACGGGCAGGGCTTCCCATTTCACCAAATCGCGGCTGCGGACGTGCCCCCAATACTTGGGACCATCCCCGTCGCTGAAGGGATGCAACTGATAAAAAACATGATAGAGGCCATTATGATAAATAGGCCCGTTGGGATCATTCATCCATTGGGCCGGAGCGGTGATATGGAAAATCGGGCGCGCCGGATCGGACTGCGCGCGCGGGGCGGCCGCCTGGAGCGCAGACATGGCTCGCGAAATCACTTCATTTGTTGACCCGGCGCCAGACAATGGAGGCAAGAAACAAAGACCGCACAAAAGCGGCAACCGGGCAAACCGCGGCAGCAATTGAAAAGGCAGAATGCGCCGGCTGCAACGCGGCGAGCGACCGCTTGTTGTTTGATCAGGCAAAATAAACCCGCTTACTGCCATGACCGTATCGCCCCAGCCAGTATTGACTTCCACCTCGACAGGGAAGGCTTCGATTCCATTGACCTCCGCCGTCGCTCCGCTTCCCGGCGTTATGGCGGACAGGGCAGCGGACAGAACACGGACCAGCATGGGCGGATGTTGGGGGAACGCGGGCGCAAGGGCAAGCCGGTTTTTGTGCTCCTGTGGGAATCGTGCCATTTTGTTGACATCCACGCGGCGGTGGCGGACGGACTGCCGGCCAATATCGAGGAACTTAAAGCGGCGATGGATGGTCCGGAGGGCTGGGCGCAAGAGTTTGAGTGCCAGTTTCTGGACGTTCAGTCCACGCTGCTGCCCTACGAATTGATCGCCCCATGCGAGGAGCCTGGAGGCCACCGCCTCGGTGAAAATGTTTCCGAGCATAGGGGACATGGGCGTGGGGAAATTCCGGGCCAAAGACTGGCCGATGTGAAGAGAAGGCTAAAACATAAAGGCTAAAGGATGAAGGCTAAACTTAAAGCAATGCTGCTGGCCACCAACTGTGCGGTGAATTTCCAGGAGCGAACAGAAAACACAGGAGATTAAAAAGAGGACCCAGGCAGGGCTGGAATTTGAAGATTTTGCGCCCCTCAAACTGTCGGGGCCTGCCTCATTTCCGAATTGGACATTGCCTCCTGAATGTGCCATCTTTCCCCGACCTAGAAATGAATGCAAAGGATCAGACCGTTTTCCGGTTTTCCAACCACGCGCTGAAGCTGGAATGCTATGGCGGTTGCGTCGTGCTTTTTTGAGTTTTATGAGTCTGAACGCGATTCAGTTTCGAAAGGGAGTATCCCTGATCGTCTCCACGGCGCTCGGATTCATGTCAGCCTCCGGTTCCGCGCAAACGCTGACCCATCGCTATAGCTTTTTCAATGAAACCAACGGCAGCACGACCGCGGTTGACTCCGTGAGCGGGGCCAACGGCTCACTGTTCGGCGGCGCCGCCATCACGGGCGGCCAACTGGTGTTAAGCGGCGCCACAGGATGTTATGCCGCTTTGCCGGGCGGACTCCTTGAAGGATACTCCGCGGTGACCATCGAGGCTTGGGCCACTTACGGAAATCTGGCGGTCAACTGCTACTTGTTCGCCTTCGGCAACACCGATGGCAGCGGCGACGGGGAAGACTATATTTTCTGCGCTCCGCAGTCCGCGCGCATCACCATCAGCGGGGTGGACCCGGGTTACGACGGCGAACAGAACGCCACATGCGCCGGTTGGTCTGGCGAGACGGGCCTGGATGTCGTCGCTGTCTTTAATCCGCCGTATGGCCGCCTGGACCTCTACACCAACGGCGTCCTGGCCGGCGCCAACGACGCGGAAACCATCGCCCTTTCCGCGGTGAACGACGTGTATAACTACCTTGGCCGGTCCCTTTACACGGCCGATCCGTATGCCCCGATCAAACTTGATGAGTTCCGCATTTACAAGGGTGCTCTAAGCCCCGAACAGATCGCGCTCAACGACGCCGCCGGCCCCACCAATATCATCATCAACCCCGGCGCCTTGCAAGCGATCCAATTGGTGCTGACGAATCAGATGCCCATCGGCGCGACTGTGCAGGCCGCGATGTTTGGCAACTTCGCCCTGGTGAGCAACGTAAACCTCTTCACCTACGGATCCCCCACCCTCGTCTCAACCAATTCGACCGTCCTCAATATTTCCTCCTCCGGCGGCCTGGTCAGCGCCGTCGGCCCCGGGTTGGCGACGGTGGTGGCGACCTACGCCGGTTTGAGTGTCACCAATAACGTCACGGTGGCCGGGTTTGCGACCAACATTTTTATATTCGACAGTTTCAACGACGGATTTTGGACGATTCTCAACAAGGGCAACAGCAATGCCCTGGTGGCGACCATCAGCGGCGCCAGCCAGCAGCCCTACACCAATGGCGCCGGCATCCAACAATTCCAAGTCCTCTACAATCTGCAGAACGGCACCTTCCGTCTGCGCCAGCGATCCAGTTGGGAGTGTCTGGCGGCCGCAGGCAACCACGCCGCGCCGGGCGCAGCCGTTCCGACGATTTCATCCTACGACGGCGGCAGCGCCCAGCAATGGCACATCGTCACCGCCGGCGGAGGTTACTCTCGCATCTTCAACGCCGCCAGCAACCTGGTATTGCAGACCGACAACGGCGATCCCGCCAGTGTCACCCTGGCCGCGCCTTCGACCAACGCCTATCAACTCTGGCAGTTCAATTACCAGACGCATTTCCCGAAGAAGGGCAGCGCGGGTTACGAGGGTCCGCCTTACTCGACAGAATTGACCACGGGCTGGGCGTATAATTACGACGATCACACGACTGTTTCCGAACCGGCCTCTTTTAATTTTGTGCCGATGGTTTGGGGCCAGTATTGGGAGCCGGTGAGCGATCTCGAGAGCCGCGATGCGGGTTGGCTGGCCAGTGCGCAACCCGCCTATCTGCTGACCTTCAATGAGCCCGACAACAGCGGGCAGGCGGACATGACCACCGAGACGGCCATCGCCATGTGGCCGTCGCTGGAGGCGCTGAATGTGCCGCTGGTCGGCCCAGCCATGCAAGATACCGAGGACGCCTGGGAAAACAGCTTCTTCAGTTCCGTCGCCGCCAGCAATTATCGCGTGGACTACAGCGCCGCGCACGAGTATGTCCCGCCGAACGCCGCCTCGCTCATCGGCGACTTGGATTCCGTTTATGCCGCCTACGGACGGCCTGTCTGGTTGACAGAGTTTTCGCCGGTGGACTGGAGCGATTGCCAATGCTGGTCGGAAGACGACGACTATAACTTCCTGGCCGAATTCATGTGGCAGGCGGAAGGCCAGCCTTGGTTGAGGCGTTATGCGGTCTTCCCGTTCAGCAATACGAACCCCGACAGCCCTTGGGTTGACAATGGTTTTACCGGCAGCATTTTCCTGTCCAATGGCGTCTCGCTTTCCCCGTACGGCGAACTCTACGCGACGTGGGACGGCACTCTGACGCTGGAGGCGCAAACGCCTTACCTCATCCACAATTTGGCCACCAGTTTCCGTCTGACCGCGACCAACGGCATCAGCACGCCGCGCGCAACGACCATCTACGTCAGGAACGCCACCACCGAATGGGCATTGCTGGCGTCGCCGACGCCCAATAATTATTATATCATTTCGTTGAACGACGGCCGCCGCTTGAGTTGCACGGATGGGACGTTGGGCTTGTCGCCCTTTGGCAAGGTGGGAACGGCGGTGCAATGGACCTTTACCGGGCCGGACAGCAGCGGCTACTATTTCATAGGCAACCCGGCGTCATCGCTGAACCTCTACGGCTCCGGCACCGCGCCCGCCATCACTTTCAGCACGATAAGTTCCAGCACGGAAACCGATAACACGCGCTGGCGGCTGATCAAACCCTACCAGCCCGTCACCATCGGGGTGGCGGCCACCCCTGGCGGCCTCTCTGCCGTGGCCGGCGACGGGATCGTCAATCTTGGCTGGACTGGCTCCGACTATCGTTACGATGTCTATTGCGCGACCGTCTCCGGCGGCCCCTACACGCAGGTGGCGACCAACCTGGCAGGCACCTCGTTCACCAATGGTCCCGTGACCAATGGCGTCACCTATTTCTATGTGGTCGCGGGCCTGAACATCCTTGGACAGCAATCCTCCTACTCGGCGGAAATCAGCGCGCAACCCGTCTCGTTGAGCCCGCCCCAAATCAGTTTCGGAATGACCGGCAATGGCCTGCAGTTTAGCTGGCCTTCGGACCACACGGGCTGGGAATTGCAGGCGCAGACCAATGGGCCCGGAGCTGGGATAGGCACTAACTGGGTCACCCTGTCCGGCTCCGGTGCCACCAACCAAATCGTCATCCCCATCAGCCCCACCGGCGGCAGTGTGTTCTTCCGGCTGGCGTATCCCTAATTCCCCTTAAAAAGGATCGTAATCGGATTCAAATGTATGAAGTTGACCCGAATGGCATTCCTTTTCATTTTGCACCTCCAGTTGGAGCCTCAGTGGGTCTGTCGCATAATTAGCGCGTGATTTTGCGGAGGTTTCGGTCTTTTGCAAGTCGCAGCTCCGGGCATCGATGCAGATTTTTCGCGGGGAAAGCCCCGCCGGGCCAGCCGCCGTGTCAAAGGATTTTACGCGATTCCCAAGACTGATAACTTTCACAGTTTAAAAATGTGAGGACCGACGCCAACGAAGCCTTTCCTGCGAACATCTCATTGTGCTGGCGCATTGGCCGGACATCGAACCTGAGGTTCCGGCCGGAAGGTGTTTTAAAGATTTCCCGGCTTTATAGTCTGCGGACAGGGCGAGTTGATCAGCACGTTTCTGCTTGCCGCTCAAGCCCCTGATGGACACGAAATTGTATAAGATTCCAGAATTTTCAGGGTAGCCTCGCCAAGCCGGTGAATGCGAAAACTATTGTGTGTCAATCATTAGCACATCGCATCCCTTTTTGTGTCCCTGACGGCGTTTTTATGGGCGAGTCCAAGTGTCCTCACCGCGGCTCATTCGCACTACCGCCGGGGCATTCCGGGCAGGCCGCCCATGCGGGCCATCATCTTTGAGAATTTGCCCATCTTCTTCATCGCCTGCTGGATCTGGCCGAAACGGTTAAGCAGATTGTTGACTTCCGACACCTGCACGCCGCTGCCCTTGGCAATGCGGATGCGGCGCTTGGCGTTGAGAATCTGCGGGGCGCGCCGTTCCTGCGCCGTCATCGCGCAGATGATGCCCTCCATCCTTTTGAACTGCTTCTCCTGCTTGGCCATGTCCGCCCCTTTGAGCATCTCCGCTCCGCCGGGCAGCATCCCCACCACGCTCTCCAGCGAGCCGAGCTTTTTCATCTGGCGCAATTGCTCCAAAAAATCCTCCAGCGTGAACTGCCCCTTGCGCATCTTCTCCTCCATCCGCCGGGCGTCATCCATGTCCACCGTTTCAACGGCCTTCTCCACCAGGCTGACCACGTCGCCCATGCCCAGGATGCGCGAGGCCATCCGTTCGGGGTGGAAAGGCTCGAAATCCTCCAACTTCTCCCCGACGCCGGCGAATTTGACCGGCTTGCCCGTCACCGCCTTGAAACTCAGCGCCGCCCCGCCGCGGGCGTCGCCGTCCAATTTCGTCAGGATGGCCCCGGTGATGTTGAGGGCCTGGTCGAAATGCGTGGCGACGTTGACGGCCTCCTGGCCCGTGGCGGCGTCAAGTACAAGAAGTATCTCCTGCGGTTGGACCAGGTCGCGCAGGCGGACCAGCTCCTGCACCAGCGGCTCATCAATCTGCTGCCGGCCCGCCGTGTCGAAGATCAGCGTGTTGCGATTGTTTTGCCGCGCGAAATCCAGCGCCTCCCGCGCGATGCGCAGGACATCCCTCTCCCCTTTGCGGACAAAGACCGGCAAACCCAACTGCCGTCCCAGCGTTTCCAATTGGTCCATGGCCGCGGGGCGATTGACGTCGGCGGCGACCAGCAAAGGGGTGCGGGCCTGTTTATGCAGCAGGCGGGCCAGCTTGCCGCTGGAGGTGGTTTTGCCCGAACCGTGCAAGCCGACCATCAGGACGCAACTGGGATTGCCGCTCAGGGCCAGGCCGGCGTTGGTCGAGCCGAGCAACCGGACCAGTTCGTCGTGGATGATCTTGATGATCTGCTGTCCGGGCTGGATGCTTTGCACCACCTCCTGGCCCAGCGACTTGGTTTTGACCGCCTCGATGAAATCGCGGGCGACTTTGAAGTTGACATCGGCCTCCAGCAGCGCCAGGCGCACTTCGCGCAACGCTTCCCCCACGTTGTCCTCGGAGATTTTCCCCAGGCCGCGCAGATTGCGGAAGGCCTTTTGCAATTTCTGGCTCAAGCCGTCGAACATGGCGCTAATTTAGAGTCCGCCGCCCAAACCGCAACTTTGAACTTGAGCCGGCGGGAGTGTTGTGGCTCAATCACGCTTCCTCGGTTTGGAGCCGGGGCTGGCGGGTAGGTTACCCAAGTGGCCAACGGGGGCAGACTGTAAATCTGCTGGCTTACGCCTTCGATGGTTCGAATCCATCACCTACCACCACCCTTTTTGCGAGGGAACAACCCGGATATGTTCCTTGTGTTAAGTGGCTTACGTCGTCTCTCCCCTTTTACGCTGTGCGCTTTTGTGCTCTCGCCGTCTTTTGTTGGCTTTTCCAAAACGATCCTCGAAAAGCTGCCATAAGTCTATCACAAGTCTATCAGGCGGGGCGATTCAACATCACGCAATTGACGCGAATTGTGGCGGGTTTGGTCGCGGGTCGCGGTCGCCAGCGGCCATGACTTGGCCCGCATAACGCGCCGGGCTAGTTCGGCGTGAGGTGATGCAACCCGTCGGTGCCTGCGACAAAAATGTGCGTTTCGGGGACGATATTGCATACTGGAGGATTACTGACGGCATTGGCTGTGTAGCTGCTGGCGAAGGCGTTCTGCGGATCACAGGGGCAAGCCGGCAGTTCACCGCTGGCCCCACGGCCAAGATAAGGCTGCAGGTCGGTGCCACCGGGGCTGGCGCTGTTCTGTTTGCGTTGTTCCAGCGCCCATTGTTGCTTGGAATCGTCTATGAGGCGCAAGTTGTTGATGCAGGCATTTTGTTGGGAGGTGGTGCGGGCTTTCACGAAGTTGGGGATCGCAATTGCGGCCAGCAAACCGATGATGGCGACGACAATCATAATCTCAACAAGCGTGAATCCACTTTTGTGGGCAGTTCTCTTTTGCATGAGTTCTGTCCTTCCTCGCTCAAACGCGGCGTGGACGCGGTAAAAGGCGATTATTTTATGACTGCATTATTGTCCACAGATTGCCTTTTACCAGCCGCGAGGTGATTGCAGCATTTACTGTGCTAGACGCAGCAGTGAGACTGGCCGAACAGCCGAAGGGAGGGTCCTGAACCGCGACAAAAACTGCCAAGACTTTGCTAATCAACGGTTAGCCGTTGGCTGCGAGCGACTTCATGAACTCTTTACCCTGGAGGAAGGCCCGTGAATGCCGGCCCGAATTGCCGGCACGACCACCGCCAAGGGCTTGACGGTCATCTGTCGCCTGGACCGGCGCAGTTACAATCCCCAGCGACCAAACAACCGTGCGGCAAAACTCGCCATTTTCGCAACCCCTTGAATTGCAAGACCTGCTGATGGAAGATGATTCCGCTTCATGCGCGCGATTGTAAACAATCCCGACGCAAATACGCTTGGAAAATGGGGTCCCGGCCGAAACGCCGGATTGACTTTCGCCTCCGCTCTGCCATGCTCGCCGCGGGTGACGTGCCGGGACGGTCCAGGCCCCTTGTCCGGGAACGCAAAAAAAAGAATTGACTGCCATGATGAACGACATTTTGCCAATCGAATTGACGGAGTTTGAACGGTTGCTGGCCAGGCCAAATAATGACCCGACGGGCCTTGCAGGCTTCTTCAACGCCGGAGAGGTCTGGGTCTCCCGCGTGCCGGCGCGCCTGGACGTCATGGGTGGGATTGCCGATTACTCGGGGTCAAATGTATGCGAATCGGTGCTGGGACGCGGGATGCTCATGGCCCTGCAGCCGCGCAATGACCGGACTTTGCGTATCCGCACCATGCAGGTGGGCCACCGCAATCTCCCCGTGGAAACCCGGATCCCGCTGGATTATTTCGCCTCCGGCGACGGCCTGACCGGCTACGCGGAGGTGCGGGCGTTGTGCCTGGCCAATCCGCTGGTCAACTGGGCCGCGTACATCGGCGGGAGCATTTTTACGCTGCTCAAGGAGGAGCCGGTGAAACTGCCTTTTGGCTTCAGCATGCTCCTCTTGAGCGCCGTGCCGATGAATGTCGGCATCGGCAGTTCGGCCTCGGTGGAGATCGGCGCGTTGAGCTGTCTCAACGCCTACCTGGGGCTGAATCTGGACCCGGCTCGCATGGCCCAACTGGGGCAGATAGCCGAAAACCACGTCGTCGGCGCCCCCTGCGGCATCATGGACCAAATTTCGGTCACCAGCGGACGGCAGGGCCGCCTGACGCATATTCTCTGCCGCCCCGGCGAGATCGTCGGCGAGGTGGAGATCCCCCCGGGGACGGCCTTTGTGGGAATCAGCTCGATGGTGCGCCATTCGGTGGCGGGCAATCCTTACGGCGACACGCGCATCGGGGCGTTTATGGGCAAGAAGATCATCAATGACATCCGCGCCCGCACCGGCCGGGCGGCGCTGGATTATCTGACCGAGCTTTCGGCGGCGGATTTGCGCGGGCAGTTCGGCGGGCAAATCCCGGAGCAAATGCTCGGCTCGCAGTTCCTTGACAAATATAAAACACACGACGACCCGGTGACAAAAATCCAGTCCGACGCCACTTACCGCGTGGCCGGCCCTACGCGCCATCCGGTGGAGGAAAACGAGCGCGTGCTCAAATTCATCGAGAGCCTCCGCGCCGGGCGCGAGGGCGACGAGCAGGCGCTGGTCACGGCGGGCGAGTGCATGTTCGGCGCGCACGAGAGCTACCGCGTCAATTGCCATCTCTCCGTTGACGAAGTGGATTTTCTGGTGGACGCCGTGCGCAAGCGCGGGGCGGAGGCGGGGTTGTTCGGGGCGAAAATCACCGGCGGAGGCACCGGCGGTACGGTCGCGGTGTTCGGCCGCGTGGAAGCGTTGCGGAAGCACGTCCCGCAAATCGCCGTCGAATACTCGCGCCGCGTGGGCGTGATGCCCGATATTTTCGAGGGTACGTCCCCCGGCGCGATGGAGTTTGGCGCCCGCCGTTATCGTTTCAACGCCAGCGGATGGCGGGGATTCGCCCCGTGAGCGAGGGCGCCATGAGCGGATCTTCCCGCGTTCGCAAGGCGGTCATTCCGGTGGCGGGGCTTGGAACGCGGCTTTTTCCCGCCTCCCATGCCGTCAAGAAGGAGTTGTTTCCCATCGTCGGCGCCGACGGCGTGGCGCGCGCCTTGTTTCATTATCATCTCATCGAGCTGGTCGCTGCGGGCATTGAGGAAATCTGCGTCATTGTGCAACCCGGCGAGGAGGCGATGATCAGCGCCTATTTGCAGGGGCCGGGAGAGGACTATCTCAAGCGGCTGGAGAAATACCCGGCGCTTCTGCGTGAAGCGGCGGAAATGCGCCGGCTGGCCAGACAAGTCCGTTTTGCCGTCCAGACCCGGCAGGAGGGCTACGGTCACGCCGTCTTTCAGAGCAGGGATTTTGCCGCCGGCGAAATGGTTTTGCTCTGCCTGGGCGACCATCTCTTTCGCGGCAGACCCGCTTCGCCCTATCGCGAACTGGCGCAAATGCCTGTGCTCTGCAAGGGCCGCAGCGTGTCCGCTGTCAACCGGATCGGACCCGGCGAGTTGAAGGGCTATGGAACAATTGCCGGGACGCGGCGGGTGGACAATCCGCGTTTGATTGACGTTTCGCTCATCGTCGAAAAACCGGACCTGCCGCTGGCCCGCGCCAAACTCCGCGTGGATGCTCTGCCTGCCGACACCTGGCTGGGCTGGTTCGGCATGCACCTGCTGGCCCCCTCCATTTATGACGTCCTGGCTGAAATGATCCGCGACAACATCCGCGACAACGGCGAATTCCAACTCACCCGCGCCCAGGAACTGCAGCGGCAGCGCGAAGGCTATCTCGCGCTGGAGATGACCGGCGCCGAGCGTTTGGACTTCGGAACGCCCGATGATTTCGTCCGCAGCGTGGCCGCCTTCCGCAAGTCTTGACATTCCTTCTCCTCGAAGATCCGCCAACCTGTCCGCCATAGTCTTGACGGCGGCGGAAGCCTTGGCGGCGGCGGACGGGAGAAGGCCAGGATGAAGGCAAGCCAAAAACTGACTTCCCCATTCAAAGAAAGTCAGTTGAAACGCTCGACCTCACCCCGGCCCTCTCCTCCAAGGCTGAGCATTACCCACAAAGTTTGGCCAGTTGGTAGCCAAGAGTCAGTTGGCCCAAGCACTCCAGGCCACGCCACAATGTCATTG
>Ga0326727_10013386_pt1 | contig 18286 bp, 13 predicted proteins | sample MB2enrmetagenome_FD_207643 | JGI IMG/M metagenome (GOLD analysis project Ga0326727, IMG submission 207643) | Lab enriched peat soil microbial communities from McLean, Ithaca, NY, United States - MB29MY | ecosystem: Environmental > Terrestrial > Soil > Wetlands > Peat | place: USA: New York...
AGCATCTGTTCGTCGCCAAGGCGGATGTTTTCGCCTATGGTTCCGGTGAACAGGTACGGGTCCTGCAACACGACGCCGAATTCCGCTCGCAGTTTACGCGGGTCCAGTTCACGGATGTCGACTCCGCCTACGCGGATGGCCCCGCGTTGGACATCGTAGAAACGGAGTAAGAGGCTGACTAACGTCGTCTTGCCCGCACCTGTATGGCCGACAATCGCGATGGTTTCTCCGGGCTCGATCGTAAAGCTCAAATCTCGCAGCACCCAATCCTCTTCTTTGTAAGCGAACCAGACTCGATCGAATTCGATGCGGCTTGATGCGGGAACCTCCCTTGGATTCTCAGGCGCGGTAATAGAAGCAGGTGTATCGAGGAGGTTGAAGACACGCTCGGCCGCCGCCATGGCGCCCTGCAGGATGTTGTACTTCTCGCTCAAGTCCTGAATTGGACGGAAGAATCGCAGGCCATACTGAAGGAACGCGACCACCACTCCCAGTGAGAGCGCTCCAGCCTTCACTCGGAACCCGCCATACGTGAGGATTCCGGCTATCGCGAGATACGCACAGAACTCGATCACCGGATAGAACCACCCATAAGTAATGATTGCGTCCTTATAAGCTTCCATGTGCGCGCGGTTGATTCGTTCAAACTCCTCGCCGCTCCTGCTTTCCCAATTGAATAGTTGCAACACAACGATGCCCACGATGTGCTCCTGTAAGTAAGCGTTAATGCGGGCAATAGCCACCCGGATTCTCCGGTAACTGGATGAGACCGTTCGCCGGAACCGGACGGTGGCGAGGATCACGAGTGGCATTACCGCCAACATGAGGACGGTAAGGCCGGGGCTGAGACGAAACATGACCAGTGTAATGAAGGCAAGCGTGAGTAAGTCACCCAGGAGTGCGACCAGGCCGGATGCAAAAAGGTCATTGAGGACGTCTACATCGGTAGTCACGCGGGTTACCAGGCGGCCCACGGGATTCTGATCGAAGAAGCCGATGTCGAGCCTTTGAAGATGGCCCATGAGCTCTTTACGGAGATCGAACATGGCGTACTGGCCGGTGATCTGCATGAGCCAGGTTTGCCCGAATGATGCGAAAAAGCTCAGGGTAAGCACACCGAGGTAAATAAACGCGATCCGCGAGATCCCGTCTGCTTGTGCCGCCGGCAGCCACGGATCGAGGAGTGTAGGTTTTCCGTTAGGGGCCAAATAGCGGTCAACAGCGGTTTTTGTGAGCAGTGGACCGCAGACCTGCAACGAGGAATACACGAAGAGAAAGACCACAGAGAAGGCAATTTTGCCCCAGTATGGCCGCATGTATCCGAGCAGCCGCCGCATCAAGCGGCCATCATAGATCTTGCCAACGACCTCTTCTTCCATCGCTTTCTTTACTGTAGCGTTCACCGCCCGTTTTGTGAGGAAGAGCACATTGCGCCCATCCGAGTTGGTATATGCTAGGTCCATGAAGAAATTCCTCGCGATTTCGATGCTCTTTTCCGCTTCCGCTTTTGCTGCTTCCTACAACGGCACGCTCGTCGACACGATGTGCAGCCACAAGGACGATCTTGCTGCTCACACCACAAAGTGCGCGATCGGTTGCGCCAAGGGTGGGTATGGCATCATGACCGCGGACGGCAAATTCCTCAAGTTCGATGAAGCCGGGAATGCCAAAGCCCTGGCGGTTCTGAAGGACACCAAGAAGGAAAGCGACCTCAAGGCAACCGTTGTTGGCAGCGCGGACGGCGACACGCTCAAGGTTGAATCAGTTTCGCTGGATTAAGCTGTTGTCTCCGCAGGCGTGCCCAGACAGCGAACACCGCCGGGTCGCCTAGCCAGACCAGCATCCAGTCGACCATTTCGAGTTTCAAAGCCCGTTTCTCGCCCGCGACCTTTGGGTTGCGAGCGGCGAAGCGGGTTTTGTCTTTTGCGGCAATCACCAGTTTCCGCGCAACCTTGGGCTCGCGGGTGTAGAAGTCCGCAAGATCTGTAAGTGTTTTTTCGAGACCATCGAGCGAATGGGTGTCGACGCCTCGCCATGGTTGATCAAGCTCCAAACCTGCTTCGGAAATGGCTTTTCTAAGCCTGGATTCCGTGGCTCGGGGGAAAGCCTCGGACAATCGGCGCCATTCATCGGCTCCGATTCTGAACCACCCTCGCTCCCGGAGAAGGCGCCTGATATCATCCGTCTTGTTGGCCATACAAAGCTTTCCTTGCATTATCAACGGCGCGGAACGCCGCGGCTCGCTCACCTTTGAAGATCTGAACCCAGCGGACGGCCGCGTGATTGCACAAGTGAGTGCCGCGGACGAATCCATGGTGGATGAGGCTGTTGACGTGGCACGCCGGACCGTTTCGGGTGAGTGGGGAAAGATGGCGGTGCGTGATCGCGCTGCCGCGCTGTACCGGGTAGCTTCCCTCATCGAAGCGCGCTTCGATTGTTTCGTGACTGCGGAAGTGGCTGATACGGGAAAGCCGTTTGCCCTGGCCTCGCGACTGGACGTCCCTCGTGCCGCGGCTAATTTTCGAGTATTCGCCGATTTGATTGGGACGGCTGGCATCGAGGCTTTCCAAACTGAGACAGCCCTGAACTATGCAGTACGTAAACCCCTTGGGGTGGTCGGAATCATCACGCCATGGAATCTACCGCTACTGCTGCTCACCTGGAAAGTAGCGCCGGCGATGGCCTGCGGCAACGCGGTGGTCGTGAAGCCGTCGGAAGAAACGCCGGCCACTGCAACGCTGCTCGCAGGTGTGATGAGGGACGCAGGTATTCCTCACGGCGTCTACAACGTGGTTCACGGATTTGGCGCGGGATCCGCCGGCGAGTTTCTATCGACGCACGAAGGAATCGACGCGATCACCTTTACGGGTGAATCGCGCACCGGCGCGGCCATTATGGCCGCTGCGGCACCTACCGTGAAGCCCCTCTCTTTCGAACTCGGCGGAAAGAATGCCGCCATCGTTTTTGCCGACTGCGAATTTGATGAAACAGTAAATGGTCTGGCAGATGCCGTGTTCTTAAACACCGGCCAGGTGTGCCTTTGCGCTGAGCGAATCTATGTGGAGCGGGCATTGCTCGGCAGATTTGTCGAAGCTTTGAAACAGCGAGCGGAGGCGCTTACTCCTGGTTGGCCTATGGAGCCCTCCACTACACTTGGTCCGCTGATCTCTAAAGACCATCGCGACAAGGTGCTCAGTTACTATCACCTAGCCCGATCGGAAGGCGCTGATGTTATCACCGGCGGCGGCATTCCGGAGTTTGGGGATGCGCGCGACGAAGGGTATTATGTGCAACCTACCATTCTTTCTGGTCTCCCCGAGACCGCCCGTTGCGTGAAAGAAGAGATCTTTGGACCGGTTTGCCACATTGCGCCGTTCGATGAGGAAGACGAGGCGATCCGGATGGCCAATGAGACAAGGTACGGATTGGCCGCCTCTGTGTGGACTTCAAATCTGAAGCGCGGGCATCGCGTGGCCCAGCAGATGAGGGCCGGCATCACGTGGGTGAATTGCTGGTTTCTGCGCGATCTGCGAACCCCGTTTGGCGGCGCTGGAATATCCGGCGTCGGGCGCGAGGGCGGCATGCATTCGCTGAACTTCTACTCAGAATTGAATAACATCTGCGTGAAACTGTGACGGGGATTGTGGTGGGACATCTGGCGAAGCCGCGCGGAAGTTTTCCTCATGTGAAACGCGCGGGCGACTTTCTATATCTTTCCGGAATCAGCGCGCGGCGTCCAGACGATACGATTGCAGGCGAGGGGGATATTTGCGCTCAGACTGCGGCCGTGATCGAAAACATCCGCGAAATCCTGGCCGCCGTGGGCTCCTCGTTAAGCGACTTGGTGGAACTAAATGCATTTTTGATCAGCATGGATGACTTTGCGGGATACAACGAGACTTATGGCCGCTACTTCAATGCGGATGGTCCGGTGCGCACTACTGTTGCGGTCCACCAGTTACCCCATCCCAAACTGCTAATTGAAATGAAAGGCGTGGCTTATAAGCCAGCGTCATAAGGAGTTCAAAACGATGCCTTCGATAAAGAGTCTGACCGCCTTCAACTTTCAAGGTTGGATAGAACAAAACAAAGATAAACTGAAACCGCCGGTGGGGAACGCGCAAGTTTGGGAAGACGGCGAGATGATGATTACCGTGGTGGGCGGGCCGAATAATCGGCGGGACTATCATGACGACCCCACTGAGGAGTTCTTCTATCAACTGAAGGGCGACATCTTCCTGAGGATTATGGAGGAGCCCGGCAAACCGCCAATGGAGATACCCATTCGCGAAGGAGAGATTTTCCTGCTCCCGAAGCATGTGCGGCACTCACCCCAGCGATTGAATGCCGGCACGGTGGGATTGGTGGTGGAAATGCCGCGGCCAGAGGGAGAGATGGATGGATTCGAGTGGTTCTGCCCGAGTTGCCACCAGTTGATCCATCGCGCCGAGGTGCGCTTGAAGAGTATTGTGATCGATCTGCCACCGCTATTTGACCAGTTCTATTCGAGTGAATCACTGCGCACATGCAAGATCTGCGGCACCGTTCACCCCGGCAGGAGTTGATGCCACTTACAGACGTTCATACACATTTCTTCCCCGAAAAGTGGCCGGAGCGGCAGCATTGGCCGCGCATCCAGCACACGTCAGATGGAAAAGCGACCATCCTTCTGGGAGATCGCGAGTTTCGGAGGATAGATTCGCGCTGTTGGGATCCCGCTCTGCGGATCGCCGACATGGACCGCGACGGAATCGACACGCAAGTGATCTCCGCGACTCCGGTTTTGTTCGGGTACTCCCGCCCTGCCGCAGAGGCGTTTGAGTTCGCGCGGTTCTTCAACGACGCGGCACTGGAGATTTGCAGCCGCGGACAGGGTAGACTCCTGGCGCTGTGCCAGGTTCCGTTGCAAGACACCGACTTGGCGTGCGAAGAACTAAGTCGGGCGATGCGGGCAGGGCATCTAGGCGTTCAGATCGGCAATCACGTCGGCGACCGCAATCTGGATGACCAGGGTATCGTTACTTTTCTCCAGCACTGCGCGAGTGAAGGCGCGGCTGTGCTGGTGCATCCCTGGGAGATGATGGGGCGCGAACGGATGACGGAGTACATGACTCCGTGGACAGTAGGGATGCCGGCAGAGACGCAGCTTGGAATCGTGTCGCTTATCTTGAGTGGCGCGTTCGACCGGCTTCCAGAAACCCTGCGCATTTGTTTTGCTCATGGCGGAGGAAGTTTCCCGTATCTGTTGGGCCGGTTGGAGAATGCGTGGAACCATCACGAGACGGCTCGGGGAAAGTCTAAGTTCCCGCCGAGTCAATATGTAAATCGCTTCTACGTGGATTCGGCTGTGTTCGACCGACGCGCGTTGCGGTACCTGGTCGATGTGATGGGAACAGAGCGTGTCATGCTTGGGTCGGATTATCCTTTCCCCCTCGGTGAGGAGCGGGTTGGGGAGTTAGCGCGGCGAAGTAACTTGCCTGAGGTGGGCGTGAATGCCTACCGATTTCTCAACTTGCCTGGTGTGCCGGCGGAGAAGCCAGGATTGACTTACAGCTCCTACCTGCAAGTTCCGGAATTGATTTCGCTGCAACACCCCGAATCTTCACCGGCCCATCATGACGAGTTATTATTCATCATCATCCACCAGACCTACGAGCTCTGGTTTAAGCAGATCCTGCACGAGCTGGATGCGGTGATTGCCAACTTACAGTCCTCGCAGGTGTATGAAGCTGCGAGGCTGCTGCGGCGTTGCACAGAGATCATGCGTGTTTTGGTGGAGCAGTTCACGATTTTGGAAACCATGCTGCCAACGCATTTCCTGGCCTTCCGGGGCAAGCTGAAACCGGCCAGTGGTTTTCAATCGGAGCAGTTTCGGGAAGTTGAGTTTCTCTGCGGACTCAAGGATGAGAAGATGCTCCGTTATCATGAGCCAACCCTTGAGGCGCATGCAAGCCTTGCACGACGTCTGAGAGAACCGTCGCTCCGCGATGTACTGTTCGAGGCTGTTAGTAGTCTCGGGGTGTCGCCCGCGGTACCGGCCGACGCGTCGGCTGAAGATCGTTTTTCAGCCAACGCGCAGGCAATTCGCTGTCTCTACGCTGACGAAAACCATTACCGGGATTGGATCGACGTTTGTGAGCGGCTTACGGAGTTTGATGAGTTAACAGTAAGTTGGCGACTGCGCCACATCCAGATGGTGGAGCGGACCATCGGCGTGCGGATGGGCACCGGCGGCAGCAGCGGGGCCTCTTACCTGAAACATACTCTCGACAAGAAATTCTTCCCTGAATTGTGGGAGGCAAGGACCATGCTTGCGGAATAAGGTCACCATCGTCGGCGCGGGATTGGCGGGGCCCTTGCTTGCAATCGGCTTTGTGGAGCGTGGCTTCGAGGTGGAAATTCACGAACGGCGTCCCGACATCCGGCGCGTTCCTCAAAGCGCGGGACGATCGATCAATCTGGCTGTCTCTGCGCGTGGGATACATGCCTTGGAAAAGGCGGGACTCTGGGATGCCGTGTCAAAGATGACGGTTCCCATGCTGGGCCGGATGATGCATTCTCTGACGTGCGAATTGTCATTCCAGCCTTACGGGAAGAACGCGACGGAGTTTATCAGCTCGCTCTCCCGTGCCGACCTGAACCTCGCTTTGATTCACGCGGTTGAAGCCCGCGGAGTGGCGGTCCATTTTGACAGCCGGGTTATAGCGGCCGATTTCAAAAGCGGAGATCTGCGCCTTCGAAACGAGCGCACGGGGCATGAGGCCGCCGCAATATCCAGTGTCGTGATTGCCGTGGATGGTGCGAACTCCGCGATTCGTTCCGAAATGTTGCGCCATACGCGGCTGAATTTCTCACAGGACTATCCCGAGTATGGATACAAGGAGCTGACTATCCCCGCCGGTTCCGGGATGGAGAGAAAGGCACTTCATATCTGGCCGCGCGGAAGTTACATGCTGATTGCACTCCCTAACATCGATGAGACGTTCGCGTGCATCTTGTTTCTTCCATTTGAAGGACCGGACAGCTTTCAGCAAGTCGAGTTGTTGGGCGAGGTAAAGCGATTTTTCAAAACACAATTCCCTGATGCTTACGCGGTGATGCCGAATCTGGAAGAGAACTACGCGGCGAGTCCGGTGGGTTCGATGGTGACCATCAAGTGCACCCCTTGGCACGCTGGAGGACGCTTCTTGTTGCTCGGGGATGCCGCCCATGCCATCGTTCCGTTTTTCGGCCAAGGACTCAATTGTTCGTTCGAAGATGTTACCGTGCTACTCGAAATTCTGGATAGACGAGACGCGGACTGGCCGCGTGTGTTCGCGGAGTTTGAGCAGGCCCGCAAGCCGAATACGGATGCCATCGCCGACTTAGCGTTGGAGAACTTCGTCGAGATGAGGGATCGAGTGGCCGATCCTGGATTCTTGTTGCGAAAGAAGGTGGAGTTGCTCCTGGAGGATAGGTTTCCGGAACGGTTCGTTCCCAAGTACGCGATGGTCACCTTTCACCGGGTCCCGTATTCGGTGGCGCTCTCGCGCGGATTAGTTCAAAACCGCATTCTGGAGCAACTATGCAGCGGCATCACACGCGTGGAAGACGTTGACCTTTCCATGGCCGCGGAGTTGATCGAGCCGCTGGCGCCTCTGGAACTGTCATGAACGCCGAGGAGATGGATGCGAGGGACGACCTGCGCGGCTTCCGCGATCGCTTTCATGTTCCCGCCGATGTGATCTATCTTTGCGGGCATTCGCTGGGGCTGCAGCCGAAAGGTGTTCGCGGTTACGTGGAACAGGAACTAGAAGACTGGGAAAAGCTTGGAGTGGATGGCCACTTTCATGCGCGCAATCCCTGGATGCCTTATCACCGGTTGCTCTCCGCCAAGATGGCTCGAGTCGTGGGAGCCATGCCTGACGAGGTGGTAGTCATGAATTCGCTCACGGTCAATCTTCATTTGATGATGGTATCGTTCTACCGGCCCACGGCGAAGCGCGCGAAGATCCTCATCGAGAAGGGCGCATTCCCATCAGATCAATACGCGGTAAAATCCCAGCTTCGTTATCATGGCTTCGACGTGCGGCCGTCCCTGCTGGAAGTTGCGGGAGGCGACATCGTTGACGCTATCGAGCAAGAAGGCGAGACCATTGCGCTAGTGCTTCCGAGCGGGGTCAATTACTCATCGGGCGAGTATTATGACTTAGAGTGCATCACCAGGGCGGCGCATGGCAAAGGATGCCTGGTTGGCTTTGACCTGGCGCACGCGGCGGGTAATGTTCCGTTGAAACTACACGAGTGGGGTCCTGACTTCGCGGTTTGGTGCACTTACAAGTACTTAAACTCGGGACCGGGGTCGGCCGGAGGTTGCTTCGTTCACGAAAGGCACGCGCGCGAGTGGCAACTACCGCGATTCGCCGGTTGGTGGGGGCATGACGAAGAGTCGCGTTTCCGGATGGGACCTGAGTTTCGCCCGATGGCCGGCGCGGAGGGCTGGCAGTTAAGTAACCCATCTATCCTTTCTCTGGCTGCGGTTCGCGCGTCGCTTGACTCATTCGACGACGCCGGGATGGAACGCTTACGCGCCAAGAGTGAGGAACTCACCGGCTATCTTGAACGACTGCTGAATGGGCGGTTCGAGATCATCACTCCCGCCAATCCAGCGCGGCGAGGCGCCCAGCTGTCGATTCGAATTCCAGGAGGGGATCGATCCATTTGCAATCGCCTCGCCGCGGATGGGGTGATTTGCGACTGGCGAGAGCCGGATGTTTTGAGAGTTGCGCCGGTACCCCTCTACAACTCGTTCCACGATGTATTCCAATTCGTCCAGCGGTTCTGCGCGATGCTGGAAGTTGGATCTTTACGCTCCGTTTCGCTCCCGTGATTACCGGTTTCTACTGACTGGCAGCTTTCTTTCCAGCTTTGGCTCGCAGATGTTGTCCGTGGCGGTCAGCTGGGATCTCTATATCCAGACCCGTTCCGCCTTAGCGCTGGGAAATGTCGGACTGGTGCAGGTTGCGCCGTTCCTGATCTTTGCGCTCTTCGCCGGTCACATCGCGGATCGCTACGACCGCCGACACATTTTAGTGCTGATGCAGATTCCGATGCTGGCATCTGCCGCGGCGCTTTCGTTCTCGCGCTCATCTGTTGCGTTGATCTACGGGTGCCTATTCGTCAATGCGATGGCGAGAGCCTTTCAAGGTCCAGCGCGATCGGCGATTCTCTCGCACACGGTTCCTGAAACGGCTCTCGGCCGCGCGGTCACATGGAACAGTAGCGCGCAGGAAATCGCCAGTTTTACCGGTCCGGCCCTCGCTGGCGTTTTGATTGCCGCCGTGGGCAGCCGCTCTGTTTACATTGCGCAACTCGCATGCGCGCTGATGGCTTTCGGCTGTTTCTACGGTATCCGCCACCGCGGTGCGCCCATTGTGGCGGCTCCACTTCCCAGCACGCGAGACCTGCTGGAAGGAGTCCGGTTTGTCGGGTCGAACAAGCTGATGCTGTCGGCTTTATCGCTGGACCTCTTCGCTGTGCTTTTCGGTGGGGCGACCGCGCTGCTCCCGATCTTCGCCGTTGACATTCTGCATTCGGGCCCGCGCGGACTAGGTCTACTTCGAGCGGCGCCAGCCATCGGTGCGGTGGCGATGGCGCTACTGTTGGCGCACTCGCCGAGGATCAAGAAAGCAGGACTTGCATTATTGGTTGCCGTTTGCGGGTTTGGTCTCGCCAGTATCTTGTTTGGGTTATCGAAGTCGCTGTGGCTTTCGTTCGCTATGCTGCTGTTGACCGGAGCGTTTGACAACGTGAGTGTAGTGCTGAGGAATTCATTGGTTCAGATGCGCACTCCGGATCGCGTGCGCGGTCGCGTCATGGCGATCAATAACATCTTCATTAGTTGCAGCAATCAGTTAGGCGCCGTCGAATCGGGCTGGACAGCGGCCTGGTTTGGAGCGGTCGGAAGCGTGGTGGCAGGTGGCGCTGCAACGGTCGCGATCGTGGCGATATTCGCGAAGTGGGCAAGGGAGCTTAGAGTGTGGGACCAGACTTAGTCGGCGGCTTCCGCCGTTCCAGCGCCAACATCTCCGGCGGTGAAGTAGACGCAGTCGGGGTGGTGGAAGACCAGCGCACTTACACTGGCTTCCGGCTCCATCATCATTCCCTCAGTGAGTTCCACGCCGATATCTTCCGGCTTCAACAGCTTCCACAGACCCTGTTGATCATCCAGGTTGGGGCATGCTGGATAACCAAAGCTATAACGTTTGCCGCGATAGCGTGAAGTAAAGCGCTGTTGCATGGTCATCTCGGGTGAATCGGGGAATCCCCATTCTTCACGAATGCGGCGGTGCAGCCATTCGGCGCAGCCTTCAGCGGTCTCGATGGCGAGAGCCTGTAACCCATGCGCCCGGAAGTATTCGCCGCTGTTCTTGAATTCTTCCGATCTCTCGCGGATGCCGGCTCCCGCGGTGACCACAAACATGGCGATGTGGTCGCGCGTCGCTTGAGCTCGCGGCAGGATATAGTCACTCAGGCACAGACCGTCTGGCCGCGGCTGGCGCCCAAAGTCGAATCGATGCATCGGTTGGGCATGGCCCGGCTCAAATAAGACGATCGAATTGCCGTCGCGTTCGGTTTCAAAGAACCGCCACACGGCCTTGACCTGCATGAAGTCGGCGGCTTCTTTCTTGAGTTCATCCACCAGGAATGCAAGATCCAAAGCCTTCTTCTCCCGTTGGGCCAGATCTTTTTCGAAGTTCCCTTTATAACCTAAATGCCGTCCGAATAACATGAACGGGTTGATGTAACTCCAGATCTCATTTAGATTCTCGATACGGCGGGCGCGCCGATCGAGATAAGGTGCGGTGGGGATCGGGATGTCTACCCTGACTTTGCTACTGCGTTCATGACTCACCGGGACTTCGACAGCGGCGGGGGTGGGATCGATGACAGCGGTTATGTCACCGGGCCGGTGCTTATCGAGGAAGGCTTCCCGCTCATCCACGTTCATGATCTGATTCATGATGCGCAGCCCGGTCATAGCGTCTTTCGAATAGATGGTCGGTTGTCCGTAGGACGGCGCGATCCTGGTTCGGGTAAAGGTTTCGGAAAGCGCGGCTCCACCAACCAATAGCGGAATTCGAATGCCCGCATTGCGCAGGTCTTCGCCGGTAACCACCATCTGCTGGGCACTCTTCACCAGTAACCCTGAAAGACCGATGCCATCCGGTTGATGTTCCCGGACAGCCTCAATGATCTTCTCGGACGGAATCTTGATGCCGAGGTTGATTACCTGATAGCCATTGTTCGAAAGGATGATCTCGACTAAGTTCTTGCCGATATCGTGCACATCGCCTTTAACCGTCGCGAGCACAATTTTGCCGCGAGCACTGGTGTCGGCCTTTTCCATGAACTGCTCCAGGTGGCCAACCGCGGCCTTCATGGCTTCGGCCGATTGGAGTACTTCCGCGACGATGAGTTCGTTGTTGTTGAACAGGCGGCCGACTTCCGACATTCCGGCCATGAGGGGGCCGTTAATGATATCGAGCGGCGCCGCGCCTTCCGCCCTCTTGAGGTCCAGATCGGCGACCAGGCCTTCCTTGGTGCCGTCAATAATGTAGTTCGCGAGGCGCTCGTCGAGTGGCAGATCGGCGGACTTGGCCTTTTGGCGGCCTTGCGATCCGCGAAAGAATTCGGTGATGGCCGCGATGTGAATCTGGTTGATGGCAGTGCGCTGGTCGGGCGTTTGATCACGCCAGTCAGCAGGTGCGATGACTTCGTCCGGCGGTGTGTTGAAGAGTAAATGCTCGGCGAGGTGGCGTTCGTGCTCTGGAATTGAGGCGAAGCGTTCCAGCTTTTCGGCGTTGACGATAGCGAGGTCAAGACCGGCCTTGGTGGCGTAATAAAGGAATACGGAGTTGACTACTTCTCGCGCAGCCGGAGGTAAGCCGAAGGAGATGTTAGAAACTCCGAGGATGGTCTTGACGTAAGGGATGTGCTCCTTGATCAGCCGGATTGCCTCGATAGTTTCGACCGCTCCGCCGACATAGTTCGCGTCACCCGTAGCACAAGGAAACACGAGTGGATCGATAATGATGTCTTCAGGCGCGATTCCGTACTTAGTGGTGAGTAAGTCGACCGAGCGCTGCGCCACGGCCAGTTTGCGTTCCCGAGTGAATGCCTGGGCTTGCAGCTTGTCCTCGTCGATTGTGCCGACAACCAGGGCGGCGCCGAAATCGCGAGCCGCCGGGCAGACGCGCTCAAACTTCTCCTCGCCGTCCTCCAGGTTGATGGAATTGATGATACTCTTACCTTGGCAGTAAGTGAGCGCAAGTTCAATCGCCTTCGGATCGGTGGTATCGATCATGATTGGCGCGCGAACAATGCGGATCAATTTGTCATAGAACGGAGGGATATCGGTGATCTCTTCGCGGTCCGTACTTTGCAGGCATACATCGACGATGTGCGCCCCATTTTTGACTTGCCGGCGTGCGATTTCGACAGCCTCTTCCCACTTTTCCTCGGCGATGAGCTTCTTAAATGCGCGAGAGCCGATGACGTTAGTCCGCTCCCCGACAATCAGCGGGCGGCTGCTCTCATCGGCTTCAACTAAGTCGACGCCGGAGTAATAAGCGCGATGACGGCGGCCCGGAATGACACGGGGTTCATAGCGTTCGGCCATCTGGGCGATGGCGCGAATATGTTGATCGGTGGTTCCGCAACAGCCGCCGACGATGTTCAGCCAGCCATGTTTCGCGAACCGTTCCAGTTGATCCGCAAGGGATTGCGGCGTCTCCGGATACCTTCCATCGGGATTGGGTAACCCCGCGTTTGGATGGCAGGAGACGGCGACGGGCGACATCTCGCTGATGGTCCGGATGTGATCCGTCATGAACTCTGGACCTGTGGCGCAGTTGAGGCCGATGGAAAATAAGCCGGCGTGTTCAATCGACGCGACCAAAGCGTCGGCTGCCTGACCGGCCAGCATAGAACCCATGGGTTCGATAGTCCCGGAGACCATGACGGGTAACTTGACGCCCGTTTGTTGTTCAACCCGTTTGATCGCCAGCAGCGCGGCCTTCACGGTACGCGTGTCGTTACTGGTCTCGACGAGAAAGGCGTCGATTCCGCCATCGGCAAGGCCGCGAGCTTGCTCATAGAAACCGTCGAGTAATTCCGTGAACGTAATCCCGCCCTGGACGCTGATGGCTTTGGTGGTTGGGCCCATGGAACCAGCCACGAAGCGCGGTTTGGCGCTGGTGTAGAACTCATCCGCGGCTTGCCTGGCGAGGCGCGCGGCTTCATAGCTCAGGTGGTAGGACTGACTGCCGATATCGTACTCCGCAAGAACGACGGGAGACGACTGGAATGAATTGGTTTCGATGATATCGGAACCCGCGGTCAGATAATCTCGATGAATCTTCAGGATTACATCCGGCCGCGTGACGACCAGGTTTTCGTTGCAGCCTTCAAGTGACGGTCCGCCAAAATCAGCCGCGGTCAGGTTGGCGTCCTGAAGCATGGTACCCATGGCTCCATCCAGAACGAGGATGCGGGCAGCCATCGCGTCGCGAAACGCGTTAAGACGCTCTTCTATATTAGTCACGGGATAAACTGCTATTGTAACAAGGCTTAGCGTGATAACCGACCCAGGGCTTTGCGCGCACTGCGCTTTTAAACGTGAGATCACCAACGATCGCGGGTCTGTATTCACTATGTGCCTTCGATCTTTCCAGGAAATGGAATACCCGAAATATCCAAGGTTGCCTGTGCTGGAGTGCAAGGGATTTACACCCGAATGTTTGGAAGAATAGCTGCGATACTTACTCTCGCGTCGGCCGTCTGCGCCCAGACGTTTCCATTAGAATCGATAGAGATCGAGGGAAACACCCGGATCGCTAAACAAGCTGTTGTGCGATTTTCCGGCCTTAGAATCGGCGAGCCCATTGACAAAGAGCTAATTGAAGCCGCTTGCGGGAAGCTGCAAGATACGCAACTGTTCGAACAAATCTCATACAAATACAGGCCCAGCGCGAATCACGGTTATGCCGTAACGCTGACAGTGAGTGACTTGGGCCTCCTGACGGATGCCGCAATCGACTTACCTGGGATCGATGATGCGGGGTATTGGGCATGGATGAAAACGATTTCGCCTGCATTCGATCATAAGGTCCCTGGACCGGCTCAAGACTTTCTGGCCAAGCAGATTGAGCAACATGCGGGCGCCGCCTTGAATGGGCAGCACTTGGTGGCCCGCTTGGAGCAAGATGTCGGCACCGGCAGGAACCTGGTGGCGTTTCAACCGGAGACGCTGCCAACGGTGGCCTCGGTTAGTTTCAAAGGGCTGAACGAGTTCACTCCCGGAGAACTGACGGCTCTGCTAAAAGGGGCGATGGACACAGGTTACACGGAGCGGACATTCAACCGATATGTCGACATTAATCTTCGGCCGGCTTATGAGAATCACGGGATGTACCGCGTTCGCTTCGCACCTGTCACCAGCCGTCAAGAAAGCCCGACTTCCATTGCTGTGAGCGTCACCGTCGAGGAAGGCGGCAAGTATACTTTGGGCGATGTGGAACTAGTGGGAGAGAACCTTCCACAGGGCGCCATGTTGAAGTCCGCCAAGCTGCCGCTAGGGCAGCTCGCGAACTGGACGACCATCCAGAATGGTATCTATCAGATGGAGAAGGAACTAAAGCGCGCAGGCTATTACGAGGCGCTAGCCAAGCCCGAGCGCCGGCTGGATGACACCGCACATACCCTGAACTTACGCATCGCGTTCCACACGGGGCCTGTTTATCACTTTGGAGAAGTGGCGTTTAAGGGGCTGACTGCCGGCATCGAGAGCAAGGCCCGGTCGCTCTGGAATCCTCCGGGAAACGTTTGGGATTTGACGTACACGAGTCAGTTCCTAAGCGAACTGAAGAAAGATCCAGCGATCCGCAACTGGAAGGTGAAGGTTCAGGAACGCGCGTCACAACCGGCGCAACTCGTTTCAGTAGCCATGGAGTTCCAGGCGCCTTGAAACCCCGCGCGGCGCTTCGCGGTAACTTGTACATATGGGTTCGGGTTCCGAAGTGGCGCTGGAGAAGGCGGTTTCACAGTTGCGCGAGGTACGCGCGGAAATCGCCAAAGTGATCGTGGGGCAGGATAGCGTTGTGGAGGGCGTTCTCATCTGCCTGATCGCGGGCGGTCACGTGCTGCTGGAGGGCGTGCCGGGGCTGGGGAAGACCACGCTGTTGCGGACCCTTTCTCGCGCGCTCCACTTGAAGTATTCGCGCATTCAATTCACGCCAGACCTCATGCCGGGCGACATCGTAGGCAGCATGGTAGCGGAATCGGATGATCGCGGCCACAAGTTTCTGCGATTCCAACCCGGGCCAATTTTCGCAAATCTCGTTCTGGCGGATGAGATCAACCGCGCCACGCCGAAGACGCAATCCGCACTTCTGGAAGCGATGCAGGAGCACACCGTCACCAGCGGCAACACCACGCATGAACTGGAATTGCCGTTCTTGGTGATGGCTACGCAAAACCCGATCGAGATGGAAGGCACCTATCCGTTGCCGGAGGCGCAGCTCGACCGCTTCCTGATGAAGATTTTGGTGACTTATCCCTCGCGAGAAGACCTGACCAGGATTGTGGAACGGACGATTCAGCGGGAAGAAGCACAGGTGGAAGCGGTGCTGGATCGCGATTCAATTCTCAGCGTCCGCAATGTGGCGCGGCAGGTGCTGGTGGCCCCGCACGTACGCGAGTACGGAATTCAATTGGTGATGGCGACGCAACCGGAGCAGCCGGAATCGGCAGACGTCGCCCGCAAGTATATAAGATACGGGAGTTCGCCCCGAGGGGCCCAGGCGTTAGTCGAGTGTGGGCGCGTTCTGGCGTTGATGCGCGGGCGTTTTCACTTGAGCACGGAAGATATTGAAGCGGTTGCCCCAGCGGTTCTTCGTCACCGGATTATTTTGAATTTTGACGCTCACGCGGATGGGCAGACCCCGGAGACGCTGCTGGCGACCATTATTAAAGGCGTTACCAAGCGGGCCTCCGCGGCGTAGTTATGGCCGAACCGCTCCTCGACCGCCAGTTCCTCGAAAAGCTGGAGCGGCTCACGATTTACTGGCAGAAGTCCTTCGCTGGATTGGTCGGTGGTCATAACCCCTCGCGCTTTGCGGGCGGCGGCCAGGAGTTTCTGGATCATCGCAATTTCCATCAAGGGGACGACCTGCGCGCCGTCAACTGGCGCGCTTATTTAAGGCTGGAGAAGCTTTTCCTGAAGATGTTCCAGATTGAGCCGCGCGTGCCGGTGCAGATTCTGCTGGATTCCAGTGCGTCGATGCAGGGCGCGAAGTTTGACTATGGGCGCAAGTTAGCCGGCTCGCTGGCTTACGTTGGGCTGGTGCGCCTGGATACGCTCGCGATTGTGCCCTTCTCATCGCGCTTAGGAGAAGCCAAGCGGTGCGGGGGCGGACGACATCGTTTTAGCCCGGTGGCCGCGTATCTGACCGGTTTGCAATCGGGCGGTAAGACCGACTTTTACGAGATTGCCAAGGAATACATGAGCTCTCGCCCGCAACGAGGATTGCTAATTGTGATTTCAGATTTTCTGGATGACCGCGGCTGCGAACGCGCGCTGCAGTATCTGGCCGATTTCGGACACGAGCTCTCTTTGATTCAGATTTGGAACGAAGAAGACCGTGTTCCCCCATGGTCGGGCGAACTAGAGTTAGTGGATGCGGAATCGAACGAAGAAATGCGCGTTGAGTTCGATGATGTCGCCCGCGCGGAATACACGCGACAGTTCGATGAATATTCCGCCTCGCTAAAGCAGCTTGCTTTACGCAACGCAGGGCGCTACGTGAGCGTCCCAACATCCAGAGCCTTGGAAGACGTGTTATTCGACGATATGATTCGCGCGCGGGGCGTGGCCTGATGTTCTTCTTGAACCTGGCGCTGGGGCAATTGCTGGTCTCTGCAGCAGCTATTTCCGCATTCACGGTGGCGCTCTATCTGCTGGATCGGTCGCGCCGCCGGCAAGTGGTGTCGACGTTGCGGTTTTGGACGCAGGCGAATCAGCCGGTTCAGACTTCGCGACGGCGTATGATTCGACAGCCCTTGTCATTGTTGCTGCAACTAGTCGGGATTCTGCTGCTGCTACTTGCCATCGCGCAACCCAGAATTGGCAACCCGTTCTCGAGGCCCGGATACGACGTGCTGATTCTGGATACATCGGCCTGGATGTCGGCGCGGGCGGAAGGCCCTCCGTTGATCGACACGGCTCGGAAGCGGGCGTTGCAATGGCTGTCGGCGGTTCCTTCGGCGGATCGCGTGATGCTGGTGCGCGCAGATGCTCTTGCCACGCCGGCGACGGCCTTTGAAAGCGATCATAGCCGCGTGCGCATGGCCATAGCCGCTTCCGAACCAGGCGCAACCGCCCTGAATCTGAACGCCGCGATTCAGTTTGCAAGGCGAGCGCAAGCGATGCAGCATGCGTCCGGCGAAGTGGCTTACGTCGGCAGCGGCCGCGTTCTCAGCGCCCAGGATGAGGGCGTGGTGGATGGGAAGGGTCTGCGGTTCATCAGTGTTCCGGATCAGATCGAAGACGTGGGGCTGCGACGTGCCAGCGTTGCGCGCTCGGCCACGGAAGCCGGGGCATGGGACGTGTCGATCACCAGTCGAAATTATGGGCTGCATTCCCATGCGGTCAATTTGAATGTGGGGTTCGATCACGCGCCGGTGGGTGCTCGGTTTATGACTCTGGCGCCGGGTGCGGAGCAGGAAGCGGCGTTCACCCTGCATGCCACCCAGGCCGGTTTGCTGGAGATGCGAATCTCACCGGATGATGGGTTCCCGGATGATGACCGCGCCGAGATTCTGATTCCTGCTTTGCCTCACTTGAAAGTGACGGTTTATACGGCGCGTCCCGACGTGGTGCGCCCTCTGCTGGCAGCCAACGCGCTGGTGGAAGCCCAGTTCCGCTCGCCCGAGCAGTACCGAACAGACCGCCATGATACCGACACCATTTGGATTGACCCGCCTGCGGACCTTTCGCCAGTCCGCGTCATGAAGACCGTAGGAGACCCGAAAGGGATTCGCGTGGCGGGTCTGCAATCGCGGGATATGAAACTGGGCGCCACGTCGATTCTCGTTACAAGCCCCGAAGATACTACTTTGGCCTCGGTGGATGATGGACCCGTAATTGTTGCGCGCCCGGGCGTCCACAAGACGGTGGTAGTCGGTTTCGACCCGGGAACGGCCGCGACCCGGTATCAGCTTGCGGTTCCCCTTGTGTTCGCCAATA
>Ga0326727_10013387_pt1 | contig 18286 bp, 18 predicted proteins | sample MB2enrmetagenome_FD_207643 | JGI IMG/M metagenome (GOLD analysis project Ga0326727, IMG submission 207643) | Lab enriched peat soil microbial communities from McLean, Ithaca, NY, United States - MB29MY | ecosystem: Environmental > Terrestrial > Soil > Wetlands > Peat | place: USA: New York...
CGGCTGGATCGCCAACGACGACGGCGAGGTGTTCCTCTATTACGCCTCGTCCGACACGCGCCTGCACGTGGCGACGTCGACCGTCGAGCGCCTGCTCGATTACGTCACCAACACCCCGCCCGATCCGTTGAACTCGGCGCAATGCGTCAAACAGCGCATCACCCTGATCGATAAAAACTTGGCCATCATGGGACGCTCATCGTCCTGAAGGCCCTTAAACACCAACCTCCGGGACGGCGGTCGGCGCCGCCAACCCACCCGCAATTTCGCAGCGCTCTTGATTGTGCGCGCCGGCGCCAAGTCTGCTATCATCGCGCTTCGCAGCACACTCCGCCCCCTCATGCCCTTCAACTCCTATCCCTATCTCGTCTTCATCATCGTTGTGGTGCTCGTGTTCCTCTTTTTGGAGGAGCGGTTGCCATGGGCCAAGCGCGCCTTTCTGCTGCTGGTTTCCTACGGCTTCTACGCCTGGTGGCGGGCCGATTTCATCCTGCTCGTGGTGGGATCGACGATCGTCAATTACGCCGTTGGCGGCGAGATCACCCGCCGTCACGCGCTGTCGCGCCCGACGCGCGCGCTTCTGGTCGCGGGCCTTGTCTTCAATCTTGGATTGATCGGTCTTTTCAAATACGCCGGCCTGTTCGTGATGAGCGCCGACGGGCTGTTGGGCCTCGATTATCCCATTCCCCATCTCTTTCTGCCGCTGGCGATCTCGTTTTTCACTTTCGAGCAGATCAGCTATCTGGTGGACGCGGCCGACGGCAAGGCCAAGCGCTATTCCTTTCTCGATTACGCGCTGTTCGTGAGCTATTTCCCGCATCTGATCGCCGGCCCGATCGTGCGCTACAACGATCTCATCCCGCAATTCTCCTCGAGCCGCACGCGCGAGGAGCGCGACCGCGATCTGTCGCTCGGCGTCACGCTGTTCACGCTCGGGCTGGCCAAGAAGACGCTGATCGCCGAAAGCCTGGCGCCGTTCTCCGACGTGGTGTTCGCCGCCGCCCGCCAAGGCCTGGCGGTGAGCGCCGTCGACGCCTGGCTCGGCACGCTGTTCTTCGCCTTTCAGATCTATTTCGACTTTTCCGCCTATACCGACATGGCGCTGGGCTCGTCCTGCATGCTGGGCATCCGCCTGCCGTTCAATTTCAACTCGCCCTACAAGGCCGCCAGCATCATCGACTTCTGGCGGCGCTGGCACGTCTCGTTGTCGGCTTTTCTGCGCGACTATCTCTATTTCGCGCTGGGCGGAAACCGCAAAGGTCCGGCGCTGCGCTACATCAATCTGATGATCACAATGCTGCTGGGTGGATTGTGGCACGGCGCCAACTGGACCTTCATGATCTGGGGCGGGCTGCACGGGCTTTATCTTTGCGTCAATCACGCCTGGCACGCCGCAACCGAGAATGTTCGCTGGCCGCGGCTGCTCAGACCGTTCGGCCACCCCGCGGCCGTGCTCATCACCTTCGCGGCGACGACGCTCGCCTGGGTGGTGTTCCGCGCCCAGAACTTCTCCTCCGCGCTGATCATGCTGAAAGGGCTAGTCGGGCTGGGCGGGGCGACCTCCTTCGTCAGTTTCACGCCGCTGGCGGCGCTGGCGCTGGTTGCGCTTTTCGCCATCGTCTGGTTTGCGCCCAACAGCATGGAGATGACCTGGGCCTTCCATCCGGCGCTCGATCCGCCCAAGGGGTATACCAAGGTGCGCGCCATCCGCTGGCTGGCTTGGCGGCCGAGCCGCCTCAGCGCCACCGTGATCGGACTGATCGGTATCGCCGCGGTGCTGGCGCTGTCCAATCTCAGCCCCTTCATCTACTTCCAGTTCTGAACTCGAAGCCCGAGACATGAGCGCCAAACATTATCTCGCCTGGTTCTTGTCGGTGGTGGCCACGGCTCTCGTCGCGCTCGTCGCCTTCAACGCCTATTGTGAATACGTCATCTTCAGCGACCCCAACGGCGCCAGCGTCGAGACGGTTTCTGGTTTCGAGCGCGTCTTGAAGCCCGCCTGGCTCGACAGCATCGCGCCGCAGATGGTCTTTGTCGGCTCGAGCCGCATCCGCGAAGGCTTCGATCCGGTGCTGATCGATGCCGCCTTCCACGTGAAGAGTTTCGACTACGGCGTCTCCAGCATCACGCCTTACGAGGCGCGCCGCTTTCTCGAGGACACGCTGGCCCATCCTTCGGTGAGGACGGTGGTCATGGCGCTCGATGCCTTTGCCGGCGGCAACGACGCGCAGAAAATCGGCCCCGGCTTCGACGAGTTGCGCCTCGCCGTCACCGCGGACGGCAGGCCGACGCCGCGCCGCGCCCTATGGCTGTTCACCACGCGCTATTTGAGCGGCGGAGCGGCCGGCATGCACGCGCTGGCGCTCTACGATCTGATGCAGCTGGGGCCCGGCCAGACCGCGACAGACCGCCCCGATCTGTTCGAGGCGTACAGCCGCATGACCGCGGCTTCCATGCGCCTCGACCTGGCCTTTCGCGGCGAGCGCGTCATGCGCTTGAGCCGGAGCGCGCATGAGGAGTTCAAAGCCGCGCTCGCCGATCTTTGTCCGCGCGCCGACGTGCGCGCTTACCTGTTCTTTCCGCCGGATAATGGCGCGGTGATCGAACGCTATCTCGCCAACGACCGCGCCGGATTGCTGGCGTTCAAGCAGACGGTGCTGGAGGATGTCGTGCGCCACAACGCCGTGTGCCCCAACCAGATCGCGCTGTTCGATTTCATGACCCGCAATGCGATCACCGAGGCGCCAATGCCGAACGGCGTCAGCGAGACTTACCTCGATCTCGTGCATTTCCGCCCGCCGGTGGGCGTGGTGCTGCTCAAGCGCATGTTGGGCGAGGCCGGGCCCGGAACCGAGCTGGTCGCGCCGGCGTCACTTCATTGACAGCACGTCGCTCGGCAACGGCAGCGGCATGAATTCGTTGCGCGTGGGCTCGTCCTTGTCCGCCGCGACGGTCCAGCCGCCGCCCAGCGCCCGGTAAAGCCCGATGCCGGCTTCGAGCCGCGCCAGCTTGATCTGGACCAACGTGTCTTCGGAGCTGAACAGCGTCTGCTCGGTCTGCAGCACCGCCAGCGGGTCGCCGATGCCTTCGCGGTATTGCAGTTCCGAGATGCGGAAGGCTTCGGCGGCGTTCTTGACCTCATCCGCCGTGAAACGCTCCTGATCGGCATAGCTCGACACGCTGCCCAGTTCGGTTTCCACGTCGGACAGCGCGCTCAGCACCGTCTTGCGGTAATCGGCGACGAGTTCGGCCTCCTTGGCCTTGGCGTAGTCGCTTTGCGAGGAGAGCTTGCCGCCGTCGAAGATGGTTTGCACCAGCGAGGCGCCGATCGTCCAGGCCAAACTGGAGGGATTGACCAGCGAGGCAAGCTGCGGGCTCGAATAGCCGCCCTGGCCCGTCAATCCGATCGCTGGCAGGAAGGCGGCGCGCGCTGCGTCGACATTGGCGTGAGCGGATAAGAGGCTCGCCTCCGCCTCGGCGATGTCGGGCCGGCGCTGCAAGAGCGAGACGGGCATCCCCGGTGCCACCGGCGGTGTCACGATGCCTTCCAGCGACGTAGCTTTGACGTCGAAACCCTCTGGCGCGCGGCCGAGCAGAATGGCCAGCGCATAGCGTTGCTCGCGCTCTTGTTCCTCCAGCGCGGGGATTTGCGCTTCCTGGCTGGCCAATTGGGCTTGCTGCTGGGCGAGTTCGAGATTGGACAGCGTGCCGTTCTGATACTTCGCCACGGTGATCGCCAGAACCTGCTTGGCGGCGTCGATGTTCTGCTTGGCGATGGTGAGGCGCTGGCGCAGAGCCAGCACCGCCAGATAGGTGTTCGCCATGTCGGCGGTCGTGGTCAGAATTTCCACGTCGCGCGCATAGATCGCAGCACGCGCCGATTCGCGCGCGGCCCGGATATTGTCCTGCGTCAGACCCCAGAAATCGAGCTCGTAGCTCGCCGCGCCTGAAAGGCCGAAGGTGTTGTAGCTGATGGCCGTGCTGCCCTGCCGCTTGGCGCTGGCGTCCAGGCTGACATTGGGAAACAGATTCGCCCAGGCTTCGCCGGTCTGCGCTTGCGCCTGCTGCACCCGCGCCACGGCCGCGGCGATATCGAGATTGTTGCCCGCCGCCGCGCTCACCATGTCGTCGAGTTCGCTGCTGGAGAAGCTCTTCCACCAGTCGGTGGAGATTTCCTGGGTGGTGGCCTGCACCTGTGGCGCCGTGAAGGCTTTGGGAAGCTCTTCGGGCTTCATGGCCACTGGCGGCTCGGTGGTACAGCCCGCCAACAGGCCGGCCAGGGCGATCGAAAGGACGGAGATGTTTCTCATGGAATCACTCGCAGGAAGCTCGACATTCGGCGCCGCTCTTATGGCAAAATCGGCCGCCTAACGCCAATATGGTGTCTTGTCCGCTCCTGACAACGATTATCTCTGAACCGCCGGAGAAGCTGGAGATTTCCGGATTTTCGCGCGGATTTGCGGAGTTGGGCGGCCGGACCCGACTTCGGTCTTGGGGGCGCCGAAGAGGTCCGGCCGTCCGCCGACTGTGCCCATTTGGTGGAGCGCCGATAGGGGCACAGCCTAGACACCGTGCGCGCGACGCATCCCGTTGGAAGGCGCGCCGACGAACGATGGCATTTGCAAATCCTGTCCGAGCCATGGTTGCTGCGGTTACCCTGCAAGTATTGGGGCGCGCGGCAATCGGGAAAAGGGCGCCGCACCGGTAAAATTGTATCAATATGTCGCGACAGGAGCCGGCTGGCCGCTCATGCGAATAAAAACTTGTCGCTCGAAGGCCACGGCCCGAACTGGCAGCCGCGCGTCGGGCGCAAAAACGCTAGCGTTTCCGTCGACCAATCTGTCTGGAGGACCGCATGAATTGGCCTAGCGTGGCACCCATAGTGTTGCTCATCTTATCGAACGTGTTCATGACTTTCGCCTGGTACGGGCAACTCAAATTCCCGAATGCACCGCTGTGGCTGGTAATACCGCTGTGCTGGGGCATTGCGTTTTTCGAATATTGCCTGGCCGTGCCCGCCAACCGAATCGGCTACACGGTCTATTCGGCGGCCCAACTCAAGACCATGCAGGAAATCATCACTCTATGCGTTTTCGCCGCGTTTTCCGTCGCTTATCTCGGCGAGGCCATCCGCTGGAATCACCTCGTCGCATTCGCCCTGTTGTCGCTTGCGGCGTTTTTCGTCTTCCACAAATGGTAGGTCAGTCTGCCCAGGGATCGCTGGTGAAGTCGGCGACGGGGTGCAGCGCGACGTAGATCGGCGGGTTCGCGCCGAAATAGACGACCAACGTCATGCGCTGATTGGTCTTGTCCCATTCGATCTGCGGGGCGACGCCGCCGGGCTTGCGGAACACTTTGCCGTCGAAGTCCATGGCGCGCGGCGTCACTTGGTCCCAGCCGTCGGCCAGTTCGGAAGCCAGCCGCTCATGCATAGCGACGCGGTCGTCCGGCGATGCGACCGCGACGTTCGAGATATCGGGCGCGCTGACGCGGACCAAACCGTCGCCGCCGATTTCCAGCCGCGCGTCGATCATCGTGCCTTGGGCATCGTAATTGCCGGTCCAGCGCCCGATCGGCGGCATGGGCTTGGCGCAAGCGGCAAGAACGAGAGCGGCCAGAACCAGACTGGCGAAGCGGTACATAGCTGTTGCTCCTCCTGCTTCGCGCCATCATAGCGCGTTAAATGGACAATCTGTAATAGCTCTCGCGCGGCGGCAATCGCGGTCTTGCGCAGGCTGGCCGGGGGGTGTAGCGAACCGGCCCTATCCAATCGAGGTTTTGCCATGTCCGCTGCGCCTTTGCCCAAGGGATTCCTGGCCGAATCACTCGGCCGCATCCAGCCGTCGCCGACCATCGCGGTGACGCAGAAGGCGCGCGAGTTGAAGGCGGCCGGTCGCGACGTGATCGGTCTGGGCGCCGGCGAGCCCGATTTCGACACTCCAGACAACATCAAAGAAGCGGCTATCGCGGCAATTCGGCGCGGTGAGACAAAATACACGGCCGTGGAGGGTATTCCCGAACTGCGCAAGGCCATCGCCGCCAAGTTCCAGCGCGAGAACGGACTCGACTACCAGCCGACGCAGACCTTCGTGGCGGCGGGCGGCAAGGCGATCATCTTCAACGCCCTGTTGGCGACGCTGAACCCCGGCGACGAGGTGATCTGCGTCGCGCCTTATTGGGTCAGCTATCCCGACATCGTCCTGCTGGGCGACGGCAAACCTGTGATCGTCGAAGCCAAGATCGAGGATGGCTTCCGCTTGACGCCAGAGGCGCTGGCGCGCGCCATCACGCCCAAGACCAAATGGCTGATCCTGAACCAGCCGTCCAACCCGACCGGTGCCTGCTACACGCGCGCGCAGCTGAAAGCGCTGACCGAGGTGCTGCTCGACCATCCCCAGGTCTGGGTGCTGACCGACGACATGTACGAGCATCTGATCTACGGCGGCTTCAAGTTCTTCACGGTCGCCCAGGTCGAGCCGCGGCTTTACCAGCGCACGCTCACCATGAACGGCGTGTCGAAAGCCTATGCCATGACCGGCTGGCGCATCGGCTATTGCGGCGCGCCCGAGCCGCTGATCAAGGCGATGGCCAAGCTGCAGTCGCAGTCGGTGACCAACGCCAATTCGATCGCGCAATGGGCAAGCGTGGAGGCGCTGAACGGGCCGCAGGATTTCATCCCCGAACGGGCGAAAGTGTTCGAGGCGCGGCGCGACCTCGTCGTCTCTATGCTGAACCAGGCGCACGGCATCGAGTGCCCGTCACCCGAGGGCGCGTTCTACGTCTATCCTTCGATCAAGAAGCTGATCGGCAAGGCGTCGCCGTCAGGCAAGACCATTGTGACCGACGAGGATTTCGCCGCCGAGCTTCTGGAAGCGGAAGGCGTGGCCGTGGTGCACGGCGCGGCGTTCGGGCTGTCGCCTTTCTTCCGCATTTCCTACGCGACTTCGAACAAGCTGCTCGAAGAAGCCTGCACGCGCATCCAGCGGTTTTGCGCCAATTTGCGCTGAGCTTTGCGCCCCGCTCCAGCGGCCAGTGGACCTTACCCGCCTTCGCCACAACGACTGTTTCCGACACAGTCGTAAGTAGCGCTACTTAAGGATCACACCTAGCTATCGCTGCAAGGACGATCTCCATATCGTTCACGCTGCAGCCCTGACCAAGAGCGCAGCCCGATGGAATTGAGGACGATCGACCCCGACGAATTGCGCGTGCTGGCGGCGCGCTTCCGTTCCCGCGCGGCGGACTGCATAGAAGATTATTACCGCTCGCTGATCCTGCGCACGGCGCAGGAATTGGAGGAATATGCCAATTCCCTCGAGGCCAATGGCGGCACAGGGCTGGTGATCGCGGACGAGGACATGGTGGGGACAGGTCAGCTGAACTGACCGCCCGAGCTATGCGGATGGCCGGCGCCAGCCATCCGCATGGCTGCCGCAATGCCTTGATTCTGCCCCCAATTTGCGCCTGTCAATACGGCAATATACACCGCTTTTCCGGTCTTCCCGGCTCTTGTCAGGCGCCTCTATCGGGGCCAGCATGACCCTTCTCGTGGGGCGCGTGACGCGGCCCGACCAACCGGGACGAAGCGCCCGCCGCGCCCCCCGGGCCTCGTTCTGAGGTCCGAAGGAGGCACACAATGTCAAAAACGAACGGAGGAAAAGGGCCACGCACCGTGGCCTTGGTGGGACCATACGGCGGCGGCAAGACGACGCTGCTCGAAAGCATCCTGATGACCACCGGCGCGGTCGCCCGCAAGGGTTCGATCGTGCAGGGCAACACGGTGGGCGATGGCAGCCCCGAGGCGCGCGCCCGCCAGATGAGCGTCGAGGTCAATTGCGCCTCGACCCAATATCTCGACGAGAGCTTCACCTTCCTGGATTGCCCGGGTTCGATCGAGTTCCTTGAGGACACGCTTTTCGCGCTCAGCGGCGCCGACGCCGCCGTGGTGGTGGCCGAACCCGAAGCCGCCAAGGTGCAGATGCTCAAGCCCTATATGAAACGGCTTGCCGATTTGCGCGTTCCCCATTTCCTGTTCGTCAACAAGATCGACAAGGCGACGGGTTCGCTGCGCGAACTGCTCGCCATGCTGCAGGAGGCTTGCGACAAGCCGCTGCTGCTGCGTCAGATTCCCATTTGGGAAGGCGGCGCGGTCACCGGTTTCGTCGATCTGGCGCTGGAACGGGCCTATGTCTATCGCGAGAACGCGCCCTCGGAACTGATCGACATCGCCGACAAGGAGCGCGAGAAGGAAGCGCGCTTCTCGATGCTGGAAAAGCTCGCCGATTACGACGAGCATCTGATGGAGGAATTGCTCTCCGACATCGAGCCACCGCGCGACGAGGTGGTCAGCGGTCTGGCGCGCGAACTGGCCGAAGGTCTGGTGGTGCCTGTGCTGATCGGCTCGGCCGGGGCCGATCACGGCATCCGCCGCCTGCTCAAGGCGCTGCGCCACGAAGTGCCAGAGGTCGCGGCGCTGGCGGCGCGGCAAGGCATCGCCGCCAACGGCGATGCCGTCGTGCGTATCCTCAAGACCTATTACTCCGCCCATGGCGGCAAGCTGTCGCTGGCGCGCTTGCTGGCGGGCACGCTCAAGGACGGCACGGTGCTGCACGACGCGGAGGGCCACGACGCGCGCGTCGGCGGCATCTTCGCTCTCAGGGGCCAGGACCAGACCAAGCTCTCCGAAGCGAAGACCGGCGACACGGTGGCGCTGATGCGGCTGGAGGCGGTGGCCACCGGCGACGTGTTGTCGAGCGGCAAGACGGTGCCGAAGACGGCGCCGGTCGAGCTTCTGCCGCCGGTCTATCGCCTCGCCATCGAAGCGGCCGACCGCAAGGACGAGGTGAAGCTCACCGCCGCCATCGGCAAATTAATCGAAGAGGATCCTTCGCTGGTCTTCGAACAGAACGCCGAACTGCACGAGATGGTGCTGGCCGGCCAGGGCGAAATCCACCTCAAGGTGTCGGTGGAAAAACTGCTCAGCAAATACGGACTCAAGCTTAACACACGGCCGGCGCGCGTGCCCTACAAGGAGACGATCCGCCGTTCGGTCACCCAGCGCGGCCGCCACAAGCGGCAATCGGGCGGCCACGGCCAATTCGGCGACGTGGTGGTGGAAATCAAGCCGATGTCGCGCGGCGCCGGCTTCGAGTTCGTCGACGAGATCGTCGGCGGCGTGGTGCCCAAGCAGTGGATTCCCTCGGTCGAAAAAGGCGTGATCGAGTATCTCAAGGAAGGCCCGCTCGGCTTTCCGGTCGTGGACGTCTCGGTGACGCTGAACGACGGCTCGTATCACGCCGTCGATTCCTCGGACGCCGCCTTCCAGACCGCGGCACGCGTCGCCATGCAGGAAGGTATGCCGGAATGCCATCCGGTGCTGCTCGAACCCATCATGCATGTGCGCATCCACGTGCCGTCTGAGGCGACCTCGAAGGTCAACGCGGTGGTGAGCGGCCGGCGCGGCCAACTCTTGGGCTTCGATGCGCGGGAAGGCTGGAAAGGCTGGGACACGGTCGAGGCCGAGATGCCGCAATCCGAGCTCACCAACCTCATCATCGAGCTTCGCTCGCTGACCCAGGGCGTGGGCACCTTCGAGATGGCGTTCGATCATCTGGCCGAACTGAGCGGCAAGCTCGCCGATCAGGTGGTGTCGGCGCACAAGGCGGCCAAGGAAGCGGCTTGATCTAGATCGATTGTGTGTTGCGGATGGCGAAACGGAAAATCCCGCTTCGCCATTCGCTTTTTTGCGGCATGTCAATGCGTATCCGCAGGTGTTGCGCGAAATTCGGGCGCCAAGCGGAGAATTGCCATGCGCAAGCTGCCGAAAAGTGTCGCCGTGTTTCTATCCGGACACCGTTTCGCCGTCGCCGGCGTGTCGCGTGAGCCGATGCAGACGGCGAACGCGGTCTATCGCAAGCTCTTGGCCTCAGGCTTCGAGGCCGTGCCGGTCAATCCCAGCGCCCAAGAGGTCGAAGGCGTGCGCTGCTACCCCGATCTTGTTTCGATCCCTGACGCCATCGACGGCGTCGTCGCCGTGACGCCGCCGCGCGCCGCGCTCGACATCGTCCGCCAGTGCGAAGCCAAAGGCGTCAGGCGGCTGTGGTTCCACCGCTCCTTCGGCCAAGGCAGTGTATCGCGCGAGGCGGTGAAGGCGTGCCGCGTGCGCCAGATCAACTGCATCGTGGGCGGCTGCCCGCTGATGTATTGCGCGCCCGTCGACATGGGCCATCGCTGCATACGCTGGTGGCTGCGGCTGTTTGGCCGCGTGCCCTGCTGAGTGTCGTTACTTCGCCCGAAGCAGTTTTGCCGTCTTGGCGATGTTCTTGGGCTTCACCCAGAAGATCGCGCCGAAACGCCTTTTCCCGGCGACCACCGCCTCAAGCGCCGTCACGTTGATCCGCGCCTTCGCTAGCTTGGACAAAACGCCGATCAGCGCTCCGGTTTTGTCGTCCCCCTCAAGCAGGAAGGCGACCTTCCTGGACGAGACTCTCAGTTTGATCCTTCTCGCGACCGCTCTGAACCTGGCGGCGTTGGCGGGAACGAAATCAAGCTGTGCTTTGCGGCCGCTGGGAAAGCCCGAAAAAGCAAGTAGCTCGACCCCGGCGTCCCGCAACGCCATCAAGACCCGTAAGCCCTGGCCCGCGGTTTGTGGAACTTCGGCCGTGAAATAGGCGATCTTGCGCAACGTCTGTGCCATGACAAACCTCCATCGCTGGATCGATGCTTTGTCAGACGATCGCGCGCGCCGCCAACCAGCATCGACTGCGGTTGCAAAGTCATCTTATTGCGAGTCGACGCGGCTGGCCAATCGTCACTTCGCCGGATAATGCTCTTCGAGCACCTTGGTGCAGGTCTCGGCGGCGGCGAGGAGGCCGTCGACGGCGCGGCCTTTGCGCGCGAAATCGCTGAAGTCGGCGATGATCGCGTCCCACACCGATTGCGGCACGCGCGAATGGACGTCGCGGTCGGCAACGATCTCGACAGTGCGTTCGCCGAGCGCCGCGAACAGCGCGATGCCCGGCTTCTTGTCGGCCTGCGCCAGGATGCGCGCGGCGAAGACGCGATGGGCCATCTCGCGCGCGTGATGATGTTTCACCTTCTTGGGCACGATGAGGAGCTTGAGCGGCGGCCATTCCAGGACCAGCGAGACGACGAAAAACGCGATGGCGGTGGCGAAGAAGCCGTCGCGCAGCGTCAGATCGGGCAGCAGCAACGCCAACAGGCCGAGCAACAGCAATCCCGCCAGCGCGCCGTAGATGATCGGATAGAGCGCATAGCGGTCGCTGAGCGGCACCACGGCAAGCACCAGCCGCGCGCTTGTCTGCGCTTCGGCCGCTTGCTCGGCGGCGTGCAGCTTGACGTGCTCGTCATGGGTAAGATGTTTCACCAACTGCCCGATGCGCCTCCGCCGCCGAAAGAGCCGCCGCCGCCGGAAAATCCGCCGCCGCCAAAGCCGCCTCCGCCAAACCCGCCGAAGCCTCCGCCGCCAAAGCCGCCGCGGCCCCAGCCTCCGAGGCTGCCGAGGAAAAGCAGCGGCCAGAAGAAGCGGCCGAACACCACGAACAGGATAAAGATCACGAAGATGATCGGAAAGCCGCCGCCGCTTTGCTGGTCCTGCGGCTGTGGCAACTGATCGGCACCCGACGGCTTGCCGCCCAGCGCTTCGAGCACCAGCACGGTTCCGGCCAGCACGCCCGAATCGTAATCGCCCTTCTTAAAGTAAGGCTCCATCGCCTTGCGGATGATGAGGCCCGAATCCTCGTCGGTCAGCGTGCCTTCCAGGCCATAGCCGACTTCGATGCGCGCCTTGTGCTCGTTGGGCGCCACGATGATCAGCGCGCCGTTGTTCTTGTCCTTCTGGCCGATGCCCCAGGCGCGCCCGAGCTGGTAGCCGTATTGGGCGATGTCGGCGCCGTCGAGCGACTTCAGCGTGACGACGACGACCTGGTTGCCGGTCTGCTGCTCGTGCTCGGTGAGCAAGGCCGTCAGCTTCTGCTGTGTGTCCTGTGAGAGAATGCCCGCGTCATCCACCACGCGGCCGGTGAGCGCGGGAAAGTGCAAGTCCGCCTGCGCCGCGCCGGTCAGAAGAAACAGCGCGGCGAGGGCGGCAATCAGATTCTGCGCAAATGACCGCGCGGTGCGTGTCATCAGAACGAAACTTTCGGTGCCTGTTGTGCTCCGCTGTCGGCGGTAAAGGTCTGATAAGGCTTGGCGTCGGGATAGAAGATCGCGGCGATCCAGCGGCTTGGAATGGTGCGCAGCGTCGTGTTGTAGCGCTGCACGGCGGCGATGTAGTCCTGCCGCGCCACGGCGATGCGGTTCTCGGTGCCTTCGAGCTGATCCTGCAGCGCCAGAAAATTCTGGTTGGACTTGAGGTCCGGATAGGCCTCGCTGATCGCCAACAGGTGGCCGAGCGCGCCGGTCAGCTGCGCCTGGTTCTGTTCGAATTGATGGAAGGCCGTCGGGTTGGTCAGGATATCCGGCGGCAAGACGGTTTGCGTCGCCTTGGCGCGCGCCTCGGTGACTTCGGTCAGGACCGTCTGCTCTTGCTTCGCATAACCTTTCACGGTGGCGACCAGATTGGGCACCAGATCGGCCCGGCGCTGATATTCGTTCTGCACTTGGCTCCAAGCGGCCTTGACCTGCTCATCTTGGGTGGGAACGGCATTGATGCCGCAACCGGCAATACCAAAGCCTATCGCGGCCAACAGCGCGAAACGGCTAGCAAATCTCGCGAACGCATTCGACATGGCGAACCCTCCAAACCTGTCGGCCAATGTATTACCACGGCTTTTCCATAAAAAGAGCGCCGGAGCGGGTTTGCCGCTCCGGCGTAAGGCTTGGGATGCCCGCGTGCGTTGGGGGCGCGAGCCGAGCCGGAACGGCCAAGCCGTCCCAGGCTCACCGCGAAGCGAGGCTTCGCAGCGGCGGGACCTTGGGGGGTGGGTACCGCCACGACTCTTAGATAGGTGCGAACTTCGCGGTTTCAATAGCGCCAGTCTTTGGCTTCGCGCACCAGAAAATCGCGGAAAGCCGCCACGCGCTTGGATTGTCGCAGCGCGTCGGCATAGACCAGGTGCACGTCGAAGCTCGGCCCGGGCACGTCCGGCAAGACGCGGATCAGCTCGGAATGCTCGGCGGTGACGTAATCGGGCAGGGCGCAGATGCCGAGCCCGGACAGCGCCGCGCCTAAAATTCCTGTCACGTTGTTGATGCGAACCGTGATGCCCTTTTGGCCGGGCCGCGCCAGCCTGCGCGTCTGGTCGATCAGCCAGTTGACGTCTTTGATCTCGGGCGGGGCGGTTTCGCCATAGGCGACGATCGTGTGCTCGGCCAGATCTTCGAAGACGGCGGGCATGCCGCGCGCCTCGAGATACTCCTTCGTCGCGACCATGTGGTAGTGAACGGTGAAGAGCTTTCGCTGGATCAGATCGGCCTGCACCGGCGCGCGCATGCGGATGGCGACGTCGGCCTCGCGTTGGGCGAGATCGAGTTCGCGATCCTCCATCACGATGTGCGGTTCGATCTCGGGACATTCCTTGAGGAAGAGAGGCAGCCGCGGCATCAGCCAATAGGCGCCGATGCCAATGCTGGTCGTCACCTTGAGCGTGCCGCGCGGGGCATCGCGCAGATTCTTGAGCTGCTCTTCGGCTTGCGCCAGGCGGGCGAGCACGTCGCTCACCGCGGCGTAGAGCATCTCGCCCTCGTCGGTGAGCGTCAGCCCGCGGGCGTGGCGCTGGAACAAGGGCGTGGTGATTTCCTCTTCCAGGGCGCTGATCTGGCGGCTGACCGCCGATTGGCTCAGCGTCAGCATCTGGCCCGCATGGGTGAAGCTTCCCGCCGACGCCACCGCGTGGAAGATGCGAAGCTTGTCCCAATCCACCTCAGCCCCCTTTAGAGCGCGATCCGGCGAAGTGTGCAGCGGTTTGCCGCGCGAGACAAATCAATGCTCGGCCGCTAGGAACCTTTCCGCCTCAAGCGCGGCCATGCAACCCATGCCTGCCGCCGTCACCGCCTGGCGGAAGACCTTGTCCTTCACGTCGCCCGCTGCGAACACGCCCGCCACGCTGGTGTGAGTCGAATCGGGCGCGGTCTTGATATAGCCGGATTCGTCCATCTCGAGCTGTCCCTTGAACAGGGCGGTCGCCGGCGAATGGCCGATGGCGACGAACAGGCCGTCCACGCCGATCTCGTGCGTCGAGCCGGTGACGGTGTTGCGCAAGCTGAGGCTGGTGACGGATTTGGGCTCGGCGGTGCCCAGCACCTCGGCCACTTCGGTGTCGTAGAGGATGTCGATCTTCGGGTTGGCGGCCAGGCGCGTCTGGTTGGTCTTGTCGGCGCGCAAGGTGTCGCGGCGATGGATCAGCGTCACGCGCTCGGCGAAATTGGTCAGGAACAGCGCTTCTTCCGCCGCCGTGTTGCCGCCGCCGACCACGGCGACCTTCTTGCCGCGATAGAAAAAGCCGTCGCAGGTGGCGCAGGCCGACACGCCATGGCCTTGGAAATGCTGCTCCGACGGCAGGCCCAGCCAATTGGCCTGGGCGCCGGTGGCGATGATCAGCGCCTCAGCGGTGTAGCGCTCACCCGAATCGCCGATCAGGGTAAAAGGCCGCTTGGCGAGATCGACCGCTTGGATCGTGTCCTCGACGAAGCGCGTGCCAAGGCGCCGCGCCTGTTCCTGCATCTGGTCCATCAGCCAAGGGCCTTGGATCGCTTCGGCGAAGCCAGGATAGTTCTCGACTTCGGTGGTGATGGTGAGTTGGCCGCCGGGCTGCAGCCCCGCGATCAGCATCGGCTCGAGCAGCGCGCGCGCGGCATAGACGGCAGCGGTGCAGCCGGCCGGCCCGCTTCCCAGAATGACGACTTTGGCATGGGCGGACATGAAGACTCGCTTTTGCGGGCGTGTGCCCTTCGCATATCGGAAGTGTGACCGGAAAGGTCAAGCGAAAGCCTGATCCCGTTGACTTGTGAACAGGTTATGGAGTGTTTAACACTATCTTACCGTGGAATATCCCCTGCTGAGTCGGGACATAATACGACGGTCCGGGTAGAAATATTATTGCTCATTTCCGCCCGTTTGGGTAAAAAGCCGCCGTTTCACAAATCGGGGAATTGCTCGTGGAGCATCATAAGCTCGATTCCATTGACCTTCGCATTCTCGCCGAACTGCAGGCCAATGGCCGCATCACCAATGTCGAATTGTCGCGCCGGGCGAAGATCACCGCGCCGCCGTGCCTCAGGCGCATGCGCGCGCTGGAGAAGGCCGGCTACATCCAAGGCTACCATGCCGATCTCGACGGCAGGATGCTCGGCTATGAAGTCGTGGGCTTCGCCTTCGTCGGCCTGGGCAGCCAGCACGACCAGGACCTCAAGCACTTCGAGGAGCGGGTGCGCTCCTGGCCCATGGTGCGCGAGTGCCAGATGCTCTCGGGCGAGGTGGATTTCATCCTCAAGGTCGTGGCCAAGGATCTTTCCGCCTTCCAGAGCTTCATCACCGAGACGTTGACCGCCGAGAAGAACGTGGCTTCCGTCAAGACCGCACTGGTCATCCACGCCGCCAAGGCCGAACCCGGCGTGCCGATCGAGGTCAAGGGCTGACCTGGCGCAACCGGCTCTTCCTCATGCCGTAGAGCAGATAGGCGACGATCCCAACGCCGTTCCAGATGACGAACAGACGCTGCGTCAGCACGGGCAAATTCCAGAACAGATAGACGCAGCCGACGATCGCCGCCGGTCCCACCAGCCACCACAAGGGCGTCGCGAACACGCGCTTGGGCGTGTGCTTGCGCAACCTCAGCAGCATCATCGACAACGCCACGGCGACGAAGGCGCACAGCGTTCCGGCGTTGGCGAGCGCCGCAATCTGCGCCAGCGGCGCCAATCCCGAAATCGCGGCGGCGATGAGGCCCGTGAAGACCGTCACGACGATGGGCGTTCCCGTCCTGGCGTTCACCTTGGCGAGCGCCGCGGGCAACAGCCGGTCGCGCGCCATCACGAAGAAGATGCGGCTCTGGCCGTACAGGAAGGCCATGATCACGGTCGGCAGCGCCAGCACCGCGGCGCCCGCGATCAGATTCGCCCATAAAGGATGGCCGAGCGTGCGCAAGATCAGCGCCAGCGGCTCGGCGCTTTTGGCGAAGGCGGGGATGGCCAGCGCGCCGATCGCCGCGGCGCCCACCGCCATGTAGATCAGCGTGCAGAGCAGCATCGAGCCGACGATGCCGATGGCGAGATCGCGGCGGGGATTCTTGGTTTCTTCCGCCGCGGTCGAGATCGTGTCGAAGCCGTAAAAGGCGAAGAAGATCACAGAAGCCGCGGGCAGCACGCCGAGCTTGACGCCTTCGGGCGACACGCTCGCCCAGCCGTGCGGCATGAAGGGCGAGAAATGCGCGACGTCGAAGACAGGCAAAGTCAGCGCGACGAAAACGGCCAGCGCTGCGATCTTGATCGCCACCAGCACCGCGTTGACCGTCGCGCTTTCGCGCGTGCCGGCGGCCAACAGCGCCGCCACGCCAAAGCAGATCGTCACCGCCGGAAGGTTGAGCACGCCGCCCGCTTCCGGCCCTGCCAACAGCGCCGCCGGTATCGGCAGATGCCAAACTTGGATGAGGCCCGCGGCATAAGCCGACCAGCCCACGGCGACCGCCGCGCACACCACCGTGTATTCGAGGATCAAGCTCCAGCCCACGAACCAGGCGAACGGCTCGCCCATCGCCACGTAGCTGTAGGTATAGGCGCTGCCCGCCGCGGGCATCAGCGTGGCCATCTCGGCATAAGCCAGCGCGGCGCAGGCGCTGACCGCGCCGGCGATCGCGAAGGACAGCATCATCGCCGGTCCCGCCAGCCCCGCGCCGATGCCCGTCAGCGTGTAGATGCCGGTGCCGACGATGGCGCCCACGCCCAACGCCACCAGATGCGGCCACGACAGCGACGGCTTCAGCCGCTCGCCGCCCGGATGGTCGCCGACGCCTTCGATCGACTTGCGACGCGAAAAGATGCTCATGCGGTCCCCTTTGCGCCAGATATAACAAGCAAAAGTCGGCGCTCGCCAGTGCCGGCCTCAACTTCGCGTGAAGCCCGCTGGTCCGCCGCTCGCGCCGCCGCCGCGGCCGTGCCATAGTCTTCCCTCAGACACATCGGGAGGAAGCGATGAGGCGCATAGGATTTGCGGCGGTTGCCGCGTTGGTGCTGACGGCGAATGCGAACTCCGCGCCGATACCGGCTTACATCGCGGCAGCGGTTGCCGATCCCGCGCGGCCCGACGCCGACAAGGCGCGCGATGCCTTCCGCAAGCCAGCCGAGATGCTCGTCTTCGCCGGCATCAAGCCGGGCATGAAGGTGATGGATATGATCCCCGGCGCCGGCTATTTCACCCGCATCTTCGCCAAGGCGGTCGGGCCCAACGGCTATGTCTACGCCTATCAGCCGAGCGAGCTCGACAAGTTCTCCAAGGAAAATCCCGCGGCGATCTTCACCTTGGTCAAGGATTATCCGAATCTCAGCGTCATCCACGCGCCGATCAACGCGCTGGTGGCGCCCGAAGCGCTCGACGTGGTGTGGACCTCGCAGAACTATCACGATCTGCACGACCCGTTCTTCGCGCCCGCCGACACGGCGATCATCAACAAGCAGATCTATGCCGCGCTGAAACCGGGCGGCATCTACATCGTGCTCGACCATTCCGCGCCGAAAGGCTCGGGGCTTTCCGACACCAACACGCTGCATCGCATCGACGAGGCGGTGGTGAAGAAAGAGGTCGAAGCGGCCGGCTTCAAGCTGGTGGGCGAGAGCAACGTACTGCGCAATCCCGCCGACCCGCGCACCGCGCTCGTCTTCGACAAATCGATCCGCGGCCACACCGACCAGTTCATCCTGAAGTTCCGCAAGCCGGCGCGGTAATTCGCTCCCCCCTTGAGGGGGCGAGCAACGTCAGCGTGCGAATGTCGAACTCTCTTTTGCTCCCCCCTTGAGGGGGAGCTGATCGTGTCACCGCACAGTTCAACCTCCCCGCCAAGGGGAGGTGAAGGACTTTTGGCGCGCCTCAGCGCTTCGATCAGGGCGCGGCCGCGGCTTATGTGTTCGCGGATGTCGGCGTAGAGGGCGCGGCGCTCGCGCGTGAACTTGCCGTGCTTGAAGGCATTCTGGTTGCCGAACGGCGCGCCGCGCTTGCCGGGGACTTTCGGCGGCCGCAACGCCGGCGGCACCAGCAACTGCTTCTTCATATGCAGGACTCGATGGCGAGGTCTTCCAGCCGTTCCTGTTCGCGCCGGGACGCCTCCAACAGGGC
>Ga0326727_10013389_pt1 | contig 18285 bp, 18 predicted proteins | sample MB2enrmetagenome_FD_207643 | JGI IMG/M metagenome (GOLD analysis project Ga0326727, IMG submission 207643) | Lab enriched peat soil microbial communities from McLean, Ithaca, NY, United States - MB29MY | ecosystem: Environmental > Terrestrial > Soil > Wetlands > Peat | place: USA: New York...
TGAGTGAAAACATTCCCAAGACAATGAAGGCCCTGGTGAAGAGCCGGCCGGAGCCGGGGCTGTGGTTGGAGGAAGTGCCGACGCCGGAGATCGGCATCAATGATGTGTTGATTCGCGTGCAGCGCGCCTCCATCTGCGGCACCGACCTGCACATCCTCAAATGGGACGCATGGGCCAGCAAAACGATCCCTGTGCCGATGGTTGTGGGCCACGAGTTCGTGGGCGAGGTGGCGAAAGTAGGTTCGAACGTTACTGACTTCTTTCCCGGTCAGCTCGTGGGCGCCGAGGGGCACGTCGTATGCGGACGTTGCCGCAACTGCCTGGCCGGACGGCGCCACCTGTGCGCGCACAGTAAGGGGTTGGGCGTGCACCGGCCGGGGAGTTACGCAGAGTACATCTCCGTGCCCATGACCAACGTCTGGGTGCATCACGCCAATATCGATCCGGAGATCGCCTGCATTTTCGATCCTTTCGGCAATGCCGTGCATACCGCGCTCGCCTTTCCCGTCTTGGGCGAGGATGTACTGATCACGGGCGCGGGGCCCATCGGGCTGATGGCGGCGGCCGTGGTGCGGCACGCGGGCGCACGCTTTGTGGTGCAGACCGATGTCAACCCGTGGCGGTTGGAACTGGCGCGGAAAATGGGTGTGACGATGGCCGTGAACCCGCGCGAAACCGACTTGAAAGATGTGCAGAAGGAACTGGGCATGAAGGAGGGCTTCGATGTGGGCCTGGAAATGTCGGGCAACGGCTCGGCCCTCCGAGACATGCTGGCGAACATGTCGAACGGCGGCCGCATCGCGCTCCTGGGCATTCCTTCCGAAGAGTTCGTTATCGACTGGAATACCGTCATCTTCAATATGCTCACGCTGAAAGGCATTTACGGCCGCGAGATGTATGAAACATGGTACAAGATGACGGTGATGCTCCAATCCGGCCTCGATATTAGACCCGTCATCACGCACCGTTTCAGCTTCAACCAATATCAGGACGCGTTCGACGCCATGCTCTCCGGCCAGGCCGGAAAGGTGATTCTGACCTGGTAGGCGGGGGACCGGCTTTCTGTCCACCATCGAGCGCACGCTCAAACTTTCATCATGAGCGAAGCGAAGGAACTCTACAGTTGTTCTTGGTGCGCACGTGGGGGCGACCGCGGCGATCGTCCCCATCGCACCGTCATGCCGTGCCCGCAAAACCAGGCCGATCACGCTCCAGGAGGCTCGCGCATTTTCTACCCTAAGAATCTAGCGTGCCGCGCTTCCGGAGCGGGGTGACATAATGTCATGGGCTCCCGCCCGCCACGATTCTTGCACTCGCTGTTGACACCTCTTTGCGCTTTCTCTTATAGTGGATTTTTGGGCTTTTTTTTCTAGAAAAACTCAGCGAATCTACTTCGGTTCCGGAGGAGTCTCGGGCATGGCGAATGCGGACGATGTCCCTTCCACGACCTCAGCGAAAGCTCCAGCGGCTAGTGCTGTCGCCGTTCCCTCCAAGCCGGCTGCAAGGCCCGCCGCAGCTCCCAAACCGGCAAGCGCTTCGCCCGCAGAGCCGGCCGGCCCAGGCAAGTTGCGACGGCGCATCATTTGGGGTTGCGTGTGGGGATTCGTCGCGGCCAATTTCCTCATGTTCCTTCGTTTCTTTTTCCCGCGCGCCCTGTTTGAGCCGGAGACCGTCCACGCGATTGGCTATCCTTCGGACTTCAGCATCGGGGTCAATGAGAAGTACAAGCAGGCGTACCGGATCTGGGTGGTCAAGGAGCCACCGCGCCTTTTCTGCATTTTTGCCAAGTGCACGCACTTGGGTTGCACGCCGGATTGGAAACCCGCGGAGGGCAAGTTCAAATGCCCCTGCCACGGGAGCGGATACACTCCCGAGGGGATTAACTTCGAAGGGCCCGCGCCGCGGCCGATGGATCGCGCCCACGTTGAGCTGAGCGCCGACGGGCAGATTGTGGTGGACACGGCGCGGCTGTATGCGTGGTTCAAGAGCCAGGGCGGCCCAGACCACTTTGAGGATCCGGGCGCGTTTATTACAGTCTAATGCCTATTGCCTGGTGAAACGCCGAGAGTGGCTGGCGTCCACTAAGCACTAACCACTAGCAGCTTGGAGCGGTAATGGCTGACGAGCAGAACGGGAAGGCGGAAAAGAAAGGGCTGACCGCGCTATTGGAAGATGTCCAGGCAGACGTCAGAGTTCTCCGGGAGAAAGCCAAGGAGGACCTCGAGAGCCTCAAGAAGCCCGCCAAGACTCAGCTCTATAAGTCGATCTTCCGAGTTAAGCACGATGAAAGCGAACGCAGCCGCGCCCTGAGCGTCCTCACCAACGTCTTCTTCCATCTTCATCCGGCCAAGATCAACCGCGACGCCGTGCGCTACAACTACACGTGGGGCATGGGCGGCATGACGTTTTATCTCTTCCTGGTGCTGACCATCACAGGTGTGCTGCTGATGTTTTATTACCACCCCACCAAGGGTCAGGCTTATCGCGACATCATCTATCTGATGAACGACGTTCCGTTCGGCAGGCTGCTCCGGAATATGCACCGTTGGGCTGCCCACTTGATGATCATTGCGGTCTGGCTGCATATGTTCAGGGTCTTCCTCACCGGGTCTTATAAGAAGCCGCGAGAATTCAACTGGTGCGTGGGGGTGATCCTTCTGGTGTTGACCCTGCTGCTCTCCTTCACCGGCTATCTGCTTCCGGACGACCAGTTGGGATTCTGGGCCGTGACGGTGGGAACGAACATGGCGCGGGCTACCCCACTGCTTGGGAACGAGGGGCCGTTTGGGCCACAGCTCGGAATGACCGCTTACAATGACGTGCGCTTCGCCTTGCTGGGAGGCTCGATCGTAGACGCCAACGCCTTACTGCGCGCTTATATCTGGCACTGCCTTGCTATTCCTCTCATTGCCGCAACGTTCATGGGCGTGCATTTCTGGCGGGTGAGAAAAGACGGGGGAATCTCCGGCCCGGCACCCATGGTGCTGGAAAGTGAGATTAAGCCGGAGAGGAAATTCTAGAAGCAGTCGAGAGCCGAAAGTCAAGAGTCGAGAGCAGAGAGGGCGGGCTTTGGATACTGGACTCTCGACTTTCAACTCTTGACTTTCGACTCGGAGTGGGTTTGTTCATGGACTGGCATCAACTCTGGGAAATCGTCTCAGCTCCCGACAACGTTCCTATTGTCGCCATCCTCTTCCTGGTTCCTTTCTACACTTGGTACGCGATCCGGCAGGCCAGCGCCAATGACCGGCTGATTGCGCAACTCGAGGCTGACCCTCAACTCGCCAAGACCCATCACCGCAAGACTCAGCCTTGGAAATCCGGTTGGACGCGCGAGGTGCAAACCTGGCCTTATCTGATGCGCATCGAATTCTTGGCGGCGATCATTCTGACCGTGATTCTGATGGTGTGGTCGTTGACCCTTAATGCCCCGCTCGAGGAGTTGGCCAATCCCAACCTCACCATGAATCCGGCCAAGGCGCCCTGGTACTTCCTGGGACTTCAGGAGATGCTGGTCTACTTCGACCCCTGGATTGCCGGTGTAGTGATGCCAACACTTATTATTGTCGGATTGATGATTATCCCCTACATTGATGCCAATCCGCTGGGTTCGGGCTACTACACACTGAAGCAGAGGAAATTCGCCATCGCCACATTCTGCTTCGGGTTCATGCTTTTATGGCTGCTGATGGTTGTCATCGGGACGTTTATTCGCGGTCCGGGATGGATGTGGTTCTGGCCGGGGCAGACCTGGGACCCCAGCCGCGTGGTGTTCGAGGTGAACCGGGACCTGCCCGATCTTTTCGGCATCACCGCCATGTGGGGGAAAGTCGCGTTGGGGGCAATCGCCATGGGGCTTTATTTCGCCGTGGGTGGATACGGGCTGCACAAGATCATCACGGCGACGGCTTTCAACCGGAAGATTTATGAACGCATGAGCTTCCTCCAGTACGCCACCATGCAAGTTTTCTTGATCATGATGCTGCTGTTGCCGATCAAGATTTTGATTCGTCATTTATTTCGGATCAAGTACATCTGGGTCACCCCATGGTTCAACGTCTAAGGCGCCATCCCCAACTGCTTCAGGAGGCACAACTTGCCTGACTCGCCGGACAAAGACCCGGTCGTAAGCCAATCTCTGGCGGTGTACCTGCTTATTTCCTCGGTACTCCTGCTCCTGACCTTGTGGTGGTCTCTTTACGATGAGTTCTTTGGCCTGCGGCCCTGGAAAGTCTATCAGCGGGCTTTTGTGCAGCGTTACGGCGCTTTTCTGAGGAAGCAGGTTCCTCTTCAGCGCGCCAAAGAAAAGGCGATTGAGAGCTCTCCGGATTATCTGGCCCTCAAGCAGAAACTTGGGGAGATCGAGAAGGAAACAGCGCCCAAGGTTCAGGAACTGGACGCGAAGGCGGCCCAGGTGGACGCCCGCACTGCCGCCGTCCTCAACCTACTCACTACGGCGCGAGCTTACGTCGGATCACAGATCTATATCATCGAACACACCTCCAGCCGGGGAAGCAAGCAATCGCTTCAAAAAGACCTCGATGCTTACGAGCGCGGCCCCTTCGAGGTCACCCTTCCTCCTGCCCAGCTTGAAGGCAGTGACGAGACGGTGCGCCTGACCTTCGACCAACTGGAAGGCAAGTTCGCCGATCTGCAAAAGGAGAAAGGGGATCTTCTGCTCGAGAAGGCAAGTCTGCTCCGCCCTGTCTCGGAGCTGCAAAGCCAGGTTGATTCCTATGTGAAGGACCACATTGACGGACCCACGGTCGAGGCGATACAGGGGCTGCAGAAAAAGAACGCCGACTTCACGGTGGAGATTCAGCAGATCAACAACCCCGACGCCGGGATTGTGGACCGCTGCGAGAGTTGCCACGTCGGCATCCGCGAGCCGGTGGTGATGACCCGCAAGGACATGGGTGGAAGCAAAGATCCCATGTCCGCCGCCTTCACTTCCCATCCCGATCCGGACTTGCTGACCATTCACGACCCCGACAAATATGGCTGTACACCTTGCCACAGTGGCAACGGCATGGACATCGCCCGAGTGGAAAAGGCGCACGGGCATGATGAGCACTGGCTCTGGCCGCTCCATCCCAAGGAAAACGTCGAGGCGGGGTGCCAGCAATGCCACGCGAGCGACATGGTGCTCGCCCATGCTCCTACGCTGTCCAAGGGCAAGCAACTTTTCGAATGGCGCGGCTGTATGGGCTGCCATGTTTATCAAGGCTATGATTCCGAGCCGACCGAGCTGATCTCGGCCCAGCGGGCGATTGAACAGGCTGAGACGCAGCGGGCGGAAGATCGCTTGGACGTCCAGAAGAGTGTCCAGGCCGGGGACCAGGCTGCGGACAACGAAACGGCGCAGCGGCTTTATTTGAAGGCCAACGAGCTTCAAGTCACCATCAGCAAGATCAACCTGGAGATCGACCAGGACGACCGGCGCGTCAAGAACTTGCTGCAGGACATGAAGAAGGTCGGGCCGGATCTCAAAGAAGTGCGCATGAAGATTCGGCCGGAGTGGATCCCTGTCTGGCTCCAAAACCCTCATGCATTCCGGCCCACCACGAAAATGCCGCGCTTCCGTCTGGATGAGGACGAACTGCCGGCCGTCTCCGCCTTCATCTGGCAAAGCGGCCTCAGCGGACAACTCCCCAAGCAGCCCGCCGGGGATCCGGTCAAAGGTAAAGAGAGCTTCCAAACACGCGGCTGCATGGGATGCCACTCGGTGGGTGAGGGGGCAAATGCCGTCGGCGGATGGTTTGCCGCCAACCTCAGCCGGGTGGGTGAGAAGGACAATTACGATTACCTCGTGCGTTGGGTGCACAATCCCCGCGAGCGGACCAACCCTTATTGCCCTTATGAAAAACGCGATCTGACGGAAGACGACTACAAGAAGCACGGTTTGCCGTTCGTGTTTGACACCCAGCACTCGAAGTGCCCCAACGACGGTCATGAGCTGCTGGTTGAGCAGATGACTCCCATGCCGAATCTCCGGCTGTCCTGGGACGAAGCACGGAACATTGCCAGCTACCTTATGACTTTGAAAGAGAAAGATCCGGCAAGCTATGCACCCGCTCCTTACCTCAACGACCCGAAGATGAAGGCCCAAGGAGAAGAGATCGTCCGGCGATACGGCTGCGCGGGTTGCCACGAAATCCCAGGCCTCGAGAACGAAGGAAGGATCGGAACTGAACTAACCGCCGAGGGAAGCAAGCCGCTCGAGCAGATGGATTTCGCACTTTTCATCAAACAGGCCAAGGAAAAGGATTGGTACAGCCATAAGGGCTTCTTCGAGCACAAGCTGGCCAAGCCGGAGATTTTCGACGAGGGGATGATCAAAGCCGAGGGTGAAGAGCTGAAAATGCCGGACTTCGATTTTGAGAACAAGCCGGGTGAAATTCGAGCGCTCACCACGTTCCTGACGGGCAGCGTTACCTCCGAGTATCCGGAGCGGTATTTCTACCGTCCCGCAGACTACCGCCGCGATATTCAGGATGGCTGGTGGCTCGTCCAGAAGTACAACTGCATGGGCTGCCACCAGTTCACGCTTGACCAAGGCAGCGTGCTGATGAACTTGCCGCAATACCAGACGCCCGACGGCAAAGGCCAGTTGCCCCCTCGCTTGCTGACGGAAGGCGCGCGCGTCAACCCGGAATGGTTGGCCCGGTTCCTCGCCAACCCAGCCTTGAATGAAAAAGACACCGACCGCGACGGCGTACGCAGTTACTTGAAACTGCGCATGCCCACGTTCTATTTCTCCCCGATCGAGATTCGCAAGCTGGTGAAGTTCTTCCAGGCGCTTTCGCAACAGCCTATGCCCTATATCCCTGCCAGGGAGGAGCCGCTCACCGACCAGGAAATCGCCATGGCGCGGGCGTTGTTTACCAGTCCCGGCGCACCTTGCTTGAAATGCCACGCCATCGGATCGCCATCCCACGACCAGTACGCGACGGCGCCGAATTTCCTGCTGGCTGCAGACCGGCTGAAACCTGACTGGGCCCGGCACTGGATTCTCGACCCGGCACTGTTCGATCCCGGAACGGCCATGCCTTCGGGCTTATTCAAGCTTCTGGCTGACCATTACGTTTTTGCAGGGCCCACGCCGCCCTCGTTCAATGGTTACAACGGCGACCAGTCGGAACTACTGGTTCGTTACCTGTTCGAGTTGACGCCTCAGGAGCAGCAACGGCTCATCCAGATGAGCGGGAGCAATTTGAATCCGGCTTCCGCCAAGCCCAAGACAACGGAGAACCGGGATAGGCCGCGTAAGCGAGTAGCACAGGCACTCTTGCCTGTGCCGTACGCACGGCACGCGTCAGCCGCACAGACACGAGCACCTGGGCTACCAGCTCAATAGCTCGCTCAATTGCAGCGCCGCACATGGTGGCGCAGAAAGGTTATGATCATGGAAAAACGATTCGTTTTTTCGCTCGCATTAGTTATCGCGTTGACCCTGGCCATGGCTGCTTGCAGCAAGAAGACCGAGGAAACCGCTGAGCAACCAGCAGAAAGCACGACCGCGGTTCAGCCAACTCCCATTGACCAATCCACCGTGGGCGAAGTTACCGGTAAGGTTTCTTTTGACGGCGCCAAGCCGAAACCTCACCGAATCATGATGGATCAGGATCCGGTTTGTGTTAAGAAGCACAACGGGGCCGTCTTCGCCGAAGATGACGAGGTTAACTCCAACAACACACTGCCTAACGTTTTCGTCTACGTGAAGGCTGGGGCTGAGAAGTACGTTTTCACGCCGCCGTCCGATCCGGTGACTCTGGACCAGGACGGTTGCATGTACAAGCCGCATGTGCTTGGGATGATGGTGGGGCAGACTCTCAACATCGTCTCCAGCGACGCCACCACCCACAACATCCATCCCATGCCCAAGGATAATCGGGAATGGAATATGTCTCAGCCGCCAGGGGCCGCTCCCATTCAGCAGAAGTTCGCGCGCGAAGAAGTGATGATCCCGGTGAAATGCAACCAGCACCCTTGGATGCGCGCTTATATCGGCGTGTTGAAAACTCCCTTTTACGCCGTGACCGGAAGCGACGGGACGTACACCATAAAGGGCCTTCCGCCCGGTGATTACACGATCGGGGCGTGGACGGCCACGGGCGGCGTGGACGGCCAAACGCAAGAGCAGAAGGTGACCGTGGGAGCCAAAGAGACGAAGACGGTGGATTTCAGCTTTAAGGGTTGACAGTCAACAGTTCACAGTCGAGAGTTGAAAGTCGAGAGCGGTGTTCCGTCGGAGGGTCAGCACTCTGTCGCTCCGGAAGAGCGGCCCGCGCTCCCTCGAAAAAGTTGCCCTCTCCCTTGGGGAGAGGGTGGACCGCGACGGCACTTTCATCAGCCGTCGCGGGCCGGGTGAGGGGTTGTTTAACTTGGGCAATCTAAACGTACTGTGACGTGGCGAGCACAACGCGCTCTTGCGTTTTTTCCGAACCTTAAGTGCTAGCGTTTCATCTAAGTTAGAGGAAAGTTCCTCACTTACTGTACAGGGCTTTTCAGCCAAAACTTGACCCGTATCAGTTCTTCGCCTTGCAGCGTTGGTGGAGCGGGGCAACTTCGATAGGAGCAATAACCTATGGGGCTGGCGATTGCACTGGTGGTTATCCTCATCACGCTCGTCTCCGGCTACTTCTTCATGGCCAAGACGTGGTGGTTCCCACCTGACATTACCGCCAACTACGGCCACGCCATCGACCACCAGTTCATGCTGACGCTGGTCATTACGGGCATCATCTTTGTTGTTGCCCAAGTGGCGCTGGCCTACGCCGTCTGGCGGTTTCGGGACCGCGGAGACGGGCGGAAGGCCGGCTACTCTCACGGCAACAACAAACTGGAGTTCACCTGGACGCTCGCTGCGGCCATCATTTTCATCGGGCTGAATCTGATGGGTTATCACATTTGGGCGTTCGTGCATTTCATGGGACCCCAGCCGGGATCGATGCGAATCGAGGTTTGGGGGCAGCAATTCGCGTGGTACTTCCGCTACCCCGGGCCTGACGGCAAGTTTGGTCCCGTGCACGTCGAGAAGGTTGACGACGCCACGGGCAATTTTCTGGGGCTCGACCGCGAGCACGACGCGGATTCTAAAGACGACATCGTTACGGCCACCCTCGCGATCCCGGTCAATCAACCGGTCGAGGTCATCTTGCGCTCCAAGGACGTTACCCATTCGTTCTTCGTCCGTGAGCTCCGATTGAAACAGGATTTGGTTCCGGGGATGGAGATTCCCATTCACTTCACCGCTACCAAGGTCGGCACTTACGAGATTGCGTGTGCCGAGTTGTGTGGCCTGGGCCACTACAAGATGCGGGCCTTCCTGAACGTGATGCAGCCCGAGGATTTCCAAAAGTGGCTCCAGAGCATGGCGCAAGCGCAGTAGGGAAAACCGAAAAGCGAAATTCGAAAATGGAAAAGCGAAACTCGGCCCACAGAGCGCCATCCCCTGGAAAGCGAGGGCCATTGTCGTGGGGCAATGGGTTCCCGCTTCCGCGGGAATGACTCACCCTGGCGGTTATTGGTTTTTGATTCTGACTCCTGACTTCTGACTCCTCCGGAGGATGTATGAGCATCGCAAGCGTGAATGTTGGCATTTCTCGGCTGGGGCAAGTCCAAATCCGCGCGCACGACGTCAAACGGGCGACGATGTTCTACCAGGATGTGCTTGGACTGAAGCTGCTTTTCGAGGCGCCGCCAGGGCTCGCGTTCTTCGACTGTGGAGGGGTTCGGCTGATGATTGACCGCCCGGAAAAGCCGGAGTTCGATCATCCGTCTTCCATCCTGTATTTCGCCGTGCCGGACATCCAGGCTGCCCATGCGCAGTTGAAACAGAGCGGCGTGCATTTCGAAGACGAACCGCATGTGATCGCCCGAATGCCGGACCACGATCTGTGGATGACGTTTTTCCGGGATACGGAAGACAACTTGATGGCGCTCATGAGCGAAGTGGCAAGATAACGAAAAGCGAAAATGGAAAACAGAAACTGGAAAATGGAAACTGGAAACTCGAAACCCTAAGCCCCGCGCATCGTCATCACAGCAAAGGCGAGGCTCCGCTTTCCAATTTCCATTTTCCAGTTTCCAACTTCCAGTTTCGATCTTCGAATTTCGACTTACGAACGCGGGCAGTTGGGAGGCAATTGATGTCACAAGGACACGCTGAGGCGATTGAACACCACCCGGCGCATGCGCCCTCCGGGTTCATTCGCAAGTATCTCTTCAGCCTCGATCACAAAGTGATTGGGATCCAGTATTACCTGCTGGCGCTTGTCTCAGTCTTCATCGGCCTGACTCTTTCGATCTTAATGCGCCTGCACCTCGTCTGGCCGCAAGCCAGCGTCCCGCTGCTCGACAAGCTCTCTCCGCTCGGCGCGCCGAACGGTGTTATCTCCCCGGAGTATTATCTCTCGCTGCTGACGCTGCACGGCACGATGATGGTGTTCTTCGTTCTGACCACGGCTCCGCAAAGCGGCTTTGGAAACTACTTTCTGCCCATCCAGATCGGCGCTGAGGACATGGCGTTTCCGCGGCTCAACATGTTGTCCTTCTGGGTGACTTTCGCAGCTTTCATCACCCTGGTGGCTACGTTCTTTATCCACGATGGCCCGCCGATCGGGGGCTGGACTTCTTATCCGCCCCTGAGCGCGGTCGGCGGAGCGGCGGGCCCGGGAATGGCCATGGGTGAGAATCTGTGGATCATTTCCATTGCACTTTTCTGCGTCGCGTCCATGCTTGGCGCCATTAACTTCATTGCGACCACCCTCGACCTCCGCGCCCGCGGGCTTTCTTTGATGAAACTTCCCCTCACCTGCTGGGCATGGTTTCTGACCGCAATTCTGGGATTGCTTTCTTTTGCGGTGTTGCTGGCGGCTGGGGTTCTTCTACTGCTCGACCGCGTGGGCGGCACCAGTTTCTTCATCCCAGGCGGCCTGATCGTCAGCGACAAGATTGTTCCTCATACTGGGGGTTCGCCTCTGCTGTGGCAGCACTTGTTCTGGTTCTTCGGACACCCTGAGGTCTACATCGCCATCCTTCCGGGCATGGGCGTCACTTCCCACATCATCTCGACCTTCTCCCGCAAGCCGGTTTTTGGCTACCGCGCCATGGTTTACGCCATGTCGGCCATCGGGGTTTTGGGGTTCTGCGTGTGGGGACACCACATGTTTGTGAGCGGCATGAGTCCATATTCGGCGTTTGCCTTCTCGATCCTCACCATGGCCATTGGCGTCCCCTCCGCCATCAAGACCTTTAACTGGATCGGCACCATGATCGGCGGCAAAATTCGCTTCACGCCTCCCATGCTGTTCGCTATCGGATTCGTGTCACTCTTCATCACCGGAGGCCTCAGCGGCATCTTCCTGGGTCAGCCGCCTATCGACCTCTATTTCCACGACACCTATTTCGTTCTCGCTCATTTCCACATGATTATGGGCGTGGCCGCCATCTTCGGAATTTTCGCGGGAACGTACTTCTGGTTTCCCAAGATGTTCGGCCGCATGATGAACGCGACGCTGGGGAAGATTCACTTTTGGTTTACCTTTGTGGGCGTCTACGCGATTTTCATGCCCATGCATTACCTGGGTCTGGAAGGAAACCCGCGGCGCTACTCGGAGTTTATTGACAATTTCCTGCTGCCGCTGATTTCCGTGCACAAGTTCATTTCCATCGCGGCGTTCATCACCGGAGCCGCGCAGCTTTTCTTCCTGTTCAACCTTTTCTGGAGCATGTTCAAGGGCGAGAAGGCGACCGATAACCCCTGGGAAGCCACGACCCTCGAGTGGACGATTCCTTCGCCCCCACCTTTTGACAACTTCGCGGGAAAGCACCCCGTAGTCTTTAACGGCGCTTACGAATTCAGTGTGCCGGGCGCCGCGAAAGACTACATCATGCAGAATTCGCCCGAGGGGGTTGTGGCAGGACACTGAGAGCAGCTCTCAGTCGTCAGTGGTCAGTTGTCCGTTGTCAGTAGCCGCGGATAACTGGCAACTGACAACGGACCACTGACTACCGACAAGGATTCTATGGGTTCAACAACGCTAACCAAGCCAGAAGAGGCCGTCAGGATCGGAGATGGCGGCCGGGGCGGAGGTGGCTTCCAACCCAGCGGTTTCGGTGGGGGCGAAGGTTGGGGAGAATTTCGAGTACCAGAGCGGACCTATCGGCTGGGCATGTGGTTTGCCTTGACCGGAATTGTGATGTTGTTTGCGGCCTTCACCAGCGCCTTGGTGGTTCGCAAGGGAATGTCGTTTGACTGGGTTCCGGTCCGCGTGCCTCGGATCCTTTGGCTGAACACCTTCGTGCTGCTAATGAGCAGCGCCGCCCTGGAACTCTCCCGCCGCTCCCTGCGCGCCGGTACAGCGAAGGCTTTTACCCGCTGGCTCGCGGCCGCATTGGTACTGGGCCTGGGGTTCCTCGCGGGCCAGCTCATCGCGTGGCGCGAATTGGCGGCGCGGGGAATTTATCTGGCCAGCAATCCGGGCAGCTCGTTCTTCTACGTATTGACGGCCGCGCACGGCTTCCACTTGCTGGGAGGCGTCGTGGCCCTGGCGTACGTGGTATTTCGTGCCCGGCCGATTGCGCTCGGCCTGGCGCGGCGCACACCCTTGGACGTGACGGCAATCTACTGGCACTTCATGGATGCGCTTTGGATTTATGTGTTTTTCGTGCTCATGACATATCTGTAGGACTTGGCACCGCAGAGCCGCAGAGAAGTGAAGAGATAATAAATCGAAACGGTTGTCATCCAGAGCGAAGCGAAGGATCTCTGCAGTTGATTATGGGGGTTAAGAATGGCTAGCCATGAAGCAATCGGCGGGGAATTAAGCCAAGTTGCGCAGTCGGGGTGGGGGGGCGGTGTCGCGCCTTTTGCCACCGGCTCAAAAAAACTGGGCATGTGGCTCTTCATCCTCTCCGATGCTATTACCTTCGCCGCGCTGATCATGGCTTACAGCTACGTGCGCGTCGCCAGCCCCCAATGGCCGACACCCTTCGAGTTCTATCCCGGAATCGTCAAGGCGACGGTCATGACGCTCATTCTACTGACCAGTTCCGTCACCATGGTGATGGCTGTACGCGCGGCAAAACTGGAAAGGCGAGCAAGCGTCGTAAAGTGGCTTGCGGCGACCATGGCGGCCGGGCTCGCCTTCGTCGTCATTCACGCCACGGAGTGGGCCGGCTTGATTGGAGAGGGTGTCCGCCTTTTCAAAAACCCCTGGGGCGCTCCACTGTTTGGCGCGGCCTTCTTTACCTTGACCGGCCTGCACATGACCCATGTCTTCTGTGGCGTGTGCTATCTGGCCGTCGTCGCCGTGCTCACCGCCAAAGGAAGACTGACCTCGGAGGATGTAGAGGTGAGTGGACTCTACTGGCATTTTGTTGACCTGGTCTGGATGTTCATTTTTCCGTTGGTTTACATCATGTCTGTGAAAATGGGATAAAGACGTCCGTTGTCAGTCGTCCGTGGCCCGTTGCAACGGACAACTGACAACGGACCACGGACAAATGACTCGGAGGGTTTAATGGACTCGGCATCGGAGCACAAGCACGCTGACAAGGGCGTCAAAATCTTCATGGTGGTGTGGTTCTGGCTCTTGGCGCTGACGGCGGTGGAAGTCTTCTTGGGTTACAAGGCCTTCGAAGTGAACGTTATGATTGTCTTGCTCATGGGCCTTTCGGTGATCAAGGCCTCCTTGATCATCGCCTACTTCATGCACTTGCGTTACGAAAAGCCGAGTATGGCCGCCACGCTCATGCCCGCTTTGGTCATGGTCATTCTTCTGATGTTCATGGTCTTTCCGGATAGCTTCAGGCTGTTGGCGATGAGGCCACATTAGGTGTAAATTCAAATTGTAGGGCTTTGGTAAGTGTTTTGAGATTTGTGGATTCAGAATGAGCAAGCGGCACGGTCACTCCTGCCCGCGCCGAAGATTGAAGTATCCCATGTTTCGAGGGCAGCGGCGACTGTGCCACCTCGGCGAAGGGTTCGGAATGGAAATGTCAGCAAAGCTCTCTCGGCAAGCTTTCAGTGGGATCGTCTGGCTGATTGCCATAGCCGCATTGTTGTGTTCTTCGTCGCTGATCTACGCGCAGGGGTGCGCGATGTGTTACACCAGCGCGGCAGCGGCGAAGGCCGGCGCAATGCATGCGTTGAGGAGTGGAATTTTCATCTTGCTTCTTCCAGTACTCGCCATGTGTTCAGGCATCTCCGTGATTATCTATCGTTCCCGGGACCGGTTTCTCGGAGCGGCTGAATGGAGCCCCGAGCACGATTGTGAATTACGCGCCATGGCTACCCATATGAAAGCTATTGAAAACCCCGACCCTCAGGAAAGGTCGCCGCTGCCCGTTGGCGGCAACAAGCTGCCCAAGGTCAACGGACCACCGGCAACGGACAACGGACGACCCCAGGTGCAATTATGAAAACCCAATCGCACAGTCCGTGGCTACATCGCTACGCCATGTTTGTAGCATTCTGTACTTTTGTTCTGATTATCGCGGGCGCCCTGGTGACCAGCAACGATGCCGGCCTTTCCGTGCCGGATTGGCCGACTTCTTTCGGCAGCTTCCGCATGCCGCGCATGGTGGGTGGCGTACTGTTCGAACACGGCCACCGGATGATCGCCGGCACGGTCGGAATCCTGACGATCATTCTCGCTCTGGCAATCTGGCTGAGGGATTCCAGGCGTTGGGTAAAGTGGGTGGCGGGTGGCGCCGTGCTGGCCGTGCTGGCCCAGGCTGTCTTGGGCGGCATCACGGTGCTCTTTTACTTGCCGGTGGCGATTTCGACCAGCCACGCCACGCTCGGCCAGATCTTCTTCTGCCTCGCGGCGAGCCTGGCCTTTTTCACGCGAGCCGGCTGGCGCTGGGACGAACCCAAGCTCACGGACCCATCTGTTCCCACGCTTCGACTCCTGACCGTGGTGACCACGGGCCTCATCCTGGTGCAGTTGGTGTTAGGGGCTGTGTACCGCCACTCCGGGAAGGGCCTGGATCTGCACATTGTGGGCGCCGGTGTGGTCACCATGTTCGTGGCCTACCTGGTCACTCGAATCCTGATCAAGTTCTCGCAAACGCCCGCTTTGCTGAGGCCTGCGCTGTTGCTGGGCGCCCTCTTGGCGCTTCAGGTTTCCCTCGGCATCGGTTCTTATGTCGTGAAGATGGCTGACCGGAATGCGCCTCAGCCCCTGCCGCCGGTGGTGAACATGACCACCGCGCACGTGGCGGTGGGCGCCCTGGTGTTACTGGCCAGCCTTTACTTGACCTATCAGGCGCATCGCTTTCTGGCGCCACGAGTTGAGGAAGCGAAAGTCGTTTCGGCCCCGCACGGGGCGGCCGCATGAACAAACGATCAGACAACGCGAGAAACGACGCGCTGCGCCAGTGGCTTCAGCGCCTGTCGGATTATTGGACGTTGACCAAGCCGGAAGTGAACTTCCTGGTTTTGGTCAGCACCCTGGTCGGATACTATCTTGCCTCGCGCGGCGGGCTGGATTTCTCCCGCTTATTCCACACCCTGATGGGCACACTGCTGGTGGCCAGCGGCACCGGGACGCTGAACCAGTATATCGAGCGCCAGTCGGATAAGCAGATGCGCCGAACGGCCAATCGCCCCCTGCCTGCGGGAAGACTGGGTTCTGCCGAGGCGCTCTGGTTCGGAATCGTGTTAGCGGGATTGGGTGGCTGGGAATTGTGGGTATTCACAAACCCGCTGGCCAGTTCGCTCGCCCTGTTGACCCTGGGCACCTACTTGCTGGCCTACACGCCGCTGAAAAAACGGACGCCGCTTTGCACTTTGGTGGGCGCGTTTCCCGGCGCCATGCCGCCGCTCATCGGCTGGGCGGCAGTGCGCAACAGCCTGGGCCTTGAGGCCTGGGCGCTCTATGCCATTCTCTTCCTATGGCAGTTCCCGCACCTTTTGGCCATCGCCTGGATGTACAGGGAAGACTACGCTCGGGCCAGCCTGCAATTACTTCCCAGGAACGACCGGGAGGGCCGGACAACCGCTTGGCAGATTCTGGGGTATTCGCTCGCGCTGATTCCGGCAAGCTTAATGCCCGTTTTCCTGGGACAGGCGGGGAAGGTTTATCTGGTGGGTGCGTTGGTGCTTGGACTTGGATTCTTGCATTTTGGCATGCGCCTGGCCCTTCAGCGATCGAACTCATTGGCGCGGCGCTTGGTGCTGGCCTCCATCGTTTACTTGCCCTTGGTTTTCGCCCTGCTGATGGTGGACAAGACTCGGTAAAACCTTGGGAGCTAGGGACATCCGGCTCACACGATCGCCTGATCTCCAGATTCGCGAGCTAACTGCGCCTCCAAATGCCCAATGATCGAATCCAACCAGCCGAGGAGGGCCTTTTCAGCTTCTTCGCGATCCCCAGAGTCTTCCAGCGAGGCAATGCTATCACCTTGTTCATTCAGGGGGATGAAGTGGCAAGGGAGGTCCTCACCCTGGCAGTCTGCGGGCACCCATTCCCAGAGAAGGCACTCGTAACAAGGATGTTTCTTGGCCGTTTCGCCGAAGTTCAGGCAAGTAACCGAATCACGAAAAAGCTTTGTGGGCTTTTGCGGCGTGCGGACGGACCGGCCGTACCCGCCGTTCTTTAAGATGTCTCGTTCCAATTTCAAATGGTCTATAATCTCTTTGAGGTTGGCTCGCATGGCCTTTTCACGTCCTTTAGTCACCTGGGATGATCCGCATCTCTGCCGAGTCTGGCACCAAGGCAAGCGAGCAATTTCAAGGCCAATGGCAAGATTTTGAAAACAAGCACCTTAAGTGCGATGAAGTGTAATCCAAGAGATGGAGTGGGCCAGAATGCCCACTTCTGCCGTCTTTCGGCTCAAGCGAGGACCCACGATCCATGTTCGAGGAGCTCCTGCTAGCAGTTATTTGCCTTCTGACAGCCCTGGTTGGACTGGCCATTGCGGCTTGGGAGGTGATCAGCGGAAGAGTTTTCGATATTGATGGCCTGTGGTTTACCCTGATCAGCCTGAGTTTGGCGGGAGTGTTCGGCGGCGTCCTCGCCTGGTCGTTTTACACTGGAGAAGGTCAGCGAATGCTACATCACTTCAGGAAGGGCCCCGCCTCGAAGGCCGGACCTGACAAGAGCTCGCCGAATCCCACATGATCCCCTACCTTTCCAGCGTTGATGCCACTTTGAATGCTGCCAGTGCCGTTTTTTTGACACTGGGGTTCTTTTTCATCCGGCGGAGGAACATCCGCGCGCACAAGGCTTGCATGCTCTCCGCCTTTGCCACCTCAACGATTTTCCTGGTTTGTTACCTCACTTTTCACTACTTTCATGGAACCACGCACTTCCTGGGGCAGGGCGCGGTTCGGGGTTTTTATTTCGTCCTGCTGGGTTCGCATACGGTACTCGCCGCGGTGATCGTGCCACTAGCCCTCACCACGCTTTACCGCGCCTGGCGGAAGCGCTTCCCGCAGCACAAGCGAATTGCCCGCTGGACTCTGCCGCTTTGGCTTTATGTTTCTGTGACGGGTGTGGTCGTCTACTTTATGCTCTATCACCTCTACCCGGCCAAGCCATGATGCATTTGATTCTTGCCGAGAGCGCGTTATAATGGGCGCTCGCAATCTTGTTTCCTCACGATGAGGACCAGCAGAGGGATCTTTCATGTTTGAACCCATTCCCCGACTTGGCGATGTAATTGACGACTACTGCCCTCGCTGCCGTCTGCTTTTGAACCATGCCGTGGCCAGCCTGGTGGATAACAAGGTGGTAAAAGTCGTTTGCCAGACTTGCCATAGTGAGCACCCGTTCCGCAATGCGGAGATGCCCCCCAAAAAGAAACCGGGCTCCCGCGCCGTGCTTTTTGAGCAGGTGTTAACGAAGACCACGGCCACGCCTGAGGCTGACCCCACAACGCCGGCCGAAGAACCTGCTCCGATTGAGGCGGAACCAGCGAAGAAAAAAAGGGTCGCAGCTCCAGCGCGCTACATCACCCGGCATCGCGGCAAGTCTCCCCGGGCGTAGGCAGGTTTCAGGTGTCAGGGATTCGCGTTCCGCGAAAAGAAGGATCGTGAATGGTGAATAGTGAATTATAAATTATGAATTCTAAATTGCCGACGTTCAGCGGTAGGAACCGAGTCCTCGCGGCGCACCTTCGTTAATAATCTACAATTTATAATTCATAATCAGTGCTGTCCCAAGAAAGTTGGGGCGCTTCACCGTAACTGCTTGATCGAACCGAAGTAAGAGGTCGGGATGTTACTTTTCGATTTCAATTTTCTGCGGCCCATTTGGCATCATTTTGCTGTTT
>Ga0326727_10013392_pt1 | contig 18281 bp, 19 predicted proteins | sample MB2enrmetagenome_FD_207643 | JGI IMG/M metagenome (GOLD analysis project Ga0326727, IMG submission 207643) | Lab enriched peat soil microbial communities from McLean, Ithaca, NY, United States - MB29MY | ecosystem: Environmental > Terrestrial > Soil > Wetlands > Peat | place: USA: New York...
CGACCGGGAGAGTGATAAAAAATTCAAAAGAGGAGGTAGTAAGATGAAGCGTCTAGTCGTTCTCGTAGTAGCCATGTTGTTTGCGTTCTCGGTAACCGCGTTTGCAGCAGATCAGCCGGCTCCAGCGGCAGCACCAGCTGCACCTATGGCAGCTCCGGAAAAGGCCCCCATGAAGGCGGAAAAGAAGGAGATGAAGAAGAAGGAAATGAAGAAGGCCAAGAAGAAGGCCAAGAAAGCAAAGAAGGCCGAGAAGAAAGAGATGAAAGAAGCTGCACCGGCGGAAGCCGCTCCGATGACCAAGTAATTGATCGACGGAAATTTTTAACCAAAGAAACGGGGTGTGGGGACGAGGTTTCCTGTACCCCGTTTCTTTATTGGGTTTGGCTTTTAAAAAGCTGCATATGCTGTGTTGCGCTTCATCCCTTGTAACAAGTTTTCCTGTAATTATGATACTGATCTTCCCTCAGAACATGTATCATTTAGAATTTGAGTTTTGACATTTTTAATTATTACGGTTTGAAAACTAGCATAAATCAAAAATGGCAGTGTCAAACGATTACAAGGAAGAATTTGTTCACTTTAACTCATCAAACAGAGCGATTGGATATATTGATTGATTGCTTGTTCAAAATTATGAAACCGACAGTACCCGCCAAAAGTGAACTGAGCAAAATGCTAATCTTTGAACTTTGAACGATTTCGGGATTGCCAAAAGCCAACATCGTGATGAAAATTGACATTGTAAATCCGATACCACCAAGAATGCCAGCACCAACAATATGCTTCCAAGACACATCATCTGGCAATTGAGATATGCCCAATTTGACTGCTAGAAGACTAAACAGAGCAATGCCCAGCGGTTTACCAACGAACAAGCCAGCAAAAATGCCTAAACAGTTTAATGTTGCCAAGCCTCCAATCCAGTTTCCTGTCAGAACAACACGAGTATTTGCGAGCGCAAAAAGTGGCATGATGATAAATGCCACTGGTTTGTGCAAGAAATGTTGTACCTTATAAGATGGCGATTCGTTATCACCACTCCGAAATGGAATAGCAAAGGCAAGAATAACGCCAGCCATTGTGGCATGGACGCCGGATTTGAGCATAAAGTACCACATAATAATGCCCGGAATGAGGTAAAAAGGTAGCCAGTTTACACCAAGTCGATTTAAGAGCAACAACCCCGCACATATCCCTAAAGCCAAGACAAGATATAGAAGTGAGAAGCTGCCCACATAAAAAATGGCAATGACGAAAATTGCTCCCAAGTCGTCTATGATAGCTAATGCAACAAGAAAAATCTTTAGTGATACTGGAACTCTATTTCCTAGTAGCGCAAGCACTCCAAGTGCAAAAGCTATGTCTGTTGCCATTGGAATAGCAGCACCGACTGATGTTTCGGTTCCCCGATTGAGAAGGAAATGGAGCAAAGCAGGCGTTACCATCCCACCAATGGCAGCAATGATTGGCAATGACGCATTTTTCAGGTTGGACAGTTCACCCACATAAATTTCTCTTTCAATTTCAAGCCCAATCAGCAGGAAAAAAATCGCCATCAATCCGTCATTAATCCAGCGTTCCAAGCTGTACTTCAAAAAAATAGTGTCGCCTATCTCAAACCCAACTCTGATATGCCAAAAGTCTAAGTAACCCTTCCCGACATAGGAATTGGCGATAACAATTGAAGTAACCGTGCAGAGAAGCAGGATGATTCCAGAAGCTTTCTCACTCTCAAAAAATTCCACGAAAAGTTTAGTCAGTTTTGTTTTCATAAGCTTGATAAATAATGAAATAGCTATTTCTCATTCTGATTATCACGATTTTTATTTGAAATATACTACAGCAATGAAATTGTTCGACCCAACGCTTTCCCCTGAAAATAGATTTACAATGAAGTTCGTGACAACGGTCTATTTTCATTCTTATTTGTTCCGACACGTCGGCATGAGGAGGAAGTACTCGTTCGCTTTAACACAGTCCTAAATTTTTAAAATGCCTTATCAGCAAAATTGTGTATTTTCCCTGCAAACAAACGAAATCTTCAATAATAGAGTTAATTGATTACCACTTGCTATACGTAACAAAATGAAAATTGACAGTTAAGATTGTGACAGTCATTATCTGTCTGTTTTTCCTATTGATTTAAGGAAAGGAGACAGCGATGGCCGGTAAGCATTATAAATTACGAGTGGCATATGCTGGATTTCCACGCAGTCTAAACGGCATCCACACGTTTATGGCCGTCATGGATGAGAGAAAGGCCAAAGGCATCAAGGACGAAGACGGATCTGAAGCCAGCCCTTTACCTTCCGACATGGACAAAGATGAATACGGTGCAAAAGTGCGGGCTAAGCTTGCCGGTCAAAAAGTTATTCCGCCTCCCAGCGGGTATCAACTATTCACACCCGTAATCGACACGTTCCTGAAAGAGCATCTTTTTGCCGATATTTTTGCACGTGATATCCTGGACTACCGGAGCAGGGAACTTGCGACCATCGCGGCCCTTGCCAGCATGACGGGTACGGGAAGCCAGCTCCGGTTCCACCTTGGAGCAGCGATGAATACAGGACTGACCGAAGCTCAAATGAAGGGTTTCGTTTCCGTACTCAAAGCCAAAGTGGGAATGAAGGAAGCCGATGAGGCTGCGAAAATCTTGAATGAGGTTTTGAGAACCAGGCCAAAATAAGAGCGCAATAAAATGAAAATAACTGTACTTACAGGTAGTCCGCATAAAAATGGCACATCGGCACTATTGGCGGATAAATTCATCGAAGGAGCAAAAAAATCAGGTCATGATGTTTTCCGTTTCAATGCGGCTTTTGAAGACATCAAGCCATGCATCGGTTGCGACCGTTGTGGAATGAACGGACCCTGCATCTATAAAGATTCTATGAACAAGTTGTTCCCGGAACTTCTGGCCGCAGATCTCGTTGTCTTTGTTACGCCGATTTATTATTGGGGTATGACGGCACAATTGAAAACAGTTATCGACCGTTTTTATTCCGAAAATTCCAAAATGCATGTAAAGAAAAAAGCTGTCCTTATGGCGACAGCATATGATGCGAATAACTGGACCATGGACGCGCTTACTGTGCATTACAAAACCTTGTTACGATATTTAGGCTGGGAAGATGTGGGGATGGTGCTGGCAGTAGGATGCGGTGTTAGAAGCGACATCGAACGAACGGATTTTCCTAATCAAGCCTATCAATTGGGATTGAAAGTATAATCGGTCACACCATAACTTGATGAGAATAGTATTGCCTTTTTACATGGGGGGAATCTGGAGTAGCCAGCTTAAGTTTTAAAAATTTCCCTGCGTGTTTATGTTATCATTCGTTTGTTCTTACGCCTGCTCAAGTCAGTTTCGACCAGTAATGCTCAGTTTTGATGCATGCTCGTTTTTGGCCCTTTGTATTTGCGATACGTAAATATGTGGTGGATAATCTTATGCTCGCTTTCAACCAGTAATCATCAATTCTTTTGAAAACGAAAATCGTTGACTTGTAGGTGGAGTCTACAAAATAATTCTTCCTGTAACTGAGCAAACGGTCATTACCATCAAAATGCAAGATTACAACTGGTAACTGTTTATCTTACTGCGTAGCACCCATTACTGATCCAAGCTTCTTCAATGCATCCTTCGTGCGGGTGCTTCCCTCATGACTTATCGCTCATTTGCTTTATTTGCCTATGCAGGTGGTCTTTTATGGACGACCATTTTGTGAATTTGGGGTATTTTACGAGGGAAACAGAATCACACTTTGAGGCTTGCCGAAAAGGCAGGAAAGGTTTATATGAGGACTGAAACCCTCTCTTGATTTTTGATCCAAGTTGTCCAAAACCAAGTGATCAATATTACGTACACTTCATAAATAGCAGGAATAATTAATGGGGCTTATTAATCTTCTTATTCAGAACCCTACGGCTTTTATATTATTGGCTGTACCACTTCTATATTCAATCATTCTCCATGAATTGGCGCATGGGTGGGTTGCAAACAAGATGGGAGATCCGACTGCTAAATGGTTGGGAAGGTTGAGCCTGAATCCGATAAAACACCTCGACCCTATCGGTACTTTTATGTTGCTTGTCTTTGGATTCGGTTGGGCAAAACCAGTACCTGTTAATTTTGAAAATCTGCACGATAAACGCAAAGGGCTTATACTGGTTTCATCAGCAGGAATTATTATGAATATGCTTCTTGCGTTTATATCTTTACTTCTATTCCGGATTTTATCTCCATCGCCGGATGAGGTTACCTATACTCTGCTGTATTATATGTCACAGATCAATATCATGCTCGCGTCTTTCAATTTGATACCGATCCCACCCCTGGATGGTTCAAAGATTCTCATGGGTTTTGTATCAAATAAGGTCCGTTATACACTTGAGAGCCTTGAACCATATGGGATGTTTATCATAATAGGATTACTTTATATTGGCGCGTTGAATCCCATCATTTATTTGTTTCGCTCGATAATTCTGGCTTTAATCGGTATTATTCTCCCCTAAACTGGACAACCTACTGGCATTAAGAATATGGATAAATTTTTTGCGTGAGGTCTCTTTCAAGTGGAGGGAGGGAAAATTAATAGAAAAAAAATATGACACAATGGCAAGGGAAAATGATCGTCAGTTAAAAGAATTGAGAAAACGACTCAAGGAATTTAAGGAGAAATGGCAGCGGTGAATACTAAATCAGGGAAGGACACATTATGTGGCGGATATTAGTAACTATAATTGCACTTGCAATTGTGGGATTTATTTACCTGTGGATTTTAAGTTCTCGTGCAGAAAAATGGGCAGAAAAAAATAAGGATCATTGATCTTCAAAATGGGAAACTGCCGGGGTATGATCGCAATTGAGCGCGTTCTGCAGCGTTAATCATGCAGTAATGGGCAACATTGCGCCGGAGAATGTCTTCCCATATAGAAGGAAATGGTGCAGCTTCGAGCTTTTTGCGACGACGATTAACAAGCCATTGAAACAATAGTAATACCTTTTTGAATGAGGTTAATCAAATCAATGAGAACAAATCCAAAAACGTTTAACGACCTAAAACTCACATTAACCTGTCTTAGGTGAAAATCATTCATTTCTGAGCTGTAGGAAAATGACATAGTCCCTTTTATGCTAGGCCCGTTGCCGCTTGATATTCAAGGACAGGCACCAATTGCCACTTGTCCTGCCCCTTCAATTCAAGCACACAGTTATGATACTTCAAAATACTGCTGCGATGACCTACGCTGATATAGTGGATACCCAGTTCTTTTAATTTCCTGTAAAGATTGGCCTCGTTGTCCATATCAAGAGCACTGGTGGCTTCGTCAAGCACAGCAAACCTCGGTCGGTTGATCAGCAGGCGAGCAAAAGCTAGCCTTTGCTGCTCGCCAAGGGACAAGACATCGGCCCAATCCAGTTCCACATCGAAGCCACCAACCCGCTCGGGCAGATCATCCAGTCTGACTTCCCTAAGGACACGCCTCAAATCTTCTTCCGAAATTTCCAGGTCAAGCCGGGGATAGCGTAATTGATCACGTAACGATCCGAGGAGCATATATGGCTTTTGCGGCAGAAAAAATATGTCTGACAGTGATGGACGTTTCACCACACCCCTGCCTTGAGTCCATAATCCCGCGATCGCCCTGAGCAGTGAACTTTTTCCCACACCGCTCTGACCGACAACAACAAGATTATCTCTTTTATCCAGCATGAAGGTTAGATCATTAATCAGGGTACGTCTTTTGTTTGGCGTCATCAGGGTCAAATCGTTCATGGCAAACTGATCTGCTTCGTCCGACTTAATGCCAGGGACAAGTGCTTGCTCTGGCGATATTGCATCGGCGAAGGTTGATAAACGTTTTATACCGGCAGCAAAATTAGTAATTTGTTCGATCTGGGAAACGATTAGAGAGAGAGCAGCATAAACCTGTGTGAATGCGAAATTGGCCTGAACCATATCTCCATACTGGATCTTACCCTTAAAATACAGGGGAAACAATACAAGGAAAGGTAAGACAACCGGTAAATAGCTGTAAGCTGTTGTAAAAAAAGACAGGTTTCGCTGCCAGCCGATGAGCAGGTTAAAGTTTCCTAATACACTGCGGAAACGCTCTCCGATATGAGCAACCTCTGGCTTCTCGCCTTGATAAAAGGCAATTGATTCGGCGTTATCCCGCACATGTACGAGGGAATAACGGAAATCCGCTTCATAACGCAATTGATTGAAGTTCAGAGCCACAAGTCGCCGCCCTATCAAGACCGTCAGCAGAGTGCCTATCAAGGAATAGCCCAGCACTACGATGACAAGGAGTGTCGACTTCGACCATAAAATCCCTGTAAAGGAGACCAAGTCTATCAGAGACCCGAATATGATGAGAAGAAAGGCCAGAGAGGTTCTGGTAAATGAACGGATATCTTCCATGATACGTTGGTCGGGGTTGTCGATCAGCGAGTTGGTCTCAATCTCATAATAGTTCCGGTTCTTAAAATAATTGTTGAGAAATCTACCTGTCATCCACTCCCTCCAACGAAGTCCCATGTAATTCTGCACGTAATGGTAAAAGGCTACGATGGGAATGCCCGCAAGAAAACCGCAGAAATACACGGTGACGAACAGATACGCCATATCTTGGTTTTTCTTTACTAAGGCATTGGTGAAATAGTTGCCGATATAGCTGAATGCGACATTGATACCGGTGACCGAGAATGAGAGGAGAAGAACAATGGCAAGTAATGTCCATGCTTGCCGATACATACGCAACTGGTTGCCGAATATTAAGAAGCAAATGGATGGAATAAACAGGATACAAGCAATGATGAACAAGGCGTCAGAATGGAAGACATGCTGGATCAGGGTTAACAATCCCGATGCGATTTTGGCGGTAATGGCAGGTGCCAAGAGGTTTCCCGCCATGGTAATGCAGGCAACAACCATGAATAGTAAGCCGAAAATGAAAATAAGCAGCATGAATAACAGCAGAAGCATAGCCCAGTTTCCACCTCGAACAGTGGGGAAAAAATAAGGTTGAGCTATCGTGACAAATTGACTCCACAAAGAGCGTTTTTGATCAGACATTTACAGGATTTCCTTTCCATGATTCGATTTAAAAAATATAGTTCATTAAGATAATCAACAGGAGGTTTTTCTAAAAGGTCATAAAAATTATCTAATTGTTCACATGCAATAAAGGAAATGGCTGCAAGTTTTGGTTCGAATTTAACAATATTTGTGTATCTTGAAACTGAGGCAAAAACATATATTAAAAGAATAAGATATCAATAATTGATAATATTTTTTAGGTAAATCCTATAATTGATTAATTTACAATAAGTTAAGATATGGTAGAATATATAATCAAAGCTTCTTTATATTGATAAGGTGTGAGCGTGAATAAAGAAGAAAAACGCAAAACCAAATCGTGGCTCTAAATAATTAAACATGCGTAATGGATTATGAAGCTGGCGACAAAGTTTATCGTAATTCTTGTTTTGGCAATCATCACCATTCTGACCATTGATGGATATATCACCCTCAAACGCTCCACGGAGCTCTTTGAGGCGGATATGAGGCGAGACGGCCTTTTGTTAGGACGAGCCATGAAGGATTTGATTGCAGACGTTCGAGTCAAGAGGGGCCAGAAACGTGCCCTGGAATTGATTGCCGATGCCAATAGGGGAGAGAAATTGCTGAATATTCGTTGGGTTTGGCTGGATGTCCCTCAAAACGACCCTTATGGCCCTAAAGTACCGCAGAAGGAGATTGAAGCAGTAAAACGCGGGCAGGAGGTGTCTTTTAAGGCAAGTGACGAGAGTGGGAGGGGTTATTTTTATACCTACATCCCTGCGACCACCCATGAGGAAAGACCGGGCGCTCTTGAAATATCCGAATCCCTGGAGCCATTAAACAGTTATACACACCATGCCATTACTAGAATATTTATCTTGATCGGAGTACTCCTGATATTGTCCGGATTTGCTGTGATGTTGCTAGGTTTTGTAATGATAGGACGTCCTTTACATCTGCTAACCGAAAAAGTGCGGCGTGTGGGAACGGGCGACCTTTCTGGACCGGTGCGCGTCAGGGAAGGAAACGAATTGTCAGAACTCGCCGCTGCCTTGAACAAGATGTGTGAACAGCTGGGTGAAGCCATGGAAAAGCTGCGCAGTGAAACGGCCGCCCGTATCGAGGCAATGGAGCAGCTGCGTCATGCTGACCGGCTTCGGATCATCGGCAGTTTGTCTTCCGGGATTGCTCATGAACTGGGCACGCCCCTGAATGTCGTTTCCGGACGAGCCGGGTTAATCACCACGGGAAAATTGTCCGGCGCCGAGGTTTTGGAGTGTGCAAATATCATCAAATCCCAGTCCGAACGCATGACGAAAATTATCAGACAACTCCTTGATTATGCCCGTCGCCGCCCCCTTCAAAAAACGGTGGTAGACTTGCGTCAAATAGTTCATCAGACATTTGGTTTTCTGGCTCCGCTTAATCAGAAACACGTAGAATTAAAGCTCATCGATGGTGACGTTCCTGCCATATTAAAGGCGGACGAAGGGCAAATTCAGCAGATGCTGATCAATCTTATCGTCAATGCCATACAGGCCATGCCTCAAGGTGGTACGGTTGAAGTAGGATTCGACCATGATCAAGTTAAACCAACAACAGGTTATATGGCTCTCAAGGGGAAATATATTTGCATTCACGTTCGGGATACAGGACAGGGAATATCTGAAGATGATCTGCAACACATCTTTGAACCTTTTTTTACTAGAAAAAACGTTGGGTTAGGAACTGGATTGGGTCTCTCGATTGCTTATAACATCATACAGGAACATGGCGGGTGGATCGATGTTAAAAGCCAAAAGGGAGCGGGCAGCTGTTTTTCAGTTTACTTGCCGCAGGAGCTTGATGAATGAGTGGACAAATTCTGGTTGTAGATGATGATCAAAGCATGTGTGAACTTATTGATGCAGATTTGAGCAGGCGAAGATTTCAAGTGACCTGCTGTACGTCAGCAGAAAAGGCTTTCCAGGCGTTGCACGAAGGGGAATTCGATGTGGTCCTGACTGATCTTATGATGCCCGGTATGAGCGGGTTTGATCTTTGTGAACGGATTACGGCGAACTGGCCAGACATACTCGTCATTGTGATTACAGCGTTTGGCAGTCTGGAGATGGCGATCAGGGCAATCCGGGTCGGTGCATACGATTTTGTCGTGAAGCCCATCGAAATGGACATCCTGGCCATTACCCTGGATCGTGCCGTAAAGCACCGGGATCTCCAGGAGAAAGTTAAAACGCTTAGCAATGCGGTAAAGCAGTCAAGAGGCTTTGACGAACTCATCGGCGAGAGCATCCCGATGCAGAATCTTTATACGCAACTTTCGCGTATCGCTGATACGGAGTCTACTATCCTGATTACAGGCGAAAGTGGTACAGGCAAAGAAATTGTTGCGCGGGTTTTGCATAAACAGAGCAAGCGATGTAACAGTCCATTTGTGGCAGTTAATTGCGCCGCGATAAATGACACGCTATTGGAAAGTGAGCTTTTTGGCCATACCCGCGGTGCCTTTACGGATGCACGGACGTCACGCAAGGGCCTCTTCATGCAAGCGGAAGGTGGGACATTGCTCCTTGATGAAATCGGCGACTTTCCATTGACCTTGCAGCCCAAGCTTCTCCGCGCCCTGGAAGAACATACCATCCGTCCCGTTGGAAGCGACAGGGAGATAGCTTTTAATGTGAGAATCATGGCAACGACCAACCGGGATATTGAATCTGCGGTGGAAAGCGGGCGGTTCCGCGAGGATCTCTTCTTCCGGATTAATGTCATTCATTTAGAACTCCCGCCGCTTCGTTCCCGTGGAATGGATATTTTGCTTTTAGCACAGCATTTTATCGGGCAATTCGCGACGCGGGACAAAAAAGAGGTATCGGGCATGTCCAAGGCTGTTGCCGAAAAATTACTCGGTTATGCGTGGCCGGGAAACGTACGTGAACTCAGAAATGTCATGGAACGTGCCGTGGCACTGACCCGGTATGATCAACTGGTGGTGGAGGATTTACCCGAAATCATCCGGGACTATCATAGCACCTATATGGTGATCGATAGCAGCAATCCGGGCGACCTGGTCACCCTGGAAGAGATGGAGCGGCGCTACATTCTTCATGTTCTGAACTCTGCGGGCGGCAATCGGTCCGTCGCGGCAAGGTTGCTGGGCTTGGACCGCAAGACATTGTACAGAAAACTCCAAAACTTCGGAGTACCCGGACAGTATGAAGCGGCAGGGCAATCCTCAGACAATTCAATATGTTCTTAATTAGCATACATAATTAAAGGCAACGTTTGAAATGTTTTATGGGAATGTCGAAACTCGACGGGCCCGAATGTTTAATATGTTCTAACGTTTTGAATTTAATTCGGAGAGATATGCTCTGGCTGCACGTTCCTGGCTTGTATTCGGGTATTCTTTTATAACCTGCTGAAAAATCAGACGGGCACTTGTTTTATCTCCAAGGAGTTTAAAGGAGAGTCCCTGCTTGAGCAGTGCCTCGGAGGCTTTATTCCCCTTGGGGTAGTTTTTCACAACTTTATCGAACTCAAGAATTGCCTTGTCGTATTTCTCTTCGGAAAAATAACACTCTCCTATCCAATATTGTGCACTGTCTGCGTATTGGTGATCCGGATATTTTTTCAGGAAATTCTGAAATTCCGTTATGGCGCGATCATATTTCCCACTCTTAAAAAGATTATATGCTGCGGCATAGGCAGTTTCCTTATCTAGGGTGGGTGCAACGACGCTGTTCTGACTGCCCTTGATATCGAGCTCTCCGGTTTGTTTATTGTCAGCGGTATGAGATTTATCAGGGGAATTCACCACGGAAGGATTCCTACGCACCAGGTTGCAAAGATCTTTTATGTCATCGGTTTGGCGCTTGAGGGCCGCAATATTTTTCTGGAGCACTTCGATGTCGCCCTGGATTTTTTGCAGTTGTTCATGAATGAGTGTGGAGTCTGCATTAGACTCGGCAAGGTTCTTTCTGATGGGATTCAGTGCATCATCGATTTTGGCGCGGTCGGTATCATCTTTCTTCTCTAAGGCTTCAATCCGCTCTTTCATCGAGTCCATCTCATCATTGGTGATGTGGTAGTACATCCTGAGATCTTGGTTTGACGCACAACCGGCCAAAACGACGGTGCATACACCGAGGATGACAAGGTCAGTAAATTTCACTGTTTCATACCCTCTTGGATAGTCAACTGTAAAATAACAGTGGAATATTTTTACTCGCTTTAGATTGTTATCTTCTCTTTTTGCCTTACTAGCATGGCACCCTATCGATTGCCAACAGTATCTCTATTGATTGGGGCATTTTGCCACATTGGGGCATAATGCCCCATCTGTTTGGGGCCCATCAATTTGGGCAATAACCAGACACACACTCCTGCTCGCATATAACTGTTTGATTTTTTTTAGTTTGCTGTTCTGCCAAGTTTTATAGCAATTCAAAATGGCACCTCTCGATAATTGGCACGATACTTGCCAACTTAATAATGCAAACATTATGCTCAAAAACCATTTACAGAGACCGGTGAAATGCAGACATTCAGGAGATCTTCCATGCCACATAACCATTCCGATCAAAAAGCTCATTTAAAGTTGCCTCAACAACAACATGTTAAAAAAACACCCCGACGTATTCTCTTGGCAGAGGATGACAATGACATGCGAAAATTATTGTCATGGTCGTTGAGCAAGTACGGCTATGAAGTTGTTGAGTGCACCAATGGCGTCCAGATGCTCGATCATCTCGGCTCTTTTTTCCTTCCGGAAGAAGATCCTGAAATCTACGACTTGATTATCTCCGATATCAGAATGCCCGGCGTAACGGGGCTGGAGGTTTTGGAAGGCATGCATAAGTATGAAAAATTTCCACCCATGATCCTGATCACGGCATTCGGAGATGAAGAAACCCACGCCCAGGCACGACGGTTAGGGGCCGTGGCAGTTTTTGATAAACCGTTTGATATCGACAAGCTTATAAAAATAGTTCTGGAAATATGTCCACCAATGACACATTGAGACCAAACGCCGGGACACATATGAAGAATAAAAATAACCTTGAAGACATGATCCTAATAAAGGGGAAATACCGCTTGGTGGAAAGGATTTACATCGCCATCCTGATTCTTCTTTATGTCCTGATTATTTGTACCCCATATTTATTATCCAATAAGGTTTTACTGAAGAACGATGTTTTCATCGGGGCAGAATTTCTCGCGGGATTATTGATAGCGGTACTGCTGGTCATTAGTTACTTTGTCTCGGTTCTCTACAGGAAAACCATTGATAAGTACAACAGTCAGATAAAAGAGTTATCAATCAAAAAGGCCGACGTCGAACATAAACTCAATGACGCCTTCAAGTATATTGGTACGGTTAACGTCCAGATCGAAGCGATCAAGTCCTTGTTTTCATCCCTTAAAGAATACCCGAAAGACAAAAAAGATTTGAAAAACTGCTTCCACCTCCTGGCAGAAAAGGTTTTTTGCTTAGCAAAGGTAGATTGGGTCATTTTTAGAATCATCAATACAGATAATCTCAAAACAATGCGTGAATATAGTGAAACAAAAGGGCAGACTATTTTACTGAAACATACTATCAGTAATAAGTCTATCATATCAGAAGCGGTCGACAGCTGCAGCGTTGTAAGTTCTGATCAGAAGAATCTAACCATTAAAGTGTTCTGCATCCTGCCATCCAACGAATTGACGGAAACACAGAAGCATCTTATCAAGGCCATAGCCGATACAATGGAAATGCTTTTTATCATATTCAAATCAAAATACTACCGGGAAGACTATTTTAAGCAAGAGGTTCTTGGTCATGCTGAATTGACATGAAATAGAACACTAAAAGTTAGTCGAAAGGAGAAAAAATGAAAGCACAAAGAGTTTATCTGACAGTCTTCATGTTTTCAATTGGTCTTTCTTTCTTATTACTTGCCGGATGTACGAAGACGGCAGCGGTTAAAGAAGAGGCGCCCGTGGAGAAAAAAGGAGTAGCAGAAACGCAAGCTCCTATGACTTCTCAACCTTCACAAGTAGCGAAAACGGAAGTGGCAGCTAAAGAAAAGGTTAAAACAGAGCAGCATGCTGAGGAAGAATCAGCCAAAGTCGGAAAGGAAGCGTCCCGATTCAGCGATATTCATTTCGATTTTGATCGATATGATTTGAAACATGATGACGAAAAAATCCTTGATATGCACGCAAAATGGCTGACTAAGCATGCGAAGTATTTTATCCGTATCGAAGGGAATTGTGACGAACGCGGTTCGGTTGAGTACAACCTTGCTCTGGGTCAAAGGCGCGCGGAGGAAGCCATGAGATACCTGGTAAACCTCGGCATCGATAAGCATAGGATAAGCACTGTAAGTTACGGGAAAGAGCGTCCCCTGGATCCGGGACATAATGAAGAAGCTTGGGCAAAAAATAGAAGAGACCATTTTGTTGTAACGCTGAATAATTAAAAATGATTCTTCGGCCCTTCACCTCCATGCTATATTTGGAGGTGGAGGGCATTACACAGTTAGTGCAATTAAAATGAATTTTAAAAAGGCGTAAAATGCAATCGGGATTTGCATCTTTGGCACAAGTTGCTGCAACATTGTTCGGTCTTGTTCTGATATCGCTTGTTTTCGCATATACAACAGCGATATCCCGTATAGATCATATTGGTGACTTTTCCCATTTTGCATCGTGGGTATGGGCAGCCGGGTTCTCATGTTTCCTGTATTTTTCCTGCAGTTTTCTCATTTCCTTTCGTCTCATGGAAAACGAGACCTGGGTACTCGCGCTGATCGTGATTGTTTGCGCAATAAGTATTTTTTTAGCCCTTTCGCTCTATCAGGAACTTAAATGGCTGCGAATTATGGTTCAGGAAGATTACACCTCTTTTCGGAAACTATTTTTGATAGAATCCCTTATACCTACTTGTATTTTTATCTTCTTTCAGTTCTTGATCTGGCGAGCTTTAATCAAAAAAAACATAATGCCCCTCGAAGTTACAATGTATACAGCACTCACATACACCACGTTTTTCGCAGCCATGAGATCTGTCATACTTGTTGGTTCATCATTTTTTGCAATCATCACGTTACATAACTGCAATATCCAGCACAAAGGATAACTATTTGTTTAATATTTTATATGTATACGATGAGGCAAAATAATTGTGACGAGTGTTTCAGATTATCGGATTATATAGAAAGGAGGCAAATACATCATCATGGAAAACGAAATATTAATGGGGAAGAAAAAGAGAATCGCGCTGGTAGCCCATGACAACAAGAAACATGATTTGCTTGAATGGGCACAGTTTAACAGAGACCTCCTTGCACAACATGAAATTTATGCAACAGGTACTACGGGTAAGCTCATTGAGCAAGAACTCAATCTAAGTGTGACAAAACTGCTAAGCGGTCCCTTCGGAGGAGACCAGCAAATTGGCGCCAAGATAGCGGAAGGTGGAATCGATTTTGTCATATTTTTCTGGGACCCTCTGGAGCCCATGCCCCACGATACTGATGTGAAGGCGCTATTAAGAATAGCTGTGGTCTGGAATGTGCCGGTTGCATGTAACAGAGCAACGGCTGATTTCATCATTTCATCACCCCTTATGGATTCCGAATATTCGCGTCTCTATGAAGATGCGGAGGCTCATATGAAAAGGAAGATTACGGTTTAATCATTGGGAGAACTTTTATGGAATATTCATATAGGCAATTCATTCCTTATATAAAGTCCAGGCCACCAGATAAGATCAAAGAAGGCCGAATATGGTCCATATATCTCAAATCAACCGTTTTAATGATCAGCCTGCTCAGTTTAGAAGCCTGTGCACCGTCACTGTATCACGTAGAATTAAAGTATCAACCATCGGGGAAATTGTGTCAGCTGGATATTAAAAAAATGAGCAATTATACTGTAACAGTGGCTAAGTTAAATGATGTCAGAAAGATAGAAGACAAGCTTCTGATTGGCAAAGTCATGAATGATAGTGGCAACAGCATCCCGATTCTTCCCAGATATATCAATGTGGGCGATTCAGTATCATTGAATATCAAAGAGTTTCTTACAAATCTTGGATATAAAGTCGCAAACGAGAACCCCTCCTGGAATTTAAAAGAAGAAACCATTCATCAAGATTGGGGGAATATATTAGTGGGGGGTAATATAGACGAACTGGAAATTACTTGTGAAGATTCAATTTTAAAGAAAACCTATCATGTTAATGTTAAATTAAGCATTGTTTTTGCCAATGTCCCGGAAAAGAGAATATTTGACCGCTTAACCGTTAAAAGTAGTACATCTTTTGAAGATGTGTTCATGTCGGAAAAAACCATGAACAAACAGATCAATGCTGCATTTTCTGATGCCGTGGAAAGTATCTTTTGTGACTCTGCAACAACAAATAAAATTGAGAAGGCAATGGAATCATCACGGACGAGAAATTAAAGTCGTCTAAATAACATCATCTTGTTGAGGGGTATAGTAACCGTAAATGATTTTTAGTTTTACCATTTAAAATGTAAGGGTAACTATAAACGGATCAACTTTAAAAAAGGAGGTAAAACCATCATGAAGAAAACCATATATCTACGAACAGTTGTCGTCATCTTTGTTTTGTTTTTTGCCATCTCAGGCACTGTTTTCGCTCAGTCGTTCGATGAAAATGTTATGTTTACACCGGATAAAACAATCACACCGGGACAGTCTTCAATCCTTTCTGTAGCAGCGACCAAGGTATTGCGCCATATCAGTGAAGCGAGAGCGGAAATCCACCAAAACAAATTGGATCGTGCCAAGATGGAACTCGTGCAGGCTGAACGCATGTTAGCCTTTATCGATTCGGTACGCCCAACGGAAAAGGTCAGGGATCAGATTTGGATAGCTGGAAACCAATTGGCCTATAAGAGCGAGCAGGAGGTTGCCGTTAACTTGATCCCCATTTATACTTCTCTAGACGAAATATCAGGGATTATTTCCGTTGAAAAAGCTAAAAAACATATCGATAAGGCCAAGGGCTACCTTGAACAAAAAAATAAAAAGGGCGCAAAGCAGGAATTGGAGGAAGCCGATAAGGCTTTAATCTTTACAGAAATTGATATGCCTTTAGCATCGACAAACAAATACGTGAAGGAGGCTCAGGGTTATTTACAGAAAGGAAACGCGAGGAAAGCGGATGAAGCCCTCGATGCGGCGGAAGATGGCGTGCAATCGATTTCCATCGGAGCTTACGGTCCTGTCGCTCAGGCTAATAGAGGTTATTGGGCTGCATCAAAGAAATATGTGGCAGGAAAGTATGCCGCTGCCAAAGAAGAACTGGAACTGGCAAAGAATTACGCGCAGAAAGCCCTAACGAGTGCAGATAAGGAAGTTAAAAATAAAGCCAGTAAGCTATTAGAAGACATCAACAATCTAGAGAAGAAGATTGCCAAACAAATGAACTCACCTTTGAGCTATTAAGGAGGTTATTATGTTGAGAAAAAGACGTATTGTTATAGCTTCACTGTTCATAGTCATTGGTGTGATCATCGGGTTGGCTATTTCTTCCAATTTCAATTTTTTGTCTCAGGGATACACGGAAGACAAGATATCAAAAGATGCAGTAGATCTATTGACGAAAATTGACAAGGCGACAGAGGAAGTAGCCAACGCCTCTAAACCGGCAGTGGTAAATATCACATCGACCACAACAGTTCATATGCGCGGTATCCAATCACCATTCTTTGAAGATCCGTTCTTTCGACAATTTTTCGGCAACCAATTCCGGTCCTTTGACATGCCTAAAGATTTTAAACAGTCAGGCGTCGGCTCGGGCGTTATTGTTGACAATAAAGGTTTCATTCTCACCAACAACCATGTCATCAAAGACGCTGACGAAATAAAGGTGACCCTGCCGGACAAGAAAGTCTATAAAGGAAAAGTGGTTGGAACCGATCCGAAGACGGACTTGGCGGTCATCGAAATCAGTGCAACCAATTTGCCAGTCATGAAGCTTGGCAACTCGGATGATCTTAAAGTGGGTGACCGAGTCATTGCTATTGGAAACCCGCTAGGGCTGAACCAGACCGTGACGTCGGGTATTATCAGCGCCACAGGTAGGGCTAATGTGGGGATTGCCGATTATGAAGACTTCATCCAGACGGATACCCCCATCAATCCGGGCAATTCAGGCGGAGCTCTTGTCAATGTAAGGGGAGAACTCATAGGAATCAATACCGCCATCGCTACGAGTTCCGGCGGCTACCAGGGAATCGGATTTGCGATACCAAGCAACATGGCAAAAGTTGTCATGGAAAGCCTGATCAAGCATGGGAAAGTGGTTAGGGGCTGGTTGGGTGTATCCATTCAACCCATTACGCCTGATCTTGCCAAGGAGCTCGGTGTGAAGGATGAAAAAGGGGCACTGGTTGCCGATGTCATGGACGGCAGTCCGGCTGAAAAATCGGGATTAAAGAGAGGAGATGTCATTATTGAATTGGATGGTAAGGCAGTCACGGATACGACTAGTTTGAGAAATATGGTTGCTGGTATAACCCCTGGTCGGGAAGTAACCATTCAATATCTCAGAGACAGCCATCCGAAGACTGTAAAGGTTACAATCGAAGAGATGCCAGCCCAGGTACAGCAGCCAGGCAAGTTTGATAACCAGCTCAATGGCGTATCAGTTCAAAATATCACGCCTGATATCCGGAAAAGTTTCGATATTCCGCAAAAGGTGACAGGTGTGATCGTCAATGAGGTTGATGCTAACAGCACAGCGGCAGGAGTGTTGACGCAAGGCGATGTCATCATGGAGGTCAACCGGAAAAAGACAGGCAATGTTTTGGAATACCAGGCAATCGTATCCAAGATACCATCAAACCAAAACATATTGCTGCTGATATACAGAAACGGGTCAACCCTGTTTATAACCTTGCAGAAATGATTTGAATCGTCAACAGCATCAAGGAGGATTGCACAATTGTTACGGTTCAAAGGAAAGTGGACAAGGGATGCATTAAAATATGAGACGGTAGGTTATAATAAACCCTTGGGAAAGGAGAGAAGCCACAGGACTGTTCCGCGCATTCCTATTAAAATATTTGATTCTTTCGTTAAAAAGTTGAAACTCTCCTAGCGGGTTTGTAAAAGTTCTTTTAAAACGGGACGATAAAAAAGTACATCGGGTACGAGCCTTATCTGGTATGGTTTTGGTTGCGATCAACA
>Ga0326727_10013394_pt1 | contig 18278 bp, 19 predicted proteins | sample MB2enrmetagenome_FD_207643 | JGI IMG/M metagenome (GOLD analysis project Ga0326727, IMG submission 207643) | Lab enriched peat soil microbial communities from McLean, Ithaca, NY, United States - MB29MY | ecosystem: Environmental > Terrestrial > Soil > Wetlands > Peat | place: USA: New York...
CGACCTCATCCGCTTACTCCAGCAGCAGGCGGCGCAAGTAGATCTAAATCAGATGCGAAATTGAAAATTGATTAACGGCCCCAGAAAATGCAAACCAAACCCCCATAACTTTTGCCAAACTCCAGAGGGGCGACAGCCCCTCTGGCCGCCGCTATTTCCGGCCCGCCTGGGAATCCCACGGCTGGACGGGGCGCCCGTCGCTCGCCGTCCGGAGCGCCACGGCGGGCGCGGCAAGTCAGATGGCGTATGCGAGTAGGACGGCCCACTGCTCTTTGCGCCCGTCGCGAAGATGCAGGGTGCTGCGGGCAGGTCGCTTGGTGCGGGCTTTCATTAAGTGAAAGAAGGGGGCAGGCCATTGCCAGCCTGCCCGTGGTTCAAGCCGCTCAATTGGAGCGGAAGCTTTCGGCCAGACTCCAGATGCCGATGTTGATCGCCACGTTGGCGCCCAGTCCCCGGATGGCCCGCTTATGCCGGAACGGCTTCCCGCTGCGGTTCGCGCGGCTTATGTTCCGCATTCCTCCCAGGAGCAGGTTTTCGCCAACGCGGTGGCTGAAGGTCCAGAGGCCAATGCCGGAGTCTTCCCCGCGGCTGGCGGAAGCGGCAGGGAAGGCCAGGATCACGGAAAAGACTTTCCTTGCCGGCCGAGCCAGGCTATGTTTGGGTGTGGCGCAAGCGAATAAAACCAGTTTCAGTATGGGCGAGGTTCGAGTCAAAGTGCGAATCACGAACTCGGCGGACGCGCAGGCGGCTCAAGCCGGCAGGCTGGCGCCCGAACAGGTGCGCAGCCTGGAAGCGGACGCCCTGGTCGACACCGGCGCCGTCCGCTCCTGTATTCCGGCTCCATTGGTGGTGCGATTGGGACTAGTGCCGTTCGATTCTTCCCTGGTCGAATATGCCGATGGACGCAAGGAACCCGTTGGGCTGGTGGACGGCCTGCGCTTCGAAGTGATGAACCGCCGTTCGGGTGACGAGGCCCTGGTCTTGGGCGACGAGGTGCTCCTGGGTCAGACCATCCTCGAAAAGATGGACCTGATGGTGGACTGCGCACGCCGTCGTCTGGTACCCAATCCCGCCCATCCGGACGTGGCGGTGAGCAAGGTCAAATAGCTCCCGCCACCGCGTCCAGGCTGACGCTTCGCCCGCACCCCGGCTATCCTTTGCCATCCCGCGGGGCAGTGGATTCCGCACACGGGAGAAGCCGAAACCAGCAAAGTGGGCTTCGTTGCGGGCGGCGAACTCAGCTACGCCATGATGCCGCCGAGTTCGCAAATGGCGACGGTGCCGGGCGCGGTGGGGAGCGAGGCGAAGAAGGCGCGGGCGCCATTGTATTCCGCGCAGTCCTGATTGAGCGAATAGAGCAGCAGGTTGGTGTCGAAGGAAATCATCGCGCCTCAGTCTGGCGCTTCGCTGGCCAGCAATCGCCAATCTTCCACCGGGGCGCAAAAGGCCCCGAGGTTGTAGCCCTCCGGGAATCGCCAACCGCCACCCGGCTTCGGCTGGGGTTTGGCTTGGCGGAGGACCATTTGTTCAGCGGCCGTGGAGAGCAGTTCGGACACACTCACTCCGAGGCGCACCGCCAGTCCTTCAACCTGCTGGTAGAGCGCATCGGGCAATTGCACTTCGGCTCGTTTCATGGTGACAATCTACCACTACAGTCCGGCTTGGGGCAAGAGCGCAGGGCGGGATGGTTTTCCCCGCATCTTCTTCCTTTGCGCTTGAACCGGAAATCGTCCACGTTGGTCCCGTTGCAACGACGCAGAAAGTTGTGTCGGGCGCAGTGCGTGACACCCTGCTGCGATCGGCTCCTAATAGTCTTTAGCGGAGCGGTTTGTTACATCGGTAGGGGGCAGAACGCGGGGGCAACGGCGCTGCCCGAAGCAGCGGGACGCATGCGTAGGTCGTTGCCAGTCAATTGTTTGGAGAGATGGCCGAGTGGCTGAAGGCGGCGGTTTGCTAAACCCACAAACGCGGGCGTCGGAACGCCCGGCGCAACAGGCCGTACCCCAGCGGAAGCACGGTAAAATAAGGGGATTTTGATGGTCCAGCCCCAAAAAGATGCTCCTCGGGGGGGGTCCAATAGGGGTGCAACAACGCGGTTTTGGCCCTTCCGGGGTGCAACAAAGGGATCAACATTTCCGCCCTGTGGCACCTGCTGGTGCCGACGCTTTGCCGTGGCGAACTGGCGACGGTGTAGAAAGCCGCTACCACGGGCAGGACGCGGTCCGGGCCTGTTCCGGTTGGTGGTGAGGGTCCTTAGTCCGGTGGGGTTCCTCGGATAGCAAGCAGGGCAAGGACAGACTTCAGATGCCGATGTTGATCGCCACGTTGGCGCCCAGGCCCCGGATTGCCCGCTTATGCCGGAAGGGCTTTCCGCTACGGTTCACGCGGCTGGCGTCCCGCATTCCGACCCGGAGCACGTTTTCCTGTTCTCAGACTATGGGTCCCCACCTCTATCCTGATAGACGCGGAGGCGGCCCTTCTCAACAATCCATAGTTTGCCGGTCAGCGGGTTCGCCTCCAATCCCCTGGCCAAAGTCCTGACGGCCTGGAGGAGGTCCTCCGCGGTGGGATTCTTCGGCAGGCGCAGCACCGCGATTCCGGGATAATCGGCGGGCCGGAAACGCAACGGGTTGGCAAAATCCAAATCCAGAGTGACAAGGCCGCGACCCTCGCGCCGGCAAATCTCGATCAGGGCCTCGTCCACCGTCCCCTGCAGACCCTGCGAGAGGGCGGTGGAAACCTCGTGGCCGGCGCCCGCCAGCAGGGCGCGTCCGCGCTCGTTCAAGTTTTCGTCGAGCTTGAGCTTCACGCGTGGGCTTCCAAGGGAATCTCCACATAGCGTTCGCTGGACATCTCCGAGCCATAGGCTATGCAGGCCAGGATGTCTTCCTCGACCAACCCGGGATAATCCGCCAGAATTGCCTCAACGGGGCTCCCCGACGCCAGCAGATCCAGGATCAAAGAAACCCAGATGCGGTGCCCGCGGATGCACGGCTTGCCGCCGCACCGCGCAGGGTCGATCCAGATGCGTTTCAACAATTCTTCGCGAGGCAGGCTCTTCATATTCCAAGGACCCTAGCATAACGGAGCGGTCTTGACCACCGTTGTCTAGAACCCGCTTCCTTGTGATGGACACGGATTGGAGCACGTAAAGGGAGAGGCAGGCGGCGCATTTTTCCTTTGCGCTTGAACCGCAAATCGTCCACGTTGGTCCCGTTGCAACGACGCAGAAAGGGCCAACGCGCGGGGGCTGGCTCCCCGAAGCACGGCACGATGCCTGCCTAAGTCGTTGCAGGTAAATGTGTTGGAGAGATGGCCGAGTGGCTGAAGGCGGCGGTTTGCTAAACCGTTATACGGTCTAAAGCCGTATCGGGGGTTCGAATCCCCCTCTCTCCGCCACCTTGATTATCAACGACTTACAGAAGCAGCACCCCTTTGGCATAACATTCTCGCATAACAGATTCAAGGGAATTCACCACTGTCCGTGGATGTGTGGATGTTCAGAGCCGTCGAGATGAGGAGTGCCGGATGACCGTTTCAGGCGATTCCCTGAAAGCCCAGGCAGTAGGGGATCAGGCAGACAACGAAAAGGGTCTTGAGCTATGAAGCGCGATATGGACCTTAGCCATCGAGGCTGTCGCCATGAAGCCGCTCGCTCTGATGGCGCTACGGGCCGGCTAATTTGTCCTCCACGCTCCTGACCTTGTCCTCCATCGTCTGGGCACGGTCAGTTCGTGTCCCGAGTTTGATGACGGTGGAGATTCGTGGCGCCCCCATTTCATGAACCACCTCGTGACACCGCCTGACCGCCTCGAATACCTTGTCCCATTCCCCTTCGACGTTTGTTCCGTAAGCGTGCAGTGCCGTCCTCAACCCCGCTTCGGCCAAGACCCTCTCACAGGCCGCCACGTAAGGGGACAGGGATACGCCCACGCCAATTGGGACAACGCACAAGTCGAGAATCACGTTCATGTGGTCAATTCCTCCACCAAGACCTACTCGGTGTCCAGCCCGTATTTCACCACGTCCGTATTCATGCGGTTGGCCTGGAGGTGTTGGCAGGGAAGCTGTAGGGCAAGAGGTCCGCCGGCAGTTGAGTTGAAACGGAAGCCGTCAAGCCACATGGACCCGTCAGGAACGGCGCTGTCAAATTGATGGCGCCATTGGTGAAATTGACGAACTCCTTGGATGCAGGGACAACGAACGGAGGCTGGGTGGCAGCCATTTCCGTGACAAATCCAGCCGGCGTGTTACCTTGGTGTTCATGAGCGGACACCTGAACGCGAAAATCCAAATCACCAAAGACGGTCCCTACCTCGTAAGCGGCGGCTTGCCACTCAGTGAGCAGTCCATCGTGACCAATGCGGAGGGCGAATCTCTGGACTACAAGGAAGGGAGGGAATACCCCGCGCAGCCGCAATACGCGCTGTGCCGTTGCGGCCAGTCCGGCAATAAACCATTCTGCGACGGCACCCATAAAACGGTTCAGTTCGACGGCACCGAAACCGCCAGCCGGGAGCCTTATCTTGAGCAGGCAGAGACCACCGAGGGACCGACAATGTTGCTCACCGACGCGGAGAGCCTTTGCGCCTTCGCCCGGTTCTGCGACCCGAAGGGGAGGATCTGGAACCTGGTTCGGCAGACAGACGATCCCGAAGCCAGGCGGCTCGTGGAGTATGAGGCTGGGCACTGTCCGGCCGGCCGGTTGGTTGCGTGGGATCGGGAGACGGGCAAGCCCATCGAGCCGCAATTCAAGCCGTCTCTCGGGTTAATCGAGGACACGGCCAAGCAGGTCAGCGGGCCGATCTGGGTGCGAGGGGGCATTCCGGTGATTTCCGCCGATGGCAAAGCCTACGAGGTTCGGAATCGAATGACGTTGTGCCGGTGCGGCCGCTCTGCCAATAAGCCGTTCTGCGATGGATCGCACGCGGCATGAGGTGCCGGTGTGGTTCACCGCCGAGAATGCTCGTCCCAGAAGCTCCTCCCGGGTCAGGACCGGTGCTCGATTGATCTGAATGTTGTTTGGTGTCACGCCCGCTTCCTTCTGCTCATGCGCTGTTGACCCCCGAACCGCTCCGATTGATACTCCAAGGCAATCGTGATGAGGATCGTGGAATGAGCAAATGGCCAAGCGTTGGCACAAGATGGTACGCCTGTGCGACAATAATGTTGCTGTCCCTCTGGAGCCGCAACGGGAGCCTAGCGGGCACAACTGCGACAAGCGCCGAAGCCTCGGCCTTGGTCGACAAGACCCGGCCGGCACTGCTCCTCCTCGTGTCGCTGGATCGACATGGAAAGGCAAAGACTTTCGGCACTGGCTTCTTCATTAGGCGGGATGGTATTCTCGTCACCGCCCGGCATGTCGCCCAAGCCGAGCAAAACTTGGTGGCTCTTACTCAAGATGGGAAAAAGCTCCCAGTGACCGGTTTCATCGGCGAGGACCGAGACTGCGACATCACAGTGCTGAAAGCCCAAGCGAGCGAATGCCCGCACCTGACTTTGGCCGAGCAGGCCCAACTCGAAACAAACGAGTGGGCGGCGCTGGTCAGCGCTCAGGACTACGTGGCCCCGGCCTGCTCGACGGGCGTCATTGAGTCGATCACATGCCTGCCAGGACTCTTCACGGCTATCAGGACCACCATTCCGGTGCAAGAGGGGCAAAGCGGTTCGCCGCTTCTCAACGCAAAGGGGGAGGTGATCGGGGTGGTACCTTATTACAGCCCCACTCATTCGGCGATAGCCTCGCCGGTTGCTACCGTAAAGGAGATTATCGCAAGAGACGGGACCCATCCTCCGATGCCATTCTCCAAACGACCATCGAACGGCAGCAATCTGCCACTGCTCTTTGATCCTGATTTCAGGCCAGCCATAGATGCCTTCCAGCGCTCTGACTGGCTTGACGCCCAGCGACTGTTAAAGCGAGTGGCAAAGCGATTTCCCGAGAGCCCGCTGACCTTCACGCTCCTGGCGCTGGTCCAGATGCGGGACAGCCAAATCGGGAGAGCGCTCCGATCCGCCGAGCGGGCCTGCCAACTCAGCCCCGACACGGCGATGCCCTGTCTTCTGAAGGGCGTCTGTCTTGTCACCCAGGGGCGCCCCTCCGAGGGCTTAACCCTGCTAAGGACAGCACTGCGAATCGGGCTGTCGGACCACTACATGACCACCTCCGCCTGGGAGTTGGTGGCCAGGGTCGAAGAGGCTCAGGGGCATAATCAGCAAGCCGAGGAAGCCCTGATCATCTTGGAGCGCTTGGACCCCAAGATGGCAGAAGACCTGCGCCGCCAGATCGATCGCAACAAGACGAAAGGGGGCGGCCGCGGAGAAATGGAAATCCGGACGTTCTGACCCAACGTCTGCCGCGATTATGAGCTTGGGTTTGATTCCTCGCTCCCAAAGGCCAACGAGCATTCCGGTCGAGTCCTGGCCCATACCCCAGCAGACAACGAGGGGTGGATTTGATTGTTCTTGATTTTGTTTCCCGCAAAACCTCTAATCGGCAAAGCAGGGACTTTATGAAAGGGCCTTACAGGAAATCGGCCGCGCTCAAGAGTTTTGGACCTGGCAAGAGGTTCACCGGTAGTCCAGCAGTTACACCCATCGAACTCCTTGGGGTCATCGTGCGCGAGAAGCCACGTTTCCAGGCGCCGCTCAAGAAACCGGGACTCGCAAAATGATCTCCACATTCGAACAGCTCATGGAGGTGTTGCTCCTGGTGGGTCGGAGGCTTTGTCAATGATCGGCAAGACCTTTGAACACTATGAAATTGTCGGCCGCCTCGGTTCAGGCGGTATGGGCGATGTCTTCCGTGCGCGGGACACACGACTCAATCGGGACGTGGCGCTGAAGACGCTGCCGAAGGAGTTCGCGTCGGACACCGACCGACTGACGAGGTTCGAACAAGAGGCCAAGACGCTCGCGACGCTGAATCACCCGAACATCCTGACCGTGTTCGACGTGGGCCAGCACGAGGGGCAACCGTATCTGGTCAGCGAATTGCTCGAAGGACAAACGTTGCGCGAGGCGCTCAGCAGCACGGCCAATGCGCCGTTGCCGGCGCGCAAGGCCACGGAGTATGCGCTGCAAATTGCCCAGGGCCTGGCCGCCGCACACGGCAAGGGGATCATCCATCGCGACCTCAAGCCGGAGAACATTTTCGTCACCAAGGACGGGCGGGTGAAGATTCTGGATTTCGGGTTGGCAAAGCTGAGCACCGTCGATGCCGAAGCGCCGACGGTCGTCCGGTCCAGAGTGAACGAATCCACGGAGCCAGGGAAGGTCGGGCACCCCCAATTACATGGCGCCAGAGCAAGTCAGGGGCGAACACGTGGGTCACCGGGCGGACCTCTTCGCTTTCGGTTGCGTGCTCTACGAGATGCTGAGTGGCCGGCGTCCATTTAAGCGGGACACATCCATCGCGACGATGGCGGCGATTTTAAGCGAGGAGCCGCCGGATATGACCGCCTTGAAGCCGGACCTCCCTCCCGCGCTGGAGCGGATTGTGCGCCGCTGTCTGGAGAAAGAGCCGGACAACCGCTTCCAAACCGCGAAGGACCTGGCCTTTGCCATCGAGTCGGTGACCGGGAGCACCCTGGCCGGAGCAAGAGTCAACCTGCCGGCGAATCGCCTGTTTGGAGCGAAGCCCTGGCTGCCGATAGGCACTGCGGCGGCGGGTCTGCTCCTGTTCGGTGTGGGGCTGGTTCTGTCCTTGCGACGTCCAGTCGAGTCTGCGCCTGCCTTCTACAATCAGGCCACCGACCGGCGGGGCACGATTTTTCATGCGCGCTTCGCGCCCGATGGCCAATCGATTTTCTACAGCGCCAAGTGGGGCAAGGATCCAGTGGCCATTTTCAACGCCCCCGAGCGCGGCCGTGCAAACACCACGCTTGTCTTGCCGGACGGCGATTTGCTGGCCGTCTCGCGTTCGGGGGAGCTGGCGGTCCTGATGAACCAACACCGCTGGCAGGAGTCGCTGATAAACCAGGGCACCCTGGCTCGGATGAAGGTGGGTGAAACGCCCCGGCCGATGCTCGAGGATGTTCTCGAAGCAGACTGGTTTCCGGACGGCGAGAGGCTCCTGGTGCTGCGGGAGGTGGACAACTTGTGCCGCCTGGAAGTGTACCCCGGCGGGAAGCCGCTCTGCCAAACCCCGGGTTATATTTCCTATCCGCGGGTCTCCCCACGCGGCGACCGTGTGGCCTTCATGGTTCATCAGATTCCGACCGACGACCGGGGCTGGGTGGTCATTGCGGACCTCTCGGGCCGGACCAATGCCGCTTCGGGTGAATGGATGGCCGAAGAGGGTCTGGCTTGGGAGCCCTCCGGTCGCGAAGTGTGGTTCGGGATCTCGACTAACTGGTTTGGCCGCTGGCAGTTGCGCGGTTTGAGCGTTTCGGGAAAGGAACGGCCATTAACCGGGCTGCCTGCCACCTGCATTCCGAGCGATGTGGCTGCCGACGGCCGGGTGCTGCTCAATCGCCTGAGCTTCACGGTGGGCTATGTTCTGGGGCACGGGAACCAATCGACCAACCTTGACATGACGGCGGAGGGAGGCGTGATGGATCTCTCGCGCGACGGTAGCCGCTATCTCTTCGACTACGAAGGGTCCGGGGCTGGAGCCAGCTACGAGGCCTATCTCGGCCTGAGCGACGGCTCGCCGGCTCTGCACCTGGGTCCTGGCCACCCCTTGGCAATCTCACCCGACGGACAGTGGGTCCTGGCGTTACGCTTCAATCCATCGAAGCTGGTCCTGCTGCCGACCGGAGTCGGACAACCGGCGGACGTGAGCTTGAAAGGCATCGAGCCTTTGGGGGCGGGCTGGCTGCCGGATGGCAGGCACATCGTTGTCGCAGGCCATGAGGCAGGCCAGGATGCTCCACGGATGTACGTGCAGTCGCTTTCGGGCGGCTCACCCCGCGCGGTCACCCCGGCCGGCGTGGTCCGAGGGACAGGGACTGCGGGCCGGATCCAGGTGTCTCCCAAGGGCGACAAGTTTGTGGCCGTGGACAAAAGGCACGCGCCCCTGGTCTTTTTCTCTGACGGGTCCGAGCCGAAGCCCATCCCAGGGTTGACCTCCAAGGACCTCATCGTCGGTTGGTGCGGCGACAACCACTCCGTGTTTGTCACTCGCGCCAACGGTGTCTGGCCCGTCGAAGTTCGTCGGGTGGACACTGGCACCGGTCAGCGCGAGGCGCAGCCGGTGCTGACCATCACCCAGCCGGACATGGCTGGCGTCATCAATACGCCGGGCCTCCAAGTCACACCGGATGGCCTAACCTACATTTTTTCCACCGGCCGCTGGTTGTGCGACTTGTTCGTGGCCGAGGGACTGAAATGATTTCACCAGCGATGATCGGAAAACCGACCACACATCCCTTTCAAAGTCGGCTTGAACACCAACACACCGGGCCTGCGACCGGCCTACTGGGGTCTTGATTGGCACATGCACTTTCTGCCTTTGGGGGGTGTTTTCCGAGGGAATCTAACATTGTCGAACTACTCAGGTCGCTGTGAAAAAACGCCGTCGCATAAGAGGGCGGAATACGCAGAAGGAACCCTGAATATACAAAAGCACCCCTCGCGGTGTCTCTTGTCATGGAATCTAACGCTGTGTTGCGCGAAGAATGTGGCGTCGTGAGCCACCGCGCCTGGCGCTGTCCATACTACATGCAGATGAATGGTAACGCCAAAACCGGCTTCACTCTGATCGAACTATTGGTGGTGATCGCCATTATCGCCATCCTCGCCGCCCTGTTGCTTCCGACCCTTGGCCGCGCCAAAGCCAGCTCGGTGCGAGTCGTCTGCGGGAACAATCTCAAGCAGTTCGCTCTCGGCATTAATTTGTATGCCGGGGACAACGAAGACTCCCTGCCCGGACCCCTGCTCACCGGAATTCAGTCCGGCTATAATCGCAGCACCGGGGGCGATTCCCTCTGGCCCCGGCTGGGCAATTTTCTTTGGTCGGACCTCGGCCTGCCTGACCCGGCCAGATTACTGACGACAAACCTGGCCGCCGCCGCGGTCCTGACATGTCCGGCGCAAATGCGACTGCGAGCCAAGGATGTTGCCGAGGGCGACCAGGTCAACTTCGCCTCGCGCCAGGCCTTCTGGTTCCTTCCGGGCTCAACCACGATTGATAATCGCTCCCGGCCCTTTGGCTATCCTGGCAACACCATGCCGCCTCAGCCCGGCGCACCCTTCAAACCGATGAGTCTGAGCGCGCTTGCCTCCGTCACCAACAGCTTCAGCGGCACCTTTGCCTTTCGCGACGTGGATCAGGAGGTGGATACCCCCGTTAATCCTCCCTGGTGGCACGCGCGCATTTCTGCCCGGGCGGTTCACGGCCACGACCTTCGCAACGTTGCCTTCTTCGACTGGCACGTCGAAGCGATCAAAGGCACCAACGGCTTGGTCAACCTCAGACCCAATGGTTGAACCTCATGAAACTCGTGCGGCCCGATTTGCTTTCCCGATGCCCTCCGCCTGCGAATCGTTCCCTTCCTTGCGCCACTGCGTGAGTAGTCACGAACTTCGTGAGCCTTCCGCCATTGGGCCACGGCGTAGTCCCGGCATCGAGGATCACCCAGAGGCTCGTAAATCGAGGCGAGGAGCTTCATACGCCCGCAACGCTGGGAAGACGCCTTGCTCGTGATCCGGATTAATTCCGGAGGAAGATGGGGACGACCGTGAGGCGATATACTTCGGGGTTGTTCCAGTCGCCGGCGGTAAACACAAACAGGCTCTTGCCGCCATCTCGATTGAACTTGGGACAGACCTGAGGGGAATAGAAGCCCTGGGGAGAAAAGCGGTGACTGGAGATCTTTGTCCAGGGGCCCCAAGGTTTCGGCGCCCGGTAGAAGTCCCAGACTGTTTCGCGACAGGCATCTTTGATTTTCCCGCCCCCAGCCGGGTAGTGCCAGCCGATCATGAAGTAATGCTGCAACTCCGGCAGATAGACCATGCCATTCATTCCAAGCTCCCCGGGGCTATCCAGGATCAGGACGGCACGGCTGCAGTCGTGGGCCCAGGCTTTGTCGCTCGAAGCGTCCCCGCCGGAATAATACTCCCAGTCCGCCCCGTTGAGATTACCAATTTGGTCCCGCCTGACCCGACCCAGGATCAAATTGTCGCCGTTATCCCAGAAGCCGTTGTTGGAAACCGCGTAGATGAACTTGTCCCCGTTATCAACTGCGGCTCTTCCGTCCTGGCCGTATTCCACGAAATAGGGCGCGGCAAAACGGCGGCCGGGAAACATCGGGCTCTCATAATTCTCCTTGGCTGAACGGACCCAGCTCCGGCCAAGGTTGGTCGATTTGATGATGCTCGCGTTGGCCGCCGTCTGGCGTTTGTTCGGGTCACCGCTCTTTTCGCCATATTTATGTCGTGCCACTACCCAGTACAGCACGCCATCGACGGCATAGCACCCGCTGGATTTCCAGGTGCAGCCATCCGACAACTCTTCCGAGCCGGCGCCATAATCTCCCATGGGATTGATGGTGACGCCGGAGAGCTTGAGCGGATCCTCTCCATCGATGCGGTTGAAGGCCAGATTGCAGGAACCGATCTTTCTGAAGCCGTCAGTGTCGTCCGAGGGGGTGTAAACGGCCCCATTCTTCGCCCAAGCCGATACCCAAGTGTCACCGGCGTTGTCCGCCAAGGGCACGGGCTGCCCAACTTCGACCGACCGAATTTCGGCCCGAGCCGAGGCGACTTGGTATATCAGGAGATTTAACGCTGCGGCCGCAGGGACGAGCAGTAGGGACCATTTCATAAGGCGGCAGCCTGTTGCAGGTTCCGAAGCCTCGCAAGTACAATCTGGACCAGGGCCTGTATTTTGCGGGGTGGTAGCGCGTACGGGAATCGAACCCGTCTTTCAGCCTTGAGAGGGCCGTGTCCTAAACCGATAGACGAACGCGCCGCCCCGCAACTGCATCCATGCTAGCTGTTGCGCCGGGATTGTCAATGCCCCACGGAGGACAAGATGCAAAAAAGAAAGCCGCCCTTGCGGGCGGCTTTTTGAAGAGAAAAGGCTGCAGGACCTATATTACTTCCGGCGGCGGAAGATCAACAGGGCAGCAACACCCAGACCGGCCAGGGCAAGGGTGCCGGGCTCGGGAACTAAGGTGGTCATAACCAAGTCCGCACCAGTGCCATCAACGCTGTTCCAACCGAAGCCTGCTGGCTGGCCCCCCCCAACTATGTCTAGAGGTATGCCGGGCGGGCTGCTGGTGGTGGAAACGGTGCTCTGCTGAAAGGCAATCACACCAAGGTGCGTGGCCGTGCTTTGGGCGCCGGATGAATTCCAAACGGCAAGCCCGAGGACAACATTGGCGCCTGCGGGGACACCTGCCATGGTGTATTGACCCAAGCCGCTGATGTACCCGTTAGCCATTGTCTGGCCGGTGATAGGGGCGTACGAGGTAAACCCGGACCCGGCGGCTGTCATGACAGCCAAGCCCGCCGAGCCCAGGTTCGCGCCCAAGCTCGCGCTGGTGCCGTTGATGCTGGCCAGGAGGCTGTTTAGAGCCGCGCCCGTCGGCACGGGGTTGAGTTGAAACACTTCGAGACCGTAAGGACCATTGTAGTAACTGCCAGCGGTGAGGTCCGCCACGCCATTAACAAGGTCGCTGGTATTGTCTAATATGAAGGTTTGTGCAAAAGCACCGAGCGCCAACGCGAGGGTCGCAATGCCCGTCAATGCTAGTCTTTTCATAGTTCGGTTTATTGTCTTGGGTTTACCTGTGGTGTTTAGTCGTTAGTCGTTTGTTTTTGGCGTGTCTTTTTGATGGTTTACTGAACGATGAAGTAATTGCTCCAGACGGAACTGGGCGAACTGCTCAGCCAGAAACCTTGGCCGACAGCAATCGTGGGCTCGGCAGGCGAACCGGTGGGCCCGGACACCAGACTCCAGCTAGGTGTGGAGGCGCCCCTGGGTTGGGTCCAGTGGTTGATGGTCCATGAGCCGGAGGGCGTGCCCGGGTTCCATTGATAAACCTCGTCATTGATGGCTGCCGCGTAGTTCATGACAGTTGTAAGGCCGCCCGCGACGGGGACAATCGAGGAAAGGAGGCTGAAGCCGCCTGCCGCAGCCAGGTTCGTGTTGACGGCTAAACCCGCCCCCTGATCGACCTGGCCGACCACGGTGACGTTCGAGGACGTTCCAGAAAGACCGCCGGAAGGAATAGACAGCCAGACGCCTTGACCGGGATTCATGGAGGGCATGCTGCCACTGACCACGCTCCAGCTAGGTGTGGACGCCCCTCTGGGTTGGGTCAGATGGGCGATGTTCCACGAATCGTTAGCCCATCCATAGACCTCACTGTTGAGGGGGAGGTTCGTCGAGAGCACGTTGGCAGGCGTATTATTCAGACCCGTGCCATCGAAGTCGAGCTGGTTGGCCACGAGGTTGAACCCTTCGACGAGGTTGATGTTGATGTATCCGACGACGTTTAACGAGTAAACGTTTTGCGCCATCGTTGTGAATGCACTGGCCGCGGCGAGAGCCGCAGCACAGATTAGTACTTTTGTTCTCATACTGTTTGTAGTTTGTGTTTTACCGTGTGTGCCTAAAGTATCTCAGAGCGCAAGGGGGGTGTCAACAGTTTTTTGCATTTTTTTTGAACGTTTTTTTGCCCTGCCCCCATGGAGAAGCGGGGCTGGCTGGTTTTAGTCATAAGTGGTTTATGGGAAGGGACTTATGCTGTTGGCAGTGTCCTCGGATTCTGCCGAAAGAGGGGGGCGCCAACCCGTTTGGGCACTGGAATTCACCCCTGAGGAAGCCCCGCCCAGCGGCCTGTGGACCGGAAATCAGCGCTTCTTGACGGGGCGGGGCAGCGGGGCAGGGACTGGCGCTTCGCCGGGCGGGGCGACGAGCGTATGGAGCCCATGCGGGAATTCCGGCGATTCGAGCCAGTCCGCCAGCAGGTGCAACTCGACCGCGGTCAAGCCGAGGCTGGACCTGCGCTCAAAAGAGAGCTGGCCGGGGCCGGTTTGGGTTACCTCCGTCACGGAAGGCCAGAGCTTGGGGCCGGCGGCGGTGAACCAGGCCAGGGCGGCGCTGCGCGGGGGCAATTGGGCTTTTTGCGCCACCAGGCGGAGGCTCTGGCCGATGACAGTCCAGTCTTTGACCCGCGGGGCGGTGAGTTCCCAACTGTAGGCGACCAGGCCCTGTTGGTTTTCGAGGTGCTTGACCAGGTCCGCAGGCAGGGGGCGGCTTGCATTGGTGTCTCCGGGAGGAGGAAACAGGCCGGCGAAGACAAAGGAGTTGTTCCCGGCCTCGATGGACTTCAGGAAAGGGTAGATAAAGGGAAGCCCTCTCCATTGGAGCCCGTTGAAGTCTTTGGACTTCTGGAAGCTCGCAGAGGGGTTGGTGGCAAACCACAGGCTGCATTTCTGCAGCACCAGGTCCGCAAGCCGGGAGACCTGGTTGCCGGCCTCGGGATGGGGGGCGGCAAAGAAGCTCAGCACCGGCAGGCCCCGGAGCGCCCAGAAATAGGCCTGGTTTGGCGGACTGCCGATGTGGAGGCCGTTCCAGGCCTTGAGCGAGGCCAGCCACGGCTCGAAGCCCCGGACGGCGGTGAAACTGGTCACCTCGCCGACGATGAGCCGGGCCGGGAGCGTCCACGGCTCGATCTTGAGGTCGAGGGGTTTGGCGAAGTTCAACTGGGCGTGTTCCAGGACGGTGGCCCCGTCGCCGCCGGCTGAAAAGGAGACTCGGGCGAGGTCCTCGGGCAGGGGCCAGTCGAGGGCGAGGGCGGCTGCAAGGGGCCGGGGGTTGAATTCGGTCTCGAGCCAACCATTGGTTGCGGAGGCATGGAACGGGGCGTGGTCGCGCCGGATACGGCCAGCGAACTCGCCCAACAGGGGGGCAGGGTCTGAGTCTGAGGCCAGGCCCAGGAGGGTCCAGTCGCCGGCTCGAGTGAGGGAGAGGTGAATCGGGGCGCGTGATGACTGATGGTTGAGGCGCAATTGCCAGGTGCGCCGGCCGTCCTGGGCGGAAGCGGGAGGGGCGCCGGGCAGGGCCTCGAGTGCCGCGCCGAGATTGGTCTCCCAGAGGGCGGCGCGTTGGGGGTCAAGGCGGATGGCCATGGCCAACTCGCACGATTGTGCGCCGGCCTGGCGGACTTCCAGAAACGACTCCCGGTAAAGGAGGTCCTCGAGCAAAGGCCGGATCAGAGAGGCCGAGAGTCGAGGGTTGAGGGCCGGGGTTCGATTTGTGCCTGGCGAATGGGCGAGGGCACGGGCGAGCTTGTCGAGCGTCTGGCCCTCGAGTCTGGCGCTCTCGGGCAGCTTCCAGAGCGTCATCAGGCCGGCCGCGTTGGCCTGGGCGTCGAGGCCCTTCTTGCCGAGCCAGTGAAGGCGGACGATGGTCTGGGCTGAGGGCGCGGGAGGCTTGGAGAGCGGGGGCGCCGTCTCAGAGGGCTGGCCGTCGCAACTGACACCGGCGGCGGCCGCTGCCAGTAATCCGAGCACGACAATTCTGATGCGCATAACGCCCAGCCTTTTACAAGGAAGGGCGCCGCAGCGCAAACCGAATCTGAACGGACCGCTACGATGTCCCGGAGTTCAGTTCCTGGTTGACAACGGTTTTCAGCGAATCGGCGCTGGGATGGGATGCCAGGGCGATGGCAGCGGCGGTTTGGTCGAGAGGGAATTGGTGGGTGACCAGCCGGCGGGCGTCGAGCCGGCGGGAAAAGACAAGGCGCGCCACTTCGGCCTGGAGCAGGAAATCGGAGGAGTAACTGCCGAGCAGGTCCTTCTCATCGACGCAGACGACGGCCAGGTCCACGCTGGCCGCTTGGCCGCGACGGGTGTGGGAAAAGACCAACACCTGGCCGCCGCCGCGGACCAGCGCCTGGGCCTCGCGCACTGCCGCGTCCAAAGGCACGGCGATGGCGGCAGCGTCCAGCCCGCGGCCAGCGGTGGCCCTCCTGACCAACTCGGCGAGCGAGCGGGGACCAGAGGCGCGGCGCGCGACACCTGGGTCCGTGCTCCCTGCCGCCGCCGGCCGGCCCCGCCGGGCAGGGACAGTGAAGGTGTAGCGGGCGCCGAATTGGCGGGCCAGGTCCAGGCGGGATTCGAGCAGGTCGGTTGCCAGGACGGTGATGCCCCGGAGCGCCAGCAGCCGGGTGAAGATCAGCCCTATCGGTCCCTGGCCGGCTACCAGCACCGTGTCGCCAGGCAGGAGCGCCAGGCGTTTGACGGCCTTGAGGACGGTGTTGACCGGCTCGAGCATGGCGCCTTCCAGGAAGGAGTTGCCTCCGGGGATCCTCACCACCCCGGGCAGCACAAAGGGCATGACCCGGACATACTCGGCGTAGCCGCCCCCGGCGGGCTCGAATCCGGCGGTAATGCCCGCGCGTTTATACTGGGCGCACTGGGCGAAGGCGCGGTGGCGGCAGGCATGGCAATCCAGGCACGGCACGTGATGGTGCAGCGCCACGCGGTCCCCAACCTTGAATCGCCCGGCGCTGGACCCCGCGCGGACAATCGTGCCGGCGGTTTCGTGGCCGAAAATGCGCGGGGGCGGCACGGTGCCGTACTGAATCTTCTTGATGTCGGTCGGGCAGACGCCGCAGAGGGCGACCTTGACGAGAAGTTCGCGCGGGCCGATGCGGGGCACCGGCACGCGCTCGACCCGGAGGTCGTTCGGGCCGCGATAAACGACGGCGCGCATGGTTGCTGGAATCCTGAACACACAGAATTCTTAACCCTGGACAACCGGGATGGCACGGACTTTTTACGAGTGCCAAGGGGCGAGTGTCGAGGGGGTTCAGAGAGAACTTTGGGCTGGCGCATGGGGGGGCAACGCCGGCAGAATCGCAGGATTCCAGGCGAGCCTGCGATATGATTGAGACATTGGAAAAACAACTCGACAGTTTTGACGCGGGGCTGCGGCGGCAGGCCCTGGCGGCCTTATGCCGGCGGGTCCAGCAAGGGGGCGTCCGGCTGCCTCCGCCCGGCCGCGAGGTGAACCTGCACGCGCATACGTTTTTCTCATACAACGCCTACGGCTATTCCCCCTCGAAATTTGCATGGCTGGCAAGGAAGGCGGGGTTGGCGGCGGCGGGTGTGGTCGATTTCGACGTGCTGGACGGGCTGGAGGAGTATGTCGAGGCGGGGCGGTTGGTTGGACTCAAGACCTGTGTGAGCCTGGAGTCGCGGGTCTATGTGCCGGAGTTCGCGACCCGGGTGATCAACTCGCCGGGCGAGCCGGGCATTTCCTATCACATGGGAGTGGGCTTTACGCGCGTGGCGCGGCACCCGTTCCTGGCTCAGATGCGGGCGGCGGCCGAGCAGCGGACACGCGACCTGCTGATTCGGGTCAATGGGTTTATGCGCCCGCTGGAATTGAACTACCAAGAGGACGTGCTGCCATTGACGCCCAATGGCAATGCCACCGAAAGGCACCTGTGCGAGGCCTTCGAGCGCAAGGCCGCGCGCGTGTTTCCCCAGCCCGCCCAACGCGCCGCCTTCTGGAAAGAGAAGCTCGGCGACGCCCCGCCGCCCGGGGCCAGGCTCCAGAACCTGATCCGCGCCAGGACCATGAAGAAAGGCGGGGCAGGCTACGTGCAGCCGGGCGAGGGGTCGTTCCCAAGGATGAACGACATGAATCGGTTCGTCCTGGAAGCGGGCGCGATTCCAACGCTGACATGGCTGGATGGGACCAGCGAGGGCGAGAAGTGCATGGAGGAACTGTTCGCGGTGGCCCGCGCCGGCGGCGCTGCCGCCCTCAACATCATCCCCGACCGCAACTACACGCCCGGCGTCAAAGACCAGAAAGTGGAGAATCTCTACCAGGTCGTCGGGATGGCGCAAGACCGCCAGTTCCCGATTATCGTCGGCACAGAGATGAACGCGCCGGGGAACAAGTTCGTAGATTCCTTCCAAACCGCCGAACTGGCGCCGCTGCTGCCGATTTTCCTGCGGGGCGCGCACATTGTCTATGCCCATTGCGTCCTGCAGGGCCGGGCGGGGCTGGGTTACTTGAGCCCGTGGGCAGGAAAGACATTTGAAAGTGCCGCCTCCAAAAATGACTTCTTCGAGAGGCTCGGCCGGGAACTGACGCCGGAAACCGAAGGACGCTTGGAGGGCTTGACAGCCGCGGCGACGCCGGACCAGGTCCTGGAGGGGATAGCGGATTAGGAGGCAGGATTCAGAGGAAGAGTAAGATTAAGAGTCCTTGAACACCAAAAGACGTTGTAAGCAGGTCAAGTTTTGCTGCGGTTGCATCAATGGACTGGGCCAGCGATCCTTTGAGGTGAATTGAAAATTGAGGATTG
>Ga0326727_10013395_pt1 | contig 18278 bp, 11 predicted proteins | sample MB2enrmetagenome_FD_207643 | JGI IMG/M metagenome (GOLD analysis project Ga0326727, IMG submission 207643) | Lab enriched peat soil microbial communities from McLean, Ithaca, NY, United States - MB29MY | ecosystem: Environmental > Terrestrial > Soil > Wetlands > Peat | place: USA: New York...
TTCCACAATCCCAACTTTGGCCACAAGCACCACCTCAACCATGACTACTACGGCAACTAACGTTACCACAACTACATCCGCGGCAGCTGCCGTTACTGTAACAACTACCAGTACTGGGAATTGGTGGGATAGTCTTGGTATACCGCAGTTTGGTGGTGAAATAAACCTTTCACTCCCCTCCGATATTACGGGTTGGGATCCGTATCAAGGGATGGGAACTTACAACGTATTTTCAGCGTACATGGAGCAGTTGTTCTCGCCTAGTTGGACAGAAAACCCGACAATACAAAACTATCAATTGAGCTTCTGGGATAGTTCATATGCGGGATCCGGAATGGTGCAAAGCTGGGAATTTACGAACCCAAGTACTTTGGTTCTCAACTTGCAGCAGGGAATATACTGGCAAGACCTAGCACCGTCATTTGGACGCGAGTTTACCGCTACTGATGTAGTATATGATTATGATCGCATGATGGGTTTAGGTGATGGTTTTACAGCTCCAAGTTTCTATTGGTTGAACGCTGATGTCTTTAACTTCCTTACATCAGTAAAGGCCACTGGGAATTTTACAGTTACTATGAATTGGAGTATTTCAAACCCAGAGGATGTATTAGAGAACATGCTGGCACCCGGCCCCACCACATCTATGGAGGACCCTGATGCAGTAGCAGCATATACAACATCAAATAATCTAGCTCTCTCTAACTGGCATAACGCCATCGGAACCGGGCCTTTTATCCTACAAGATTTTGTTGACGATACTTCAGTTACCTTTGTAAAGAACCCCAATTATTGGGGATATGACGAACGCTATCCACAAAATCAGCTTCCCTACGTAAATCAGCTCAATTTTCTTGTAATTACACAAACCCCTACAGCCTTGGCAGCTATGCGCACAGGCAAAATTGATGTCCTCGACAATGTCACGACTGCGAATGTGCAAGGCATGCAGCAAACAAATCCTACAATATTGGTGGCAAGTGTTCCCGGAGCCTCTGCTGCAAATACAATAGATCCGAGAAATGACCTTGCGCCCTTTAACAACCTCAATGTGCGAATTGCACTACAGGAGGGTATAGACCTACCGACCATAGCTAAAACCTACTATAATGGAGTTGTCTCGCCAGATCCTTCTACGATGACATCAAACTACATGACAGGCTGGGGATATCCATACAGCCAGTGGCCTGCATCCTTGCAGGCGGAGTATGCTTATAACCCAACTAACGCCAAAGCGCTTCTGGTTGCTGCCGGTTATCCCAACGGTTTTAACACGAACATAGTAGTTTCAAGTGATTCAGATCTGACTTTGTTACAGATTGTCCAGTCTTACTTTACTAATATAAATGTTAACATGAGTATAACGACGATGGACCCGGCTAGTTGGTCTTCTTATGTAACTCTCAGTCATAAGAATCTGGCATTGGCCATGCGTGCGAATGGTTCGCTTGGCTTTAGCTATTCACCATTCATCCAACTTACCCGTTATCTCCCGGGAAACAATCCCAACTACATGATGATTAACGACCCTGTTTTTAACGCCGCCCAGCCCGATGCCATGGCTGCCACTACCATAAATCAGGTGAAGCAGATAGTGCAAGCCACGAACGAGGAAGTTGCACAGCAGCACTACGTAATATCTCTTCTTCCTCCGCCGACGTATTCTTTCTATCAGCCATGGCTCAAGGGTTTCGATGCGCAATACTGTGCTACATGGGGGTGGGGTGGCCCTCAGCTCCTTTACTTCTGGGATGCGCGTTTTTGGATAGACCAGACATTGAAGTCTTAACATTTCGTAGGTATTGGTGGATGGGTAAACTGCCATAATCATTATACGTGTTACCCATCCACCAGTTGTCATTCTGAGACGTGAATCTTAATCTGCTGCGAAAGAAGTTGCAGATATAACCAGATTATACGAAACAGCGAGATAAAGGTTAGTATATTAATTTAATATGCAACATGTGCTCAAAATCCATAGTAAATTTACTCCAATATTTGAATGAGGTTTGCAATTTAAACTATGTGCAGAATGGGATTTTATGTACCTGACAAAAGAACGTTGAAAGAGGATGATTGAAAATGGCTCTTGAAAAAATGAGCACAATTTTAGAAGAAGTAGATGCGAAAAGAACAGCAGTACTTGCTTTCGGTTGTCATAATTATGAAAGCATAGCATGGGTTGTAGGGACAGGTGAGGAGCTTAAAATACCGGTAATTGTCATGTTGTATCCCGGCACAATGAAATATATTTCTGCTGAGGTTTTTGCATCAATAACAAAAGCGTTGGCAAAAAAGGTAAAAATTGCCGTCGGACTTCATTTGGATCATTGCGATTCGTTTGATACTATTATGGGGGTAATCAAAGCAGGTTTTACATCTGTCATGATTGATGGATCAAAACTTAAATATGAAGAAAACATTCGCGTCACCTGTGAAGTGGTGAAGGTGGCACATGCGCTCGGTGTTGATGTTGAAGCAGAGCTGGGTAAGGTAGGAATTGCAGCTAATAAGAGCGACTTTGAGGACATACATATGTACACAACTGCTGAGCAAGCAGCCGATTTTGCTTACAAAACAAAGGTTGATGCTTTGGCTATTGCTATCGGAAGTGCCCATGGGTATTATGTAGAGACTCCAAAGTTGGACATGAATCGATTGATGGAGATAAATAAAGTTATTGATACTCCGCTAGTCTTACACGGTGGCACCGGAATTCCGGATGACCAATTGAAACAATCATTCAGACTCGGGATCAACAAGCTTAATATCGCAACTGAATTCGTCGATTTATTTTATTCCACAACTATGAATTTTCAGCAGATTAAGAATCGAAAGAACAATATTTTCGATCTTTATGACTACCAGAAAAAAGTAATAGTGAATTATTTACGCACGAAGTTTGCTTTAACAATACAAGACACGAATACTTCTAAAATCAGCAAGTAAAAGATCGATATTTTTTTAAGGATAAGTGTTGATTCTGTATTTTACATTGCCGGATTCGAATGCACCATCAAAAAACAAAGAATATTTATTTAGGGAATTATGGGAATCGATATCATAGGAATAGAAAACCCAACACTTGATTTTAATATTTTAGTCGACAAGATACCTGACACAAATAGTTTTGCAGCCCTGCGTGATTATAGCTGGCAGGGTGGTGGGAATATTGGAACTGCCCTGGTAGCAGCCGCTCGACTGGGTGCATTATGCGGCATAGTTGGGATTGTTGGAGATGATAATTACGGGCAATTTTGCATCGATGATTTTAATCGCCATAATATTGATACTTTTCATATCGTTAAGGACATAGGAAACAAAACTGCATTTTGTGTTTGCCTTGCAGAGATTAATACTATGGGTAGAAGTTTTATTGGTGGCTCGGCCCCAAAAAGACAACTCAGCAATCTGGAACTGGATAAAGGTTATATTTCCACAGCAAAATATCTTCATCTCGGGCAAATGACTAAAACAGAAATACAGGCAGCTATTTGGGCAAAGGAAATGGGCATAACGGTCGTAGATGATGCTGGTCATTTTAATACAGATACATATGCACATACAGATTTAATAGATGTTTTTGTGGGATCAGAGCATTATTACAACGGGCTTTTCCATGATAATGACTATGAAAAAAATTGCAAGGCCGTGCAGAAAAGAGGCCCGAAAATTGTTGTATTTACATTGGGTGCAAAGGGTTGCATAGGCATTGATGGCGATCAATATTTTGCTGTTCCAGCTTTCTGTAACGTACCCATTGTTGACACAACCGGTGCTGGGGATGTATTTCATGGAGCTTTTATTTTTGGCCTGTTACAGGGGTGGGATATAAAAAAGGCAGCGCTGTTTTCAAATGCTGTTGCAGCTATTAAATGCACGCGATTGGGTGGTCGGGCCGCTATTCCTGACTACGCCACTGCCCAGAAGTTTTTAAAAACCGGTAATATTGATTACACAGAGATAAACAGGCGAGCGGAATATTATAGAAAAGGAATTTTAAATATGCAACTCGTGCCACACAATTAGAAGGGAAAAGGGATTGGGTGCTAAAATCTTAAAAACAGAACGCAGTTGAATTCCATAAATGGAACTATGAATAGTTTCCTGATTTTGTTAGCAATTAATGCTTGAGGTTAGATTTATTTAAAAAGAGAGGGAAAAGATAATGTCTGGAACTAAAAAAACGATGAAGGCCGTAGTTGCGCGTGGGATTGGAGATTATAAAATGGAAGAAGTTGTCCCGGAATACAAAATCGAAGAAGTCCCGATACCAACGGCAGGTGTAGGGGAAATGATTGTCAAAGTCGAAGCTTGCGGTATTTGCATCGGCGATGTCAAGATGTCGCATCTCAAAGAGGCATGGGGTGGCAGAGGAATACCTCCGCGTATTAATTGGCCTTTTATTCCCGGGCATGAGTTTATTGGGCATGTCGTTGAGATAGGAGACGGAGTCAAAGGGAATTTCAAAATTGGCGACAGGGTTACGTCAGAACAAATCGTGCCTTGCGGGTATTGTAAAAATTGCCTTTCGGGGAAATACTGGATGTGCTTAAATGGAGGACTTTACGGCTTTAAATATGAAGGCGGTATGGCAGAATATATAAGGTTTCAAAAAGGAGCGCTTAATTATAAGGTTCCGGAGAACATCCCGATGGAAACTGCCGTATTAATTGAGCCTTACGCCTGCGGCAAACATGCCGTCGATAGGGGAGAAATACAGAATAATGACGTGGTTGTTCTTTCGGGCGTCGGCGCTTTGGGACTTGGGATGCTGGAGTTCATCAAAATGAAGAACCCTAAGCAGGCCATTGTCTTGGATATTAAGGAGAAAAGGCTGGAACTTGCCAAACAATTAGGCGCGGATATTATCCTGAATCCCGCGAAAGAGGATGTAGTGGCAAAGGTCAAAGAATTAACGGAAGGAATTGGCTGCGACGTTTATATTGAAGCTACCGGGTTTCCTAAAAGCGTCCAACAGGGATTGGACATGATAAAGAGATTAGGAACTTTTGTTGAATTTGGAGTCTTTATAGAACCAGTTTCGATCGACTGGAGCATAATAGGTGACTTCAAAGAACTCAATATACGTGGCTCGCATCTGGGACCGTATTGTTATGACCCTGTCCTTGAGTGGATGGCGAATAGAAGACTTTCAACAAAAGGAGTTGTAACTCATAAATTGGCCTTGGAAGATTTCAAAAAAGGCTTTGAAATTGCCGGGAAGGGCGACGACTCAATAAAGGTTGTTTTAGTGCCTTAGTCATGCCATGGGCTTAAGGCTATTAAGTTGGGAACACCTGGATCAATATTAAAAGTGCTTTATCTTCAAATGACACTGAACTCTAATGTTGTATTTTTGTTGGGATTAAAGAATACGGAGGAAAAGAGTGTTTTTCATCTGCCCAATTTCACACTTAATACTGTTAAACCTTAGGACACGAACCTACTCAGCCCCCGTAATCCGTGAATACTTAATAAAAAATAGAGCTAACCAGATTCGCCGTTATAATCACCTTCCAGGTGCTTGAAAAATGTATTACTCTGTAATACCACACACGTATGGCCAAAATAGTAGTGACATTCAAATTAGAAGATGGAATTTACTCTAAGCTTAAGGAGATAGCTGAGAGGGAAGGCGGGGGGATATCAGAAATTATGAGAGAGTCTTTAACCGACTGGCTACAGAATAAAAAACATGTTTCTACACCCGACTTTATTACCTTCATAAAGGAGCAAAAGAACGTCGGCAAAAGCTGGTCAGAAATATCCTCTCTCGTACTCGAACGATACGGGATTTCTTTCGACAAAGAGCAATTGAAATCTCTTTCGAGGTAAGGGTTGAGTATTACAGTGTAATACCAAACTGAAGCCAATTATTTGTATTCACGGATTATGGAGCCCGTATCGGTCTTGACAAATCTTAGAACCAGTGCTAATATAAACCATGCACTTGTCATTGGAGAATCTATAACGCATATTAAATGATATGCTATGATGGATATGGTAAATATATTCTAAGTATATCGAATGTAGTGTAAAAGTATTAAATGTAAATGTCGTGGCTAAATCTTCGAATAGTCTAATGTGAGATACTACACTAGATATCATTAAAATGAGAATAGTTTGATTTTATGTTGCAAAGCTGGTCTTGCCAGGGGAAATCAGGGTACTGAAAGTTTGTGGTTGGACTAACAGCTAAGTGTGGTTGATGTCCCCTCCCATGACCGGAGCCCTGGGGGTAATCGGGCTCGTGGCAAGACCGGCTTTGTTGGGATGTTCGAACGTTCATAAACATTCCAAACCTGATGAATTGTTTAGTACTCGAGTCCACAAATAAATAAATAAGGAGAAGAAATGAAAAGCGGAATTATCTGGGTAGTACTAACTTGTTTAATAATAACATCGCTCGTTTTGGTATCGTGCTCCTCGTCTACTCCAGCTACCACATCTTCCCCAACAACTACTTCAACCTCATTAGCCACTTCTACCTCGTCAACCACGTCCATTACGTCTGTCACATCTACCGCATTAACCACGCCTACTACATCTATTATCCCTGTAACTACCACCGCGACAGGAAATTGGTGGGATAGTCTTGGTGCACCGGAATATGGTGGCACAATGACTATTCGAATTGCCAATGATATTACTTGCTTTGATCCCTATCAAGGCGAATTATTAACAGAAGTACTGACGGGGTATATGGAACAGCTTTTCACTCCCAGCTGGACGACGGATCCATCAGTGCAAAACTACCAACTAAGCTTTTGGGATAGCTCATTTGTAACGGGGGGCCTTGCCCAAAGCTGGGAGTTTACGACACCCGGCACCTTTGTTTTGAACTTGCATCAGGGAGTATATTGGCAGGATATTGCACCATCGAATGGCCGTGAGTTTACTGCTGCCGATGTCGTGTATCACTTTGATCGGATGTGCGGTTTGGGAGATGGCTTTACGCAATTTGCGCCCTATTGGAGTACAGTTTCTTGGCTACAGTCTCTAGTTTCGGTAACGGCCACTAATGATTTTACGGTCGTTATGAAATTTTCTACACCCAATCCGGATCTCGTGCTGGAAAGCATGGAGTATCCCGACGTATCGACAACAATTGAAGACCCTGATGCTGTGGCTGCCTATGGAAACCTCAACAATTGGCATAATGCGATCGGTACCGGGTCGTTTATGTTGACGGATTTCGTTGACAGTAGTTCCGCGACATTGGTAAGAAACCCGAATTATTGGGGAACTGACGAACGCTATCCGCAAAACAAACTACCATATGTAAATGGAATTAATGTTCTAATAATACCTACTGCTTCGACGGCAGAGGCGGCAATGCGTACTGGTAAGATTGACATTATGGATGGAGTGTCACTTCAAGACGCCCAATCAATGGGAAAAACAAATCCACAAATATTACAGATAGGCACTCCGCAGGGAAACGCAGTTACTATAGACCCAAGAAATGACAAAACGCCTTTCAACATCCTCCAGGTTCGAGAAGCATTGCAGATGGCGATAAACCTGCCACAAATAGCTTCAACTTACTATGATGGTACTTGTTCGCCTGACCCCTCTACTTTGACCTCAAATTACATGACAGGCTGGGGGTATCCGTACAGCCAGTGGCCTGCGTCATTGCAGGCACAATATGCTTATAATCCTACGGAGGCCAAGCAGCTTCTGACAGCAGCCGGGTATCCCAACGGGTTTAATACTGATTGTGTAGTTGTGAACACAGCGGATTTGACCCTGCTGCAAATAGTGCAGTCTGAGTTTACCAGTATTGGAGTTAACATGGCTATCGACCCAATGGACCTTGCTACATTTTCAGGTTATGTAGTAACCAGCCACCAGAATGACGCTTTAGCCATGCGTCAACCGGGGGCGAATTCGCTTGGAGTGACATATTACCCACTGAGGCAGTTTGCCAAGTTTGAATCTGGACAATCAGGCGACATTGCAATGGTCAACGATCCAGTTTTCAATGCTTTCTATCCTCAAGCGTTAGCAACTACCAGCACTGATGACTTGAAAACGGTTGTGACGAATATGGATCAATATGTTGCGCAGCAGCATTTTGTCATATCGTTGCTTCAACCTATGCAATATTCGCTCTGTCAACCATGGCTCAAGGGTTATAATGGTCAATATGGCGCAACCTCGGGCCCAGCTGGACCTTTGATCCTTTACTTCTATGGCGCACGAATGTTTATAGACCAGAATCTGAAACCTTAAGATACATCTAGATATAATGATAATTTATTGCCTACAAAAAGGAGAGGAAAGAGATGCCGGGTGGTTACATGAGGAAAATTCTGTTTGTGGATCTTTCTACTCAAGCGATCAGAGCAGAAGAACTCGGAGAGAAGATGTGTCTTGATTTCATAGGTGGCTACGGAATTGGGGCGCGGATTCTGTACAGTCGACAAAAAGCCGGTGTCGATCCATTGGGGCCAGAAAATATTCTTGGGATGATTACCGGCCCGCTCACCGGCACTCCGGCACCCACAGGGGCACGCTTCGTTGTGGTTGCAAAATCACCATTGACCGAAGGTTGGGGAGATGCTAATTCTGGAGGTGACTTTGGTCCTTACTTGAAATTCGCAGGTTTCGACGCTGTATTCTTCGTGGGAATTTCGTCCAACCCTGTTTATGTACTAATTGATAATGGCCAAGTCTCGATTAAAGATGCTAGTCACCTCTGGGGAAAAGATACATATGAAACAGAAGATATGTTAATGTCGCAATATGGTAGGGAGTCGCGTGTGGCCTGTATCGGCCCGGCAGCTGAGAAGTTGTCGTTGATTGCTTGCATTATGACTGGCCATGGGAGTACGGCCGGACGGTCAGGACTTGGTGCCGTAATGGGATCGAAGAAATTAAAAGCCGTAGTCACCCGCGGCACGATGGAGGTCCCTATCGTCGATAAGGATACTGCCCTAAAAAAGAGAATTGAGCAAATCAAAGAAATGCGAATACCTGGTCCATCCGGGATTTCAATCATAGATGAAATGCATCAATACGGTACTAGCGCCGGCGCGTACGACTCGGCATATAGCGGAGATAGTCCGGTTAAGAATTGGGGAGGCGTAGGTGTAAATGATTTGCCAGACCGGGCCGGTCTTCATCGTGATGTTTTCGCAGCCCTAGTCGAAAGAAGAAGTGGTTGCTGGCATTGCCCGATAGCTTGCAAGGCAATCGTAAAAGCAGGCTCCGGAGAATACAATTATGCGGCTGGTTCCCGCCGGCCAGAATATGAAACTGATGCCGCTTTTGGCCCCAATTGCGGAAACAGTAATACAGAATCGATTTTGATGGTTAATGATATCTGCAACCGTGCCGGTATTGATACAATTTCAGCGGGAACTGTCATTGCCTTCGCGATGGAATTATATGAAAATAGTATTCTCACTCGGGCAGATACGGATGGAATTGATCTCAGGTGGGGTAATCATCGGGCGATGGTTGCTATGACTGCAAAATTGGCGAATAGAGAAGGGCTCGGCGAAATACTATGTAATGGGGTGAAAAAAGCCGCTGAAAAAATAGGAAATGGTTCAGAGAAATTCGCAGTCCATATTGGGGGTCAAGAACTTGGGATGCATGATCCGAAACTTTCCACCCCGTGGATACCAATGGGGGCAGCTCGCTATCAGATGGATGCTACGCCAGGACGTCATACTGCTCGATTTGGACCATCGGGTTTTTCGATATATATCACTAATGCATTGGGGCTTTGCATGTTCATCGGTTTTGCTTTCAATGACCGATGGATTGGGCTTGTCAATGCAGTAACCGGCTGGCAATGCAATTCCGATGATCTGAGTAAAGCAGCTGAAAGAATCGCCAATCTTAGACACGCATTCAATTTGCGTGAGGGAATTAACGAGTTACAATGGGCAGTCCATCCAAGAATAGTTGGTAAACCGCCCCAAATTACTGGGCCATTGGCTGGAGTAACTGCCGATATTGAAGCCCAATCATATTGGTGCCTTGGTGCCTTCGATTGGGATCGCGTGACAACCAAGCCGAGTAAGTCAAAGTTACTTTCACTTGGGCTGGATGACGTAGCGAAGGATTTGTGGCCGTAGAAAGTTAGCAAGTTAATTGCGAGTTAAGAAATAATGATATGGGTTTTAAGTAGCTCACAAAAAGGAGATACCAAATGGCAAACATAAAAGTGGCTGCTGCAGTAGCCAAGGTTTTAAAAGAAGAAGGAGTTGAGTGGTATGCTGGAGTTCATGGCGGCCATATTCATCAACTCATGGGACCCATTGCATTAGCAGGCATCAAAATGTATCACATGAGGCATGAACAGTCAGGCGTATATTGTGCCGAAGGTTGGGCAAGAGTAACCGGTAAACCTGGGGTTTGTTTCGGCACAGCGGGGCCTGGTTATGGGAATATGATATCCGGGATGTACCAAGCTTACCTTTCCAGGACACCGCTTATCTGTCTTCTTGGACAGCACGGCGTTGCGGAAGATGGATGGGGTGCTTTCCAAGAAGGTTACGCTGAGCCTGTCGCCAGCCATTTTACTAAATGGACGAGGCGAGTTGTCGAACCTTCCATGGCAGCTTACTATGTCCAAAAGGCTTTTCGTGATGCCATGACCTATCCAATGGGGCCCATAGGACTCGAAATACCAGTCAATATTCTGGGTCAAATTGCGGGCGATGAAAATAATCTCCGAGGTTGCCCCCCATCGGGTATTGTAGCGATGCCGTCACAACCTGCAGGCGATCCGCAAGCAGTAGAAAAAGCGGTACAAATACTATTTCACGCCAAACGGCCAATAATTGTTGGCGGTGATGGTATTTTTTGGTCAAAAGCATCGGAGGAGCTGAGGGAACTCGTGGAACTTCTCAGCATTCCGGTAATTACCAGAAGAATGGGGAGAGGCGCGGTGCCCGAGGAACACCCCCTTGCTTTTGGCGGTGGCTTCCGCAGGCCAATACAAATGCAGGCTGACGTGGTCGCAATTATCGGCTTGAGAATGAATGTCCTCGAAGGCTTTGGCCTGCCGCCGAGATATCCAACAGAAAATGTAAAATATATTCAGATTGCCGAGGATCCAGAAGAATTGACTACTCGATTACCTACTGAATTATCCATTTCGGGCAGTCCTAAGCAAGTATTACGTCAGATGATAAATTGCGCGAAAAATATAAAGGCTAAACCAAACAGAACTGAATGGTTGGCTTTTGTCACCAAGGAAAAAGAAGCTAACCGAGCAGAAACCAAGGCCATGGTCGATAAAGAACGTAATCACCATCCTATCCATCCGGACTTTTTAGCAGCCGAGATTGTTGATTTCCTTGATAAGGATGCAACTGCCATTCTGGATGGTTTTAGCATGTCTGGTTTCTTTACTGACAAGTTCAAAGCAAAATTTGCCGGTCAACTATTGGATGCGGCCACTTGGGGCGGTGTCGGACATAGCGTAGGAATGGCAATGGGCGCTCAATTAGGCAGACCTGGCAAACAGGTTGTTGCTCTTCTGGGAGATGGCGGTTTGGGCATTGCTGGGTTCGATATCGAAACAGCGGCTAGGAATAATATACCGGCTTGCTATATTGTGTACAATAACAGTGGTTGGATGAACCCCCCAGTGCAAAAACTCATGCTGCCTGACGTAAAAGAAACATGGTGCATGTTGCCCGACATCAGATACGACAAGATATTTGCGGAGATGGGTTGTCATACCGAGTTAGTGACTGAACCTCAGGGTATTAGGCCGGCCCTGGAAAGATCCTTTAAGTCAGGAAAGACATCAGTGCTAAACGTAATACCTGATTGGTATGTTAACCCGCCTATGCAACGGGACAGAATAGAATTATATCGAGATAAGTCACGATAAAAATAATTAATTAAGATGAGGAGTGAGCACAATGCCTGAGGCGGATCTTCCACTTAAAGGGGTAAAGTGTGTCTGCGTAATCATGTTTCAACAGTTGCCTGTGGCTTTCACGATGCTGGCCGACCTGGGAGCAGAAGTAATCAAGATAGAACGACCGGGTACTGGAGAGCGTGGCCGGAAAATTGGGCAAGTTCCCGAAAATGGTTCGGTTAAACTAAGTTCTTATTTTGAAACTAACAACCGTGGTTTCAAATGTCTTACCTTGGATATACAGAAAAAAAAAGGAATAGAAATTCTTTATAAATTGACAAAGGATGTAGATATTTTTGCTGAGAACTTCCGACCGGGGGTTGCTGAGCGGCATCATTTCGCCTATGAAGACTTGAGGAAAATAAATCATGGAATTATCTATCTTAGCAGTTCTGCCTATGGACCTGATGGGCCAAACGCTCTATTGCCTGGGGTGGACGCAATCGCCCAAGCCGCAGGTGGCCTCGCCAGTCTTTTCGGGGAGAAGGGATCTCCCATGATGACTGGGCAACATGCGGTGGCCGATGAAACTGCTGCTTTGGTGGCCTCTTTTGCTTTAATGGTTGGTTTGTATCATAAAAAATTGACTGGAGAAGGGCAGAAGATCGAGACCTCGCTATTAGGCAGTGTGGTGCGTCTCATGGGGCACTCGATGACACGAGTTCTTTTCACGAATGAGGATATGCCACGTGGCAGAGCACGCGTTTGGGGCGGCGCCGAGCCGGGAGTGGCTGGCTCTTTCAATGACAAGAATGGTCGATGGTTTTCAGTCCAAATGGTGGGTGAAGAAGCCTGGCAAAAAGGTGTGGCCGCAGTAGGTTTAAGCAAATTATTGGCCGATTTAGGCTGTACCACACTGAGCGAAGTTACTGAGTCCGAGGAAAAGACACAACTGTTCCTGCACGCTATGGACAAGCTTTTTGCTACTGAAACCCGTGAGTATTGGGTTAAGAAATTGCGAGAACTGGACATTATATGCGCACCTATAAATACTCTGCTTGAAGCCTCCAAAGACCCCGATGTTATTGCTAACAAGTATATTATCGAGGTTGATCATCCCAAAGCGGGAAAGATAAAGGAGGTTGGTTTCCCATGGAAATTCTCCAGTTTTACTCCTAAAGCAGGCATTGCACCGGAACTAGGTGAACACAATCATGAGATTTTAGATAGGCTCGGTTACTCTGCTGTTGAAATAGCGCAACTCAAAAAAGAAGGGGTTATTTAGGGGACCTAATGAGCTTGAACACCGATATAATTTAAGGTTAATTGCATTTAATAAGGAAGACGACATAAAACTAATTCTTAGTAAAGCCCTATGTCGGGTGTTATCGATATCTGAGGCATGATAATTTGGAGAACCAGCAGCGACTTAGTTCGGAATAAGTCATTAGAAAAACATAATAAAGGGGTAGCAGATAAACAAAACTTGAAGCGGTTAATCTGCAAAATTTGAAACAGCCAAAGCGAATTTTCCATATTGTTTTATCAGACAATAAATTTTGAATAATTACCGACGCCGGCTGAATTATTTTTATTCTCAAAAGGGGTAAAGGATGCGAATTGACGATAAAACTTGTCTAAGCGAAAAATTAAATGGTGCCATTTCAATTAGAGCATTGAAACGTTTTGTGGCTGACCGAGATACTGGGAAATGGAAACGGTTGTCCAAGAAATTACCGCCGACTGGGAAAAAAGTTGCCATTGTCGGCTCCGGACCAACTGGATTAACTGCTGGATATTATTTGGCTAAACAGGGTCATTCGGTCACGATATTTGAAGCATTAAGCAAACCGGGTGGAATGATGCGATTCGGTATTCCTGATTACCGTTTGTCAAAAGATATCTTGAACATTGAAATAAAAGAGATACAGGATGGAGGTATAGACATACGACTTAACACCAGAATTACCTCCGTTGATTGGCTTTTTAGTCAGGGATACGATGCTGCGTTTTTGGCCATAGGCGCCCAATGCGGGCTGAAATTAGGGATTGAAGGAGAAAAAAATCCTGGAATTATTGATGGTATCTCATTCTTGAGAGAAGTCAATTCCGGTATAAAACCAAACTTGGGGGAAGGAGTTGCCGTAATAGGAGGTGGTAATACCGCCATTGACAGCGCTCGAACTGCGATACGGCTTGGCGCCAAACAAGTCCAGATAATATATCGTCGCAGCCAAAGTGAAATGCCAGCCACTAATGAGGAGGTAAATGCAGCAATTCAAGAAGGCATCAAAATAACTTTCCTCACTACGCCCCTCAAAATAGCTAAACTCGAAGAAAAGCTTGCTCTTACCTGTGTACACATGCAACTCGGGGAACTTGATGAAAGCGGAAGAAGACGCTCGATTCCAATCGATGGAAGTGATTTCACCATTGGTCTTGATACGATAATCATCGCAATTGGGCAAATGCCTGATGTTCCGGCCGCTTTTTCTATGAAAACGAATGCAGACAGCACTATCCAAGTAAATGCTAAGACGCTCGCCACTGATAGAAAGGGCGTATGGGCCGGCGGTGATGCCACCAACGGTCCTTCTTCGGTGATTGAAGCTGTTGCCGCCGGCAGGAAGGCTGCAATTTCCATTGACAAGTACCTCGGTGGCAGGGGAAGAATAGATGAGAAATTGACAAAAATAAGGAGAATTTCAACTCCGGATTCGGAGGAATTTGTTGGTAAGGCGCGAGTCAAAATGAGTCTCCTCAACACTGAACAGCGAATAGGTAATTTTAGCGAAGTAGAGTCATGCTTGTCCGAGTCATCTGCGGATCAAGAAAGTCTCCGTTGTCTGCATTGCGGCAATGGTATCACTGCACGTTGCCGTTATGCATGTCCAGCAGGCATAAATGTTCCACTTTACGTAAATCTTATTCGAAGGGACAAATATGATGATGCTTTGGCGGTAATACGGGAGAAAGTTCCTTTCCCTGGGATATTAGGACGGGTTTGCACTGCTCCCTGTGAAGAAGCCTGCACAGGATGTGCTATGTGCATGCCGTATTGTCCCATGAATGCCATCATAATAAATGAGAAAAAGGAAATGAAAATCGATCTGGATGAATGCACTGATTGCGGTGTTTGTTTTAGAGCGAAAGTCTGCCCAGTTGACGCTATTGTCGATGAAGTGTATACTTGGCCGCGCTCGGTTAGATCTGCGTTCTCTAATCCGCTGGTCGTGCATAAGGAAACTAGAGTGCCCGGCCGCGGCACTGAGGAAGTTAAGACTAATGAAGTTACAGGCCAATTCAAAAAAGGATATGTGGGAGTAACTGCTGAAATGGGACGCCCTGGGGTTGGTGTTAGATTCCGTGATGTCGAAAAAGTAGCCCAAGCGTTGGCGAAAGCGCAAGTAGTTTTTGCGCCAAATAATCCAGTCACTCATCTTATGACGGACAAGACCACAGGCAAAATAAATAATGATATCCTTAATGAAAAGGTAACTTCTGCCATGATTGAAACGACATCTCCCATCGGTAATCTTCCGAATGTCATAAAGGTACTGAAAGAAGTGGCTTCTCAAATAGATTCTGTTTTCAGCCTGACCATTTCATCCAGATTGGATGAAGATGGTACGATTCCTTGTGTTAAAATCTTAAAGGATCTTGGTGTCCCTTTGTATCCAAATGGAAAGACTAATCTTGGTTTAGGGAGACCTTTATACAAGGAGGAGTCATAATGACACACACCTTACACCGAAGAGGAACGAAAGCAAGCCTTAATAAGGATTATGTTTTCCTTTGCATGGCAGCAAAGGGCATTAACGAAGACGGGGCCGACGATAAGATGCGTGAGTTCCTGAGGGTTGTCATCAAACATGGTGCTGTGAATGTGGGTGATATGAGAACGGGCAACATTTTCTGCTGCAACGCCGAGGAAATAATTGCAAAAGTCACCAGTACAAGTATAGTGCATGGCGTTTTCACTGACCGAGATACGGTATCTAAAGTAATGGCGAGCTTAAAACAAGCTAATTTGGGCATGTCCGTCGTAGTTAGCGGACCATTTAGTTCTGTTGATGAAGCCTGCAAGAAAGCAGGTCTTATCCCCCACTCCGTTGATTACTCCGCAGGTATCTGGGGCAAGACGGAGAAAATGGCTCACCAGGAATTATTGGAGTGTACCACTATGTGCGGTCACGCGATGATTTCTGCAAATTTAGTTGAAAATGTGGTGACGCGTATTAAAGCCGGCGTGATTAGTCCGAAAGCAGGTTCGATTGAAATTGGTAAGGTATGTTGTTGTGGCATATTCAACCCTGTCCGTGCCGAAAAAGTTTTGAGGAAACTGGCGAAGCAAAGTTAATAGAGAGTCCTAATGCCGCTCATTTTGTTGGCATGAACGAATAAATGACCAACCAATTAGTTATTTTAGATTTTTGATCATTCAGCTCAAGCCGGTTAGAGAAATGGAAAATATTTTATCGACCCAAGAAACATATGTAGCCGCAGAGACCTGATGAACTCCCAAAAATTTGTACATCCACTTTATGAAATGCCATTAGATGGAATATTTATGTGAACTGCTTAAAATTCGAAGGAAAGCGTATTATCAAGTACATTAATGTTAGAAATGATCAAGTTAAATGGATATATGAATATTCGTTTAGAGTTTATCACTACTTTAGGAATTTAGAAGGATAATGACGTTATGACTACGCCGCTCGAGGGGATACTAGTAATTGATTGGACACAATGGCAGATGGGAACCGTCGCGACGGCAATGTTGGCTGATCTTGGGGCAACCGTAATTCATGTTGAAAATCGAGTTATCGGGGATTGCGGACGCGGATTATTAAAAGGAGATACTTGGAAATTGCCTAATGGTAATTCTGCTTATTTTGAAATAAACAACCGAGGGAAAAAGAGCCTTACAGTAGACCTGACAAAAGAAAAAGGTAAAGAGGTAATTTATCGGTTGACTAAAAATTCAGATGTTTTTGTTCATAATTTCAGACAGGGGGTACCTGAAAAACTGCGGATGGATTATGAGACATTGATTAAAGTAAATCCAAAATTAATATACGCCGCGGCGTCAGGTTACGGGCCACTTGGAGCTGAAGCCAATGAGCCAGTATACGATTTCGTAGGTTTGGCAAGGTCAGGAATAATGAACATGGTGGGTGAACCTGAGACAATCCCTCAGCCAATACATGGGAGCGTTGGCGATCAAGTCGGCGCAATAATGACGGGATTTGGAATTTTGATTGCATTGCTAGTGAGAGAGAGGACGGGTATTGGTCAGAAGGTGGACACCTCTCAACTTGGCAGCCTCATGACGCTGGAGGGATGCGCAATTAGCAGACAACTTCTCATGCATAAGGACTGGCCATTGGACAACAGAAAAAGGGTTTTCAATCCTCTTTGGAATTATTATAAATGCCGGGATGGTAAGGCAATTATGCTTGCCAACCTGCAGCCCGACAAGCAATGGCCAGATATCTGCAAAGCACTTTCTATCGTGAATTTACAAAATGATCCCCGATTCAAAGACATTAAGGCGAGAGAAGAAAATAGGGAAGAAATCATAGGTATTATGGATAGAATATTTATTTCAAAGGCTTCATCGGAATGGATGAGAATTCTGAAAGAAGGCGGAGATATCGTCTGCAGCCTTGTCCAGAATATCTCTGACTTGGAAAACGATCCTCAAGTTCTTGCCAATAAATATATAATTGAATACAATCATGAGGCTCTTGGTCCGATAAAAGTGTTAGGATCGCCTTTTCAATTCAGCAGGACGCCAGTGAATATCAAAGCCGAAGCTCCACAATTTGGACAACATACTGAAGAAATTCTGTTAAAACTAGCCGGGTATAATTGGGAAGATATTAGCCAGTTGAAAGATGAAAAGATTATTTAAAAACTCAAGGTTATGGGATACCAATTGACGAGTGATTGGGGTTAAAATAAATGTAAAAAGGACGATATTTTAGACCCATAGCAATTTCAATTTTGTTGGTCAAGAGAACAAAGAAAAATGCAAACCATTAGCATTTTAGATCCAGCTAAATATTATGTTTCGTCGTGTATATTCAAAATCCGAAGGACAGAGCACCACGTGTTTGCACGTGGGTGAATGTGAAGGGCAAGGATATTTACTCTTTTTAAAATAATATGTACCAGCTTTAGGTCAAGCAAAGCTTGAATTTTTAAAGAACCACGAGCTTGCTCGTGGATATCTATATAAATGAGGAGAAAAAGGAATGCCTGAAGAGAAATTAGACCCGATTGACCAGTTGATGAAAGAGTGGGGAAAACTGGTGGGACGCGTTTTCACCAGTGAAGATTTCCGCGCGCGGGGGCCGGGGTTCGAAGGTAACATTTTAAGCGACAACACGCTTAACCGGGACGTGACCCAGGACGGGATACGAATTTTCGTAAACGG
>Ga0326727_10013398_pt1 | contig 18274 bp, 13 predicted proteins | sample MB2enrmetagenome_FD_207643 | JGI IMG/M metagenome (GOLD analysis project Ga0326727, IMG submission 207643) | Lab enriched peat soil microbial communities from McLean, Ithaca, NY, United States - MB29MY | ecosystem: Environmental > Terrestrial > Soil > Wetlands > Peat | place: USA: New York...
CCGGCAATACCGAGCCGCCACCTACGACGCGGGCGGGCTTGGGCTACTGGACGCACATGCTGACGGCCGGAGCGACCTGGTACATTGACAACGAGAAAAGATGGGCACTTTCAGCGCTCAACCGCTATGAATTCAGCACGGAGAAGGAAGACACCGAGCAGATCCCCGGACAAGCTTATACCTTGGAGTGGGGGGCGAGTTACGGGGTAACGAAGACGGTGGATGTGGGCGCGGCCGGGTATTACCAGCAGCAGGTCAACCCGACCAGTGGGAGTTCCTGGTCGGACCGCAATCGTGTGGCGGCAGTTGGCCCTGAGATCAGCGCTTTCTTCCCGAAGTACATGCTGGGCGTGTCATTTCGCTACGATTACGAGTTTATGGCCGAGAACCGCCTGCAGGGCCATACATTCACGTTAACCATAACCAAAAAACTGTAGAGGCAACTTCGGTCAGAGCCCGCAGAGCCGCAGGCGCCCCGCGCGAAGCGGTCGGAGTGCGGGGGGCTCGCTCCCGTCTTGGGGGGCGCTGCACCGATCGAAAGCGCCAGCGAGCTGATCGCACTCCAAACGCTTCGCGCGGCAGGTCACTGAGGAACCCTGCCAGGCATTCTGCATGACTGACAAGCAGTGGAACGAACTGCTGAAAGTAATCATCGGGGCAGGGGGGAATCGCCCACCGATAGGGTTTATCGTTGATTCCCCGTGGCTGCCGAATTGGTTCGGCATAGACATCCTCGATTACTTCACCAGCGAGGACTTGTGGTTCGAGGCCAACCGCAAGGCCATTGAGATGTTTCCCGAGGTCATCTTCCTGCCCGGCTTTTGGTCGGAGTTCGGCATGTGCACCGAGCCGTCCGCCTTCGGTGCTAAATGCGTCTTTCCCAGGAACGAGTTCCCGTTTGCCGAGAAGACAATCCGAGAGGTGGCTGCGATTGACGATCTGGCCGAGCCGAACCCGGCCACCGACGGGCTGCTGCCGTTCATCCTCAATCGGCTCAAGAGCGTTCGCCCGCGCCTGGAGAACCTGGGCCACAAAATCCGGTTCTCGGTCTCGCGCGGGCCGCTGAACGTGGCGACTTTCCTGATGGGCACCACGGAGTTCCTGATGGCCCTCAAGACTGACCCGGATAAGGCTCATAAGTTGCTGCGCCTCATCACGGGCTTTCTCAAGAAATGGCACCAGCTTCAGCGCGAGACGTTCCCCTCCGTTGACGGCGTCTTGGTGCTGGACGATATCGTGGGCTTGATCGGAGAAGAAGATTTCAAGGAATTCGGGCTGCCGTATCTCAAGGAACTCTACGCCGTGGACGTCGCCGCTAGGTTCTTCCACAACGACGCCGAGTGCGCTAAATCCATCGGTTACTATCCCGAGATAGGGATTAACCTCTACAACCCGGGCATCTTTAATACGCTCGCGGAGTTGCGGCGGATGTCCGCCAACCGGCTCACACTCCTCGGTAACATCCCCCCGCGCGACGTGCTGGCCAAGGGCTCGCCCGCCGAGGTCCGCGCAGCGGTGGGGAAGCTCTTGGGCGAGACGTCCGACAAGTCGAAGTTGGTCCTTTCCTGCGCCGGCGGCATGCCGCCCGGTGTAAGCACCAAGAACATCAAGGCATTCATTGAAGCTGCGCGGGGATAGCCAGCCGACGCTGGGCTATTCTCAGTCATCCCTCCGGGATTATGAAGGCCGAAGGTCAGTGCGGCTGCGAAGGATGCCCGTCCTGCTTTGGCCGCCCGCATTACTCCTCTTCGGTCGGGGCGAAGCCGCGGCGGAGGCAGTTCTCGGTGACGACGCGCGGGACGAGGAAGTTGAGAAGGTATTCACGCCCGCCCGCCTTGGTGCCGCCGCCGGACATCCTGAACCCGCCGAAGGGCTGACGCTCCACGATGGCGCCAGTGATCCCCCGGTTGATGTAGAGATTGCCGCAGACCATTTCGGCCTTCACGCGTTCGATGTTCACCGGGCTGCGCGAATAACAGCCGCCCGTCAGCGAGAATTCGCTGTCGTTAGCCAGCGCCAACGCTTCCGCGAAGTCCTTGGCTTTGGTCACTGCCAGCACCGGGCCGAAGATCTCCTCCCGGAACAAGCGGCTGCCGGGGGGCACTTCGGTGAAGATGGCTGGCGGCACAAAGCAGGCGTTTGGATCATTTGGAACGGTTCCCTGCCAAGCCAGTTTCGCCTCCTTCTTGCCGGTTTCGATTACCGCGAGGATGCGCTGCTGGGATTCGCGGTTGATGACGGGGCCAATGATCGCCCCGGGGGTCTCGGCGGGGCCCACGCGCAGGGAGCCGGCGGCGGCGATCAGCCGCTCCAGGAACCGGTCATAATTGTCGGCTACCACGATCAGTCGTGACAATGCACTGCACTTCTGGCCCTGATAGCCAAAGGCCGAGGCGAGGCAGCCGCCCACGGCTTCATCGAGATCGGCGTTGCTGTCCACAATGACGCAGTTCTTGCCCCCCATTTCGCAGACCACCTTCTTCAGGTTGGCCTGGCCTGGAGGGGTACGGCCGGCGGTTTCCCAGATCTGCAAACCGACCTCCTTCGAGCCGGTGAAGGCGATGAAGTCAACCTGGGGATGTGCCACCAGGTGGGCGGCGATCTTGCTGCCGGGCCCGGTCAGCAGATTCACGACGCCAGCGGGCAGGCCCGCTTCGATGAGCAGTTCCATCAAGCGTGCGCCGATAACCGGGGTTTGGTCGGACGGCTTCATGACGACCGTGTTGCCGGTCACAACCGCCGTGACGGTCATGCCCGTGAGGATGGCGAGCGGGAAATTCCAGGGGGCTATGACGAGGCCGACACCACGCGGCCACCAATGCTGGAAGTTGGACTCGCCGGCAACGGCCTGGGTGCGCTGCGGCTGAGCAAGGTCGCGCATCACGGCGGCGTTGAAGTTGCAGAAGTCAATCGCCTCGGCGACATCGCCGTCGGCTTCGGTCCAGTTCTTGCCGGCTTCGAGGGCTTCAAGCGCGCAGAGGGCGGCCTTGTCGCGGTGGAGGAGCGTGGCCAGTTTTTCCAGGACTGCGGCGCGTTCTGCGGCGGGAGTTCGGGCCCATTTGGGCTGGGCGGCTCGCGCGGCAGCCAGGGCGGATTCGGCTTCGGCCACGCCGGCCTGTGCGGAGTAACCAACCACCTCTTGCTGGTTGGCCGGGTTCAACGAGGGCCGCCAGTCCGCCGTAGGCACGGGCTTGTGGTTGATGACCAGCGGATAGCGCCGAGCGAGATGCTGGCGCAGGTCCTGAATGGCAGCCCGCAGACTCCCCCGCTCGGCTGCGATGGTGAAATCGGTAGGGGGCTCGTTGAGGAAGGATGAAGGATGAGACGTGGGAGTGTTGGGTGTGATGGGAGCGATGGGAGTGATGCATTCGCGAGGGTCCTTGAGCAGTTCTTCACGGCTGGCGCCTTTGGCGAACTTGTTGGCCAGGAAGCCTTCGTTGGAGGTGTTCTCCAGGAGCCGGCGCACGAGGTAGGCCATGCCGGGGAGCAGTTCGCCGATAGGACAATACTCGCGGAGGCGGCAACCCATTTGCAGGACAGCGGCCTTGATCGGGTCGGCCATGCCGCAGAGCATCTGGAACTCGAAGGCGCGGCGGTCCAGGCCAAGGCGCTCCGCGTAGGCGAGGACGTGAGCGATGCTGCGCGCGTTGTGCGTGCCGAAAGCGGCGGCCACGATCTGGTCGTTCTCCAGCAGCACGCGCGAGAGCTTCTCGAAGTTCGCGTCGGTCTCGGGTTTGTTGGCGAAGACCGGGACGGGCCAGCGCCGCTGCTGCGCAATGACGGTCTCGTAGTCCCAATACGCGCCTTTAACGAGCCGAACGGTCACGCGGCGCCGACGCTCCTTGGCCCAGGCGACGATGCCGGCTAAGTCCGCTTCGCAGTCTTTGAGATAGGCTTGGAGGGCCAGGCCGCAAGCCGGCTTTGAGGCGAACTCGGGCTCGGCGAAAATCTGCTTGAACAGCCGAAGCGTCAGGTCCCTCAGGGCGTAACTCTCCATGTCCAAGTTAATGAAGGCGCCCAATTCCGAGGCCCGGCGGAGGATGGGGCGGAGCCGGGCGGAGATCATCTCGATGGCGGTGTCCGGGTCGGTGGGGTGGATCTGGGAGTAGAGGGCCGAGAGCTTAACCGAGACATTAAGGGGCGATAGAGGGCCCTGCGGCGATTCGTTGCTCGGGCACGTGCCTGGCCATTTCGCGACTTGTGGCCCCAGAAAGGCCATTAGCGCGAGGTAGCGCTGCGCGTATTCGTCGGCCTCGGCTTCGCTGACCACAGTTTCGCCAAGCACGTCCACGGTGAAGCTGATTCCGCGGTCGTGGAGTTTGCGCAAGGTGGCAGCGATTTCCTTTTCCTCGTTGCCGAGCATGAACTGCCGGGCCATCCCGGTGACCTGGGCTTTGACGCCCGAGCCGAACAGCCAGGAGGCGCCGCCGGCGGCCTTGAGTCCGAGCCGCAGGGCAGGGGAGAGCTTGAGCTGGTCGTCGCCCAGATACTCGGTGAGGTGGCGGGCGACTTCGCCGGAAGAGCGCGCCGTGGGCAGGACGTCCACGAAGCGGAAGAGCTGGGTCTTGAAATGCTCGTCGCGCATGGCCCATTCCATGAGGGTGCCGTAGAAGCCCTTCTTGCTGAACAAAGACGGCGGTCCGGCGGCATCCATCAGGGCGAAAAGCTTTTCGCCGTATTCATGGGTCACGGCTTGGAGGTCGGGTTGTGGAGATAGACGTTTACCTCCTGCGGTATTCATTGGTGTCATGGTGGCCGGTCAGTTAGTTTCTAGCAGGTCGCCCCTCAGGTGCAAGCTTTTCTAATGAGCCCTGTGTCCTGGATTCAGAGGAGCAGGTCTTATTTCCTCACAAAGCGTGCCACGACCGTCGCCTCGCCAATGTCGCCCGGCAACTCCACCCACTCACCTTTGAACTGCTTCCACGGCTTGCCATTGACCGCGACGGTGGCTAACGCGCGCCCGCCCGGCTCACGAAAGCGCAAGTGAATTGCCTTCGGCGCATTGCGACGCGGCGCGTCAAGCTTGGCCGTGATTCCGTCTATTCCACCCGTGTAAACCACACTGGTTGGCCCGAAATAGGTGCCCGTGCGCTCGATGCCGCAAGTTTGGCCGGTCCGCAACCATCCTCGCGGCACCGCCTGGCCGATGAGCAGCGTGTCGCCTTCTTCGCGGACGAACAGGTAGCGGAGCCAGCCCGCGACGTTCGACTCGTCAGAGCTCTTGTATTCGTCGCCGGTCCAGTCGCCTAGGGCGGGCAGCGCGTGCTCGGTGTTCATGCGTTCGTCGGGGAAGTACTGGGCGGCCTCGGCGTTGAACAGGGCGCGCAAGGCCTGTTTCACGTCGTCGCGGTAAAGGTAAGGCTCGACGTCCAGCAGCAGGCAGGCCTGCATGGACATGCCGCCCCGGCCGAACCAGTATTTGTCGAAGTCGTCCACCATGTAGCCGTATTGATTGGAGAGATAGCGGTTGTCCTCGTAATCCTTGATAATCCAGTCGGCTTCTTGTGAGCGCGGGTCCAGGGCGCGGGTGATCAGCAGGTGGAGCGAGCCTTCGAGCGTCTCGCAAATCCAGCCGAAGTAGCGTCCCCGGCGGTGGACCATCGAGGGGATGTGGGGCACGGCAGTGCCGTCGCGCAAACGCACCACGGGCGAGCGGTCGGTGGCTTTGTGGAAATTCGCCAGCAGACTCCGGTGATAATTGTCGGCCTCCTGGCGCACGCGCGACGCTTCTGGATGTTTGATCTGTTCCAGGGCCCAGGCGGCGGTGTCCAGGCCACGCCACGTGTAGCAGCTTGTCGAAAGCCAGGTCCACCAGTCGCCGATGTCCTCCAAGTCCCCGGGCGGCAGCAGGCCGCGCTCCAGTTCGTGACGGTTGGCCGTGCGCTTGGTTTCATTAATGATCCAATCCCCGCCCGCCACGATTCCCGGCGCCGCGCCGCGGAGCCACGCCTCGTCCCGTGTGAAGCGGTAATGCTCGCCCAGCATCCAGAGAATCCAACCGTGATGCTGGTTGTAGCCGCCCGACTCGAGACCGCCGGCACCGTAAAGGACACCTTTCTTGGTCGAGAAATCCCCGGGCAACGCCACCGTCCCTTGGTAATGCAGCCAGGCGTCGAGACATTCCTGCGCCTCCTTGTAGTAACCCCGCCGGTCGAGGTCCACGACCATCATGCAGGATTCGTTGCCGTAGGCGCCGTAGGCAAAAGAGCCGACCCGAGCAAAGCGCCGCCCGGCGCTATCGGGATCGCCCTCACAATTGATGAGCAGGTGACCCGCATCGGCGCGGTAAAACTCATTGAGCATGGGCTCCGGGGTGATAAGCCGCGCGCTTTGGTCCAGGCGCCGGCGCCAGTAGCCGGCGATCTCGCGCTGCTCCTTATCGAAATCCAGCCTTGCCAGCGCCGCGTGCTCGGTCTCCGCCGTCAGCACGAGGTAGGGAATCTTCACGACGACAGTCTTGCTTTCGCCCGGCGGCAGCGTCCAGGTCCAGGTCAGGGCCTCTGCCTCGACCGCCGGCGCTTTATCCGCCACTACCTGCCCGCGCACGTTGTCACCGAGCCACAGCCAGCCTTTCTCGTCCGACCTAAGCGCTTTGACCTTGTCTCCACTCCAATAGGTTAACGGCAACCGGGCGGATTGCGGCGAGCCGCTGATGTTGGTGAAGACGAACTTCGCCAGGAACACGGCGAAAGCGTCGGACGCCGGGACTGGGCCGTCCGCGCGCGCGCCGTCCAGTTCAGTCGCAAAGGCGGTCTGCGCGATGCGCACGCCATTAGTCTCCCACACCGTGTGGCAGATCGGCAGACACGCCTCCTCGATGGTGCGGAAGACCGGTTTCATAGGCGGCTGAAAATCGAACCGCACGGGCGCGGGTTCAAGCCCCAGCCGGGTCGTCTCCTGACCCGGCCGCCCCTGCAAGTAGTTGTCGTTGGATCGGAACCGCACCGTGTCCGCGGCATCGAGCTGGAACCGCTGCCGCCCGCCGTCCAGTCCCAGCGGGAAGTGGATGTGGGATTTCTTGGGCGGCATGCCCTCCCAGGCGGCCCGCCAGGTTTGTTCCGGCATTTCCCCCACGCGGGCATAAAGCGTCTTGCCGCCGGCGGCTTTTTGGGCGGCAGCCACAGCCGCATACCCGCGGTTATCACCCTCGGGCGACACTGCGGCGCCGACGTGCGGCACGAACAGTGTGCCCTCCTTCAAATCGTCCACTGCAAAAGTGAATACGAGCTGGCCGTTGCGCACGGTCACCAGGGTGCGATCGAACGTATTGGGGTCGGGGTTGACCACCGCGCGCAGCCGGATGCGGGAACTGTGGGAGGAGGTCGGTTCGAGCCTCTCAAAAGTGCCGTTGAAGACTTCGAAGCTGGCCTTCTCGGCGGGGGCCGATTTCCAGGCCAGGTTCACCGTGCGGGGTTCCAAGGTCGAATCGGTGAAGGCCTCGATGCGCTCAATCCTGGGCAGGGGGGCATCGGACACCACCCTTAGCTTGAGCGTGTAGCGGAAGGCGGCGGGATAGTCCTTCTGATTGGGGAACTCCTTCGCATCCACCGGCCGAAAAGTGAACGTGATCGTATTCCCGTCAGCCTTGGCCTCGGTGTCTGCCCGGCGCCATTGGTAAGTGTACCAGTTTCCCAGCTCCATCCATCCCACCGAGCCGCCTCCCGGCTCGCGATCTTTGGGCAAGTGTTGCTCGGGCCAGCGGCTGCCCCAGTATTCCAGACGAATCTTCTCCGGCGCAGGCGCTGGACCGCCGTAGTGCACGACCACCTTGTGGATTTCGCGCGGGTCCTCCCACATAATGCCGTTGCCCTCGGGCAGCGGCAGCCCAAACAGCGCGGCATCAAACGGCGCGGCCCGGAGCGTCGCGCAAAGGCTGGCGATGCCAAGGCCAACCAGCCAGATACGGGAGCAGGGAAACAGGGCAGGGGTCTTCAGGCTCGATTTCATGAGTTCTCAGAACGGCTCTTTGATAGCCGCGCCGCAGCGCGTAGTCGAGGCTCATTTGGCCGTCATCTTTGGGTAGGGCGGGCATTTCGCATAAGCATTCACAATGCTGAGAAAGGTAGTTTACACCCCATTGCCACCCCGGCACCACTCTGGTACCACCCTGGACATACCCTGGTACCATAGAACGGTTCCCCACCCTCCCAAACATATCGCAACGTCTGGCTCGACCCCCGGGTTCGCCCCTCACGCAGAATCAACCCCTCTAATGCTCATCCGCCGCCGATTCCCGGCAACCCAACGACCCCGTGTAACCGTTTCCAAAGCTGCCGTTGCTCCGCAGGGTGTTACGTCGAAAACTCGAGCATTCCTGGCAATAACGCCCATCGGCGCCAGGGCATTCGGAGCGTGCCGTGTCTTTCCATCCTCAATCCTCCATCCGCCATCTCCTCTGGCCGCGGCGCAACCGCCGCGGCTGCGCGCCGGGCGAGTCGAGATTCTTCGTGCACTTCCCGGCAGACCGCTGTAAACCATACCCTAGGAATTTGTTGGAGCAGGACCAAGTGCCGTGAAGTCGGAAGACCTAAAACCGAACAAGATTCTCCGGGACCCGCTGTTTCCCGAGGGTGAGCGCCAATGGAACTGAGCGAATCCCAAACGCGCGCCCTGCTCATCAACCCGCAACTGCTCGCCGCCGGCTGGAAGCTGAGTGACCGGACGCAGGTTCGTTTCGAGGTGCCGGTTGTCGGTTACGACCCAACGCCGTGGAACGGCATCACCGATTTCTGTCTCTACCAACCGTCCGCGCGAGTGCTCAGCGTGGTGGAAGCCAAACGAGCCTCCCGCAACCCGCGAGAGGGCGAGGAACAACTCCGCCAATACATCACTGAGATCGCGCGGAAGCAGGACTTCGCCCCGTTCGGCTTCATGGGCAATGGACTGAACACCTGGTTCTGGGAAGTCGGCCTCGCGCATCCGCGTCTCGTCGCGAATTTCTTCAGTCCAGCCGACCTCGAACGGCTCCTGTTCATTCGGCAGAATCGCCAGCCGCTCGCCTCGATTGCCATCAACACCTCCATTGTGGATCGCGCCTACCAGCACGAGGCGATTCGCCGCGTCTGCGAGGTGTTCGACCAGGCCCTCCGTCGGGCGCTGCTGGTCATGGCCACCGGCACCGGGAAGACGCGCACCATCATGGCGCTGATTGACCTGTTCCTGCGGGCGCACTGGGCCCAAAAGATCCTGTTCCTCGCGGATCGTGATGCCTTGGTGGAGCAGGCCCTCAACGACGGCTTCAAGGCGCATCTGCCTCACGAACCGCGCGTCCGCATCCATACCGCGAACATTGACCCGGACAAACGCCTCTACGTCGCCACGCTCCAGACCATGAGCCGGTGCTTCGAGAAGTTCAGTCCCGGCTTCTTCGACCTCATCATCTTCGATGAGGCGCACCGCTCCATTTTCAACCGTTTCGCCGAGGTCATCGAATACTTCGACGCCCGCATGGTCGGCCTCACCGCCACGCCGGCCAACTTCATTGATCGCGACACCTTCCGCACCTTTGCCTGCGAATCTCACACCCCCACCTTCCTCTACACCTATGAGCAGGCGGTCGCGGAAAAGCGCCTCGTGGACTTCCGTCTCTACCATGCCCAAACCGGGTTCCAGCGGGGCGGCATCCGGGGGGCGGACCTCAGCGAGGAAGACCGCAACGCGCTCATTGAGCAGGGGATTGATCCCGACCAAATTGACTACACCGGCACCGACCTCGAAGTGCTCGTCAGCAACAAAGACACGCTCCGCCGTCAGTGGGAGGAGATTATGGAGCACTCCCTCCTGGACCAGGGCGGCCAGCTTCCCGGCAAGACCATCATCTTCGCCATGACCAGGGACCACGCCGACCGCATCCGCGAGGTGTTCGAGGAGATGTATCCGCAGCACGTCGGCCTGCTCCAAGTGATTGTCCACGGCATAGAGCGGGTGCATGACGGTCCCTACGGCGACGGCCTCATTACCAAGTTCAAGAAGCAGGACAAACCACGCATTGCCGTGTCCGTGGACATGCTCGACACCGGCGTGGACATCCCGGAAGTCGTGAACCTCGTCTTCATGAAACCGGTCCAGTCGCGCATCAAGCTCTGGCAGATGATCGGGCGCGGCACGCGCAACCAGGAAGCCTGCCGCCATTACGACCGCCTCCCCGATGGCCGCAAGACCGAGTTCCTCATCCTTGATTTCTGGCAGAACGACTTTGGCCGGCAGACGGACGACACGGTGCCCGCCGAGATGCCCGTGCTGGTTCGCGTCTTCAACACGCGGCTCGACCTGCTCGAAACCACGCTCCTCGACCGCACTTCTTTCGCCCACTCACAGGCCGCGCTGGACTGCCGGACGATGCTCGAACGCATCCCCAAAGACTCCTTCCCCGTGCGCAAAGTCTGGACCGAGATCGAACCCGCCTGGTCTGACAGCTTCTGGCTCCACGTTACCCGCGAGCGCATTCAATTCCTCCGGCTCAAGGTAGCTCCGCTGCTGCGCTTCGCTGCGAACGTGGGCGTGGCCGCCGAGACGTTCAGCAACAAGGTCGAGCGCCTGAAGCTGCAAATCCTCCAAGGCCGCCCGTCGCCAGACCTGCTCGAAGCCATCGTTGACGACGTAAGCCGCCTGCCGGAATACGTCCATCAGAACCCCGCAAAGCAGGCCGCCATCAAGACGGTGCTCAACGAGTCGCTCGCCACCGCCACGCCGCAGCAACTCACGCAGGTCATCACTGACCTCGCCGACGAGATGAAAAACCGCCGCGAGCGGCCCAGCGCCTTCCTCAAGCTCGACCTGCCCGATTTCGTCGTCACCAAGGGCTACCTCATCGTCACCCCCGGCAGTCCGCCCATTCACGTTGAGGAATACCGCCGCCGCGTCGAGCAACGCATCCAGGCCATCGCGGACCGCCACCCCGCGCTGGCCGCTATCCGCGAGGGCCGCGAGCCGACCGAGGAGCAGTTGCTCGACCTGGAGCGTGTACTACAGCACGAGCTGGCCCGCGGCGACATCGGCCTCTCCCCCGACCTGATCCGCAAAGCCTACGGCTTGCGCATGGACGCGCGTCTCGGCTTCCTCGGCTTCGTGCGGCACGTCCTCGACCTTGACGGCGTCCCAGACTATGAAGCGGTGGTGGCCCGCAGCTTCCAAGACTATGTCACCCGTCACCACTACACCGGCGACCAAATTCGTTTCCTGCGCGCCGTCCAGGAAGTCTTCCTGGCCAAGCGCCGCCTCACTGAAGCAGACCTCTACGAACCGCCGCTGACCATCTTCGGCCGCAACGCCGTCGAGAAATTCTTCACGCCGGCGGAGATTAAAGAAATCGTCGCACTAACCGATCACCTCGCCGCATAACCATGCACTCCCCATGAGAAAGTGTGACTTCAGTCGTAGCCATCAGGAGTTCGAGAATTGGATTTACTGGTACGGCCGGTTCATACTAAAGCTCATCTCAGCCAGGCGTGTCATCCGCTATAAAGACGAAAAGCTGGAGCTAATGGAAGCCCTGGTGATGCGATGTTGCGTTCGTTGGGAGGTTCTGGTCGAGGAGGACGTAATCACGGCGTTCAACCGGGACTCATCTGCGTACGCCGCACACCTTGGTCTCAAGCTGAGGAAGCATCTCACGAAGGATGAATGCGAAGCGATCCTCATTGGCCACCGGTACTTGGATTTTAAGAGTGTGGGCGACCTCAAGGGTTTTGCAAGGCGCTACCTATCGCCCAAGTTCAATCCGTTTGAGGCAATCACTTCTGACCTGGAGCACAAGATCGATGAATTCCTCGTTATGCGGAATCTGTTGGCTCACTACAGCAGCAGTGGATGGCGCTCTTACTATAGAACTATGAAACGAAGCCATAGGTTGCAGCGTGTGCGTGAGCCAGGTGAGTTCCTGATTGGCATCAACCCAAAGACCAAGCTGTTCCAGTGGCACGAATATCTCCAAGCCTTCTTGGCCTCTTCACGTCTCATGCTAAAATCTGTGGGGTAAATAGATACGAGATTCTCCGCTCGCCCCTATGGCCAGATGCGACAATATCCGTGCTCATCCGTGAAATCCGTGTCTGAATACCCTTCATGTTGACTGACCCGAATCTCCGCTCCCGAATTGACGCCCTCTGGGACAAACTCTGGTCCGGCGGCCTCTCCAATCCGCTCGACGCCATCGAGCAGCTCTCCTTCCTTATCTTCCTCAAGCAGCTCGACGAGCGCGAGCAGGACGCGGAGCGGGCGGCGCGCCAACGCGGCAAGAGAGCGGACCCGCTTTTCCCGAAGACCGATGACGGCCAGAAACTGCGCTGGTCGCACTGGAGCCAGCTCCCCGCCGAGCAGGCCCTGCGGCAGGTGAAGGACAAAGTCTTCCCCTTCCTTAAGAACCTCGGCAACCGCGCCGGCTCCTTCGGCGAGCACATGGCCAATGCCGAATTCAAGATCAACAAACCCAGCCTCCTGATCGAAGCCTGCCGCGCTATCGAGAGCCTCGACATCTCCGGCCAGAACCAGGACGTGCAGGGTGACCTCTACGAATACCTCCTCAGCAAACTCAACACTGCCGGCACCAACGGCCAGTTCCGCACCCCGCGCCACATCCGCCGCATGATGGTCAAGATGCTCGACCCGCGGCCGGGCGAGCGCCCCTGCGACCCCGCCGGCGGCACCGCCGGTTTCCTGGTTAGCACGTGGGAACACATCCTGGAAACCCACACTGACCCGCGCGACCTGGCGTACGATGACGACGGCTATCCCCACGGCCTCACCGGCAGCCGCCTCAAGCGTGAGGAATGGGAATTCGCCCAGACCCGCGCGTTCACCGGCTACGACAGCGACTCCGGCATGGCCATGCTCCGCATCGGCAGCATGAACCTGATGCTCCACGGCCTCACCTCGCCCCGGTTCCATTACGCCGACACGCTCTCAAAAGCCTTCCAGGAAGAACGCGCCTACGATCTGGTTGCCGCCAACGCGCCCTTCAAAGGCGCCATTGATTCCGCCGACGTAAACCCGTCGCTGCCGGCCAAGTGTAAGAAGACCGAAATCCTGTTCCTTCACCTCTACCTGCGCCTGCTCGAAAATGGCGGGCGTGCTGCCGTCATCGAGCCCGATGGCGTCTCGTTCGGTTCCTCCAACGCCCATGTCGAAATCCGGAGGAAGCTGATCGAGGAGAACCGGTTGGACGGGGTGGTCTCCATGCCCAGCGGCGTGTTCCGGCCTTATGCGGGCGTCTCCACCGCCGTGCTCCTGTTCACCAAAGGCGCCAGCACCGGGCGGATTTGGTTTTACGACATGGAGCACGACGGCTTCTCGCTCGACGACAGACGCCAGCGCGTGTCGGAGAACGACATCCCGGACCTGCTCGCCTGTTGGCAGCATCGCCGCGACCCGGAATTCCAGAAACAGCGCACCGCCCGCCTTGCCGACCTGCGAAAGCAAATCGCCCCGCTGAAAAAGGAACGCTTGGACCACCATGCCCTCATCCACCGCCTTAAATTCGAGGAAATCATCGCGGGTAGCAGCCGACGTAAGGAGGCTCAAACTTCACCTCCTGCCAAGCTCAGTCGCGGAAAATGCAATCAGAGCCTCCTCACGTCGGCTGCTACGGAGGAGGAAGCGCGGGCCGCGCGCGAGCGCGCCGAGGCCGAGTTAAGCGAACTCCAATCCCGCATCACGCCGCTGCAAACGGAAATCAACCAGCTTGGCCGCCAGTTCTGGGTGGCCCGGGAGCAGGTAGCCGCCCAGAACCACGACCTCTCCGCCAGCCGCTACCGCCAGGTCGAACAAGAAGAGGTTTTTTACGAGCAACCCGCCGTCACGCTGGGACGCCTCCGGCAACTAGAAGCGATGGCCACCGGCGAGGTCGCAGCGCTGGAGCAAATGCTCGCCTCCCCCAGTCCTGAAAGGACGCCAGCCAATAGCCCAGGGCAACGCCCTGGGAACACCACCCCAAAACATCCCAAGCCCTGAAGGGGCGCCCCCCCCATGCCCCAGTCCCTCTCCAAAATCCTCGTCCACCTGGTGTTCAGCACCAAGCACCGGGAACCGACGATCAACGATGTGGTGCGGCCTCATCTCCATGCTTATCTCGTCGGCATCCTGGACAACCTCAAATGCGCCTCGCTGCAAACCGGAGGCACGGGTGATCATGTGCATATCTTGTTCGCTCTGGGGCGCACCATGACGGTGAGCGACGTGGTGGAAGAGGTGAAAAAGGGCTCATCGAAATGGATGAAGACTCAGGATGTTCCGACGTTCACCTGGCAGGCGGGATATGGGGCATTCTCCGTGGGAGAATCCCAGTCGGAGAGGGTCGTACATTACATCCAACGGCAGGAGCAGCACCACCGGCGCCTGTCGTTTCAGGACGAATTCCGGCGGCTCCTCGAAAAATACCGGGTGGTGTATGACGAGCGATATGTGTGGGATTGAAACCCGACCCGCGATGCGGGATGGCGGTCCATGGGTGGAGTATGTTTCGCCCTTTCAGGGCTGGGTCCGTTCTGTTGGCCGGGTTCCCAGGGCGTTGCCCTGGGCTGGCGAATTCTTGCCCCTTCGGGGCAACCCGCAGCCGCGCTGGCGCGCCGTCGCCGCGGGTCAGCCTTTACCCTTCCTTGTTCAGCCATTAACTCTCGTCAGTCAGCCTTTAGCCTTCGTGGAACTCGCAGCGCTGGAGCAAGTGCTCGCCTCCCCCAGTCCTGAAAGGACGCCAGACAATAGCCCAGGGCAACGCCCTGGGAACACCGCCCCCAAGAGAAGGCCAAGCCCTGAAAGGGCGACACAACCATGAGGCAACCCCAGCAATTGTGACGACGCGCACGGTCCAGCTTGGCGAAGTCATGACGGTTGACCGCAGAGCCGCCTCGGAAGTGGAGTGTCGGTCCTTGCCCTATGTCGGCTTAGACGACATTGAGAAGGACATGGGCACTTTCACCGCTGGTTTCAGACGGAAGCCCGAGGCACTGCTTGCGACCAAGTTTCGTTTCACGTCTCAGCACGTTCTTTACGGCAAGCTGCGTCCTTACCTCAACAAAGTGGCGCTTCCGGATTTCGATGGTGTTTGCACCACGGAGATATTTCCACTCCTGCCGAAGCCAAATGTTTTGGACCGTGGCTACCTCTTTGCCGTTCTGCTCTCGTAGCCCTTTGTGAAATGGGCCACTCAGAGCGTCTCCGGCGCGAACCTTCCTCGGCTGGACCCGGACCGGCTCCGCGAATATGAGATTCCGTTCCCCCCCTTGTCCGACCAGCAGCGGACCGCGGGGCTATTGGAGCAGGCGGACCGGCTGCGCCGCACCCGCCGCTACGCCCTCGAACTCACCGACACCTTCCTCCCCGCCGCCTTCCTCCAGCTATTCGGCGACCCAGTGCGAAATACGAAAGGCTGGCCATGCGAAGCCGTCGGCAACCTTGGCGATGTTGCCACTGGCGGCACTCCGCGTAGCGAGGACGCTGGCATGTTCGGCGGGGGCATCCCCTTTGTCACGCCAGGCGACCTGGAGGTGGATACCCTTCATCCACAGCGATTCCTTACAGAAACTGGCGCAAACGCGACTGGCACGGTGAGGTGCGGAGCCACCCTGGTCTGCTGCATTGGGGCTACGATCGGAAAGGCCGACAAAACCCGCGCTCGATCAGCATTCAATCAGCAAAGCAACGCCGTGGAGTGGGGTAGCCGGATTATTGACGACTTCGGCCTTTACGTCATGCGGTTTTACTCGCGTGCCATCGCGGAGCGCGGTCGCTCCACCACTTTGCCGATATTGAAGAAGTCGTCCTTTGAAGAAATGTCTGTGCCAGTGCCACCGCTGCCCCTCCAGCAACAGTTCGCGGTCACGGTGGAGCGAGTGGAGCGGCTACGTTCTGTGCAGCGCGAGTCCCTGCGCCAGTCCGAGCACCTTTTCCACTCCCTGCTCCAGCAGGCATTCAGCCCCGGAGCATAAAACACCCCATGAAACGACAGCCCGGCTTTCAGCCTTTAGCCTTGCCCCTCCATGCTCAAAGAACTTGAAACTGCATCTCGTGTTATCTGTCAGCGACTGCGGCAAAGGCCGTACCAGAAGGGGGTGAGGATTACCGCGTGGAACGCGGTCATAGACCAGTTGCTCGATGGCAGGCGATCCGGTGCATTCTCCTGGCACTCAGCGGTCGAGACGGAGGTTCGCAGGTACATTGGCGAATTGGATGAGGCGACCAAACGCAAGATATGGGAAGCAAGCGAGGACGCTGCGATCATTCCGAACGCGGACATTGATACAATTACCGACTGTCTGTATCCCCACATCTTTCAGGCGACATTACCTCGAATCCACCGGGCAGTAAGGAAGCGAGAGCGGGAAGAAGGCGAGCCAATGGATTGAGGTTGACGCCACCGCAGTCATGACGGCACAAGGCGCAGAATGAATGGCAGGTCCACAACCGCCGACTTGAAACGGAAGCTGCGTCGGCTCTTCCGCAGCATGGACTTTGTATCGCGCCATCCGGCGCTGAAGCGCGCGGGGCCAAAGGCAGATCGGCTGGCGGAGATCTATCAGCAGCTCGGGCTGGCGTGGGAGTTTTTGGCGCTGCAATGCCACCATCGCAGCGGATGGCGGCGGACCCGAGAGGGGAGGTTGGCGTGCAAGGTCTGCGGCTTGATTCGTGGGGCGCGGGAATCCTGGGTGTTGTTGCCGCGCGAGGGAAAGAAACGGATTGGCCACCGGGCCGTGCCAACCTCTAAGCGCACGTTTCCCAATCGCAAGGCGGCGACGGTGGTAAACGACACGATCGAATTCCACGGCGCGAAGCTGAATGTGGAAGTGCTCAACCCGCATCGCAGCCAGTCTCGCTGGTTCAGGAAGCCCGATTGGACGATAGCGGCGGACCGGCTGGTGCGGTTGGCCGAAGGCGGAGTTGAGGTTCGCTTCGACACCTGCATGGTTTCGGTGAAGGTCCGGAAGCACAAGCGCGGCGAGATGCCACCGTATAGCCACTTTGTCTGGGAGCTGCCCCGCAAATTGCTGCGGCAATTCCCGGTGATCCTGCAGTTCGATAAGCGCCGCCGCTTCACCGGGCTGGTGATCTTCAAGCCGCAGAATAAGCTCGCGCGCGGGCGGCAAAGGCCATGAGGGTTCGTTGACGATGTATGTCCACATGAACCCGGAGGCTGAAGACGAGGTTCGCAAACTGCGCCAGGCGATCGCCGAAGCGAAGGCGTCGCTGGGCGACGCTGTTGAGAAGTTGCGCGCCATCCTCGGAGACGAAGCCATCATGGCGGAGACCCCGGTGGAGGCCGACGCAGTCATGGAATCCGCTGTGGAGGCCATCGGCGTGGCGCTTCGTCGGCTCGATTCCGCTGGCCCCGCAAAGAGGTCATCCGCTGCGCTGCCGGCCGGAGGCCCGACTCGCCAGCAGGGGCAGTTCCTGGCCTTCATCCGCGAGTACATGATGCGGAACCAGGCCAGGGTGGCTCCGAGCCATGCTGATTTCCAGCGGTTCTTCAACCTCACTCCCCCGTCTGTGAATTCCATGCTGATCCGGATTGAACAGCGGGGATTCATCCGACGTATCCCAGGCAAAGCACGGGCCATCGAACTCACCATCAACCCCGATTGGATTCCGCCGCTTAACCGGCCTTTCAGGTTGTGACCACGCACCAGGGCGCATGCGATAGGAACCTACACTCTGGCACCCCGGCGGGGTGCAGTCCATTGCTGGGACCGTTGTCCAGTGGTCGCCCCCACCCCTGGCGACCACCGGCTACTGGCTGGCAACCCTCCGGGTTGGGCTAGCTGTCGGATTGCCGGCGGAGGCAGAGCACCTCGGAGTGTTGGGGACGTAGCGAAATCTCCCAGCCGGGGTCAGAGGGCGTGGCCACGTGGCGGTGGCCACTGATGAACTCAGCGTGGTCCAACGGATGCGTGCCGCCCCATGAGGCCAGAAGTAAACTTTAGTCATGAGCAAAGCCGAGATCCTTGCCGAATTGCCCAAGCTTAAAACTGAAGAACGAACGCAGGTCTTCGAGCGACTCTGCGAACTTCAGGAGCGCGATCTCTTGGATGGGCTTGGCCCGACTGCGGAAGAGAAGAAGCTGCTGGACCAGGCCCTGGCCGATTTCGAGCGCGACGGCAATCCAGGCGAACCGTGGCGCGAGGTGTTGCGCCGCATTCAGGCTTCACGCGCGCGGTGAACTGGCGCGTCTCCATCCGCGCGGACGCCGAGGCCGACCTTCGCGAAGCGCAGGAGTGGTATGAACGCCAGCGGCCCGGCTTGGGCGGCGAGTCTCTCATCTCCGTGGCGGATGCGCTCACCCGGTTGG
>Ga0326727_10013400_pt1 | contig 18272 bp, 13 predicted proteins | sample MB2enrmetagenome_FD_207643 | JGI IMG/M metagenome (GOLD analysis project Ga0326727, IMG submission 207643) | Lab enriched peat soil microbial communities from McLean, Ithaca, NY, United States - MB29MY | ecosystem: Environmental > Terrestrial > Soil > Wetlands > Peat | place: USA: New York...
TTGTTGATGAAGAGGAGCTAGCGGAGGGTGTGAAGAAAAACGTCCGCGACCTCCTGTGTGCTACTGCCGAGAGCCTCGCCATCGCAACTAAATCGGAGCTCGAGATTGAAAGCAAGCTCAAAAGCGAAGACAGTGCCCCGTTAGAGACTCCAGTTGCGGGGAACCTAAAGGAGGCGGTCGCGTCGACACAGGAAACTGCAAACGGTGTGTCGGTGCTTCCTTAGTCTAGTGCGAGCGGGTGTAGCGCAGACCTCCGCCTTTGAGGTCTGCGGTTCTTCTCGAGACTCGCGCTTCCCAACCTGAGGGTAGACGTCTACCTTTGAGATTCCCGGTTTTTGCAAGAGAAGAGCCGCGGACCCCAAAGACGGGGGTCCGCGCTACACTTGCTATGCCCGGTGGGATGTGGCGGGGCGGTGACACAGGCACTTTGAGCTTTGAAGAAGAAACAGGACGCGGGACATTGACCCACGGCCGTGGATGCGCAGGGACCTCCGGCGAAATATCGCGCCAGATTGTGCGGTTGCAAGTGGTCACCCTGATCTGGATGGTGGTTGAGTGCGCCCTTGCTCTCTTTTCCGCATGGCGCGCACGCAGCCCCGTGCTTTTGGCCTTTGGCGCCGATAGTTTGATCGAACTCTTGTCGGCGCTCGTGGTGCTCCTGCAATTTGTCCCACGCTTTGCTCTGAGCACTGCTCGGGCCACGAGGCTCGCGGGTATGCTTCTGTTCATGCTCGCTGCGGTCATCACTCTGAGCTCTGCCCTCGCGCTGTGGCAGCATGTGCGGCCCGATACAAGTTGGATCGGCATAGGCGTCACAATTGCCGCGCTCGCCGTCATGCCGCCGCTCAGTTCGGCGAAGCGAAGAGCCGCAAAAACGGCCCGCAACGCGGCATTAACCGCCGACGCGGTGCAGTCAGCAACCTGCGCCTACCTTGCCGGTATAACTCTTGCCGGCTTGGTCCTCAATGCGGCGCTTCGTATCCAATGGATGGACCCCGCCGCCACGCTGGTCGCGGTTCCAGTGATCTGCCTCGAGGGGAAGAAAGCGTTGCAGGGCGAGGAGTGTTGTTAGCTGGGATGTCTCGCCAATTCGAGATATTCTCATCGAGCAAGCGTAGCGCGCACCTCTGCTGTGGGAGGTCCGCGGCTTATCGCGACGGCCAGCACTCGCAGGCTCGGTTCACTATCGCCTCCGCACAGCATCGCGCGTAGATTGATAGAATGTCCCGGTTGGGGCGCCGGTTCTTTTTTATGACCGCCACACGTTCGTGCCCGTGGCTTACTTTGCGTTTATCCTGGAGATACCGCAAGAGGGCTTCACTTGGGGTCGCGACGGCCATCCAAACATAGTGGTTCTGGCGGAGCATTCCATGCGCCCGGAGGCCGCCACTCGCAGGGGGGGCTGCTCGCTCTACTGTTTCTGGGCAGAAAAGTCCAGAGCGAGATTCTTCGCTTCGCTCCGCTGCGCTCAGAATGACAGTATGGCGGGCGGCAACCCACGCAGCTCGTGACACCGGAGAGATGGCGCCACGGGTGGTCGAGCCCCACTTTCTCGCCTCACAGTCCCGACCCTAAGGAGTTCTTCGGGTCGCGCATTTTCCGCTTGACATCCGAGCCACAATAGGCTACTATAGTTGTCGTATGCTGAACGCTGCCACGGGGCGGCGGAAGGGGTTCCGAGATCGGAGCGGGAGTAGGGAATGCCGCAGCAGGATTCAGGATTCGGGATTCAGGGAAAGAACAGTGTCAGGTGATGTGTCATTGCCTGATGAAAGCGAAACTCGGCAACACCTCAAAGTCCGTTGTGGCGGCCACAGTAGTAAAAACTCGAGGAACAAACCGGGAATGTCTATGAAAACAAAGGATGATGGGATTCAGGATGCGGGACTGGCGGGGACAGCAGGGATTCTTCGGCCCCAAAGGACAGTGCCTCAGAATGACAGTCCCCAACGTGAGCTCCTCCAACCCAAATGCGGGCAGCTCGCCACGGTCACAAAGTCCATCATGGCAGCCGCAGTATCAAAAACTCGAGGAACGAAGCTGGAATGTCTGTGAAAACAAAGGATAACAGAAATGAGGCTGTGGGACCGGCAGGAAGTACAGAGATTCTTCGGCCCCAACGAACTGGGCCCAGAATGACAAGGGGTACCAATGGGAGGCGCCCGAGCTCGCGGGGCGCCTCCCGCGCCTCACGGTCTGGGCCGCTTGCGGTACTGTTCGTAAAGCCTCAGGTGTTTGTTATCCGTTGAAGTCAACTGGCCATTGATGAAGAGATAACGAACTTGCGTCGGGATAGCGAGCGGATCGCCATCTGTAACGATGAGGTCTGCAATCTTCCCGGGCTCGATGGTGCCAAGCTGGTCGGCGAGACCGAGAATTTGGGCGGGATACAGCGTGACGGCTTTCAGGGCCTCGTCATAAGGGAGTCCGTAAGCAACGGCATTGGCGGCTTGGTAAGGCAGGCGGCGGGAGAAGGACGAGTCGTCAAACGTCGCGAAGGCGATCTTGATGCCGGCCGCGCGCAGTTGGCCGGGGGTAGCGTAGGACTGATCGTAGGGCGCGTCTTCATCTTCCGGCAGAGACTGCGTGGGCCCGAGAATCACCGGCACGTGTTTCGAGGCCAGAAGTTCTTTGACCTTGTAGGATTCAGACCCGTCGCCCAGAATCATCCTCAGCTTCTGCTTGTCGCAGAACTCCACCGCATCGCGAATGGCGCGTTTCTGATTCGCCACCACGAGCACCGGCAGTTTGCCTTGCACGACGGGCACCAGAGCCTCGAGTTTCAGGTCGCGATCGTAGTTCTGGATCGAGCCTTTTTCCATGGCTTGGGCGTAATGGCGTGCGCGGTCCAGCAAGTCCGTCAGCTCGAAGATGCGCTTGTCGTAATCCTGCTTCACTTCCGTGAAAGGGCGTTCCCGGAGGCTAAAGGTGCTGATGTCGAAAGACCGGGTCTGCAACGTGGGCCAGTTCACCACCATCGCCACGGAGCGGCGAATGAGCATCTCCTCGATTGTCCAGCCCGCCAGGTTGATGGCCGAAGCCTGGCCTGTGATCACGCTGCCTCCTCCGCCACGGAAGCCCCCGCCACCACCCAGAGGCGCGGCAAGAGCATGCGTGATGCCGTTCGCACGCGCTACCGGGATCAACTCGCTGGCCGGATGGATGGCCGTCATGGCCACCAGTTGGGGGTTATAGGTCCCAACGTCGGAAGTGTCTACCGAAGCAGGCACGGCTTCAATTTCCCGCAGGCCGAGGGTGGTCGCAGAGTCAAAGATGCCCGGATAAACTTCCAGGCCCTTGGCATCAATTACCTCGGCATCGCCGGGCGTGTCCACGTTCTGGCCCACCGCGGCGATCCTGCCGCCGCGAATCACCACCGTGGCGTTCTCCATCGGCGGGCCGCTGAGCGTGAATACCTTTGCGCCACGCACGGCGTAGACATGCGCTGGTTCTGCGGCCTGCGGCATGGCGTTGGTGCGAAACCACGATGTGACAAGAGGCACGGTCACCATGGCGGCCGTGAGGGCTAGCAGTATCCGTCGAAGACTCATCTTCGTCGCTCTCCTTCTGTAGGCGTAGCACAGGCACTTTTGCCTGTGCTCGTGGCGCCAGGGCCTAACCTTGGGCACAGGCAAGAGTGCATGCACTACCCCAACCCCTCGCTGGGCTTTCCGGCTGGTTTCGGAGGCGCGGCAGGAGGCGTTGCGCTCGGCGTGGCTGCTCTGGGGGGTGCGCCAGGCCGCCGCCCTCTTCTCCCAGCCTCGGCCGCCTTTGATTCCTTTTCGAGCAGTGCTTTCTTTTCCTTCTCCAGCGCCGGACGGCGGGCAATGTCCTCCTGCCGGTCGAAGTAAACCTGGCCATCGATCAAAACTTTCTGAGGCACTGCATATACGCTGAGCGGGTCTTTGTTGTAAATGGCAACGTCTGCATCCTTGCCGGGCTCGATCGAGCCGACACGATCCGCGATGCGCAACTGGATGGCAGGGTTGATAGTCACCAGCTTCAGTGCCTCATCGTGCGAAAGCCCGCCCCACTTCATGCTCTTGGCCGCTTCCTGGCTCAGGTGCCGGGCCTCCTCGCCGCTGTCGGAGTTGACCGAGACCACGATGCCGCGTTCGGTCATGAGGGCGGCGTTGTACGGGATGGCGTCGTAGGCCTCCACCTTGTAAGCCCACCAATCGGAAAACGTGGAAGCGCCCGCGCCGCTCTTGGCGATTTCATCCGCCACTTTGTAACCCTCGAGCACGTGCTGGAAGGTGGCAATCTTGAAGTGGAACTCCTCCGCCACTCGGATCATCTGCAATATCTCGTCTGCGCGGTAACAGTGGATGTGCACCAGCCGCTTGCCCTCGAGTATTTCCAGGAGCGGCTCGAGTTTCAGGTCACGCCGAGGTGGTATCAGGTTCGTTTCTCCCTGGGCTTTCTTGCGGTTGTAGTCGTCCCAGGCTTTCTTGTAATCCACCGCCTCCGAGAACGCCTCGCGGTATACATCCATCACGCCCATGCGCGTGGAGGGGTAGCGCGGCGATGTGCCGGAGATCGAGAAGCCGGAGCGCTTCGGATTTTCTCCCAGCGCGAACTTGATGCCCGGCAACGCGCCGTCGAAAGGAAGGTCTTTGGCCTGCTTTCCCCAGCGCAGCTTGATCACGATGGTCTGGCCCCCGATGGCATTGGCGCTGCCATGCAGAATGTTGGCCGTGGTGACGCCTCCCGCCAGGTCGCGATAGATGTCGATGTCTTCGGGGTTCAAGACGTCGGCGATGTTCACCATCGAGGAGACGCTCACGCTGCCCTCGTTGACGCTTCCCGCCACCGCGATGTGCGAATGGCAGTCGATGATGCCCGGCATCACGAACAGGCCCGTGGCATCAATCACCTTAGCTCCCTCGGGCGCCGTTAAGCCCTTGCCCACTTCCGCGATTTTGCCATCGCGGATCAGGACGTCGCCATTTTCAATCGTCCCCTGCGTGACGGTGAGGATGGTGCCGGATTTGATTAAGGTGACATCCGCAGCCTTCGCCCCAAGGGCGCAAACAGCCAGGAGGGCCAGCACGCTGATCAAACAAGATGCGCGTTTCATTGCTCAACCTCCTGGCCGGCATTTGCAGCCGGAGCCGTGCTGCTGGGACGCGAGCCTGTAAAGTCCGCCGACACGCCGCCCCCGCTGGCAGTTCCTTTCATCTGCTCGCCTTCGAGTGTGCCGCTGAAGATGACGTCGGTCGGGTTGCCTTCCACGGTCAGGCTGAGCGTGAAGCTGAACTGGTTCCCGCTCACCCAGCCCTCGAGGATCGAAACCGTGCCTATGGAGCCAAGCATCGAGCCGGAAACGCCGGTGAGTGACCCGCTGAGCGTGCCATCGGGCGCCATGCTGAGGTCCGCCGTAGCCTCCTCCGCCCCTTGCGGTCCCGTCAGGCTGATTTTCCACTTTCCGGCCAGCCTGACCGTGGGCGGCGCTGTGGGTCGCCCCGGCTCGCGCACTTCGTAGCGGCGACCATCCACAAAGGTCATTTTCACCTTGGTCTTTTCATTGAATGGATCCCCGTCGGTCACCGCCAGGTTGGCGATCTTGCCGGGCTCGATCGAGCCTAAACGGTCACCCACTCCGAGGATCTCGGCTGCGCTCAGAGTGAAAGCGCGGAGGGCGGCATCGGCAGGCAGACCCGCGTCAATGGCCTTCTTCGCATTCTTTAGCGCGTCCTTGGGAGCTCCGATCCCTTCGAAATAGAACGCGAACTTTACTCCCGCCTTCTGGAGCGCGGCCGGGGAGGAGGGGGCGCGATCGCGGAAACGCAGCAAGCGCAGCGGTTCCTCCGCATCCGGGTCGGCGTCTTTCTCCCGCTCCGGCCATTTCAAGTTCACTAGCAGCGGGAGTTTTGCGGCCGCGAGTTCATTGGCGTCTTCATAGCCTTGCTGGCCGCCATAGATGACCGCATGCGCGCCCAGGCGGTCCGCCAGCATGAGCGCTCGGTGCATTTCCTGCGCAGTGTTTCCGGGCAGCAGGACCGGACGTCCGGAGGCCAGCGCGTCATTCACAACCATCTCCGTCCGGTCGTAGGCGGGCCGCTCCAACCCTTGCGGGTGCGCGTGGTAAATGGACTCCGATTGGCCGTACCAGTTGGCATCCAGAAAGACTTGGCGGACGTAGGAGATTACGCCCATCAACGAGTCGGGGAAGTTCCCGAAACCGCGTACCGGCTGGAGGGCAATGACAAGGGCGCTGGGCTCAGCAATCACCATTTCGCTCGGCCGCTCCCCGGCGAGGTTTACTACCGCGGCTTGGCCCGGAAAAATGCCCCCCATCGGAGCGGCCAGGGTGGAGGTGAAGCCGGCATTGCGCCAGGTTTCAATACGCTTGTCGTCAGGCTTAAGTTCGTCTGCCGCATTCATCCACGGCGTGCTCGCCGGCCGATCCTCGGGGCCGTGAGATGCCGGCTGCGCGGGCTGGAATTGACCCCTTGCAGGTCCGCCACCACCTCCAGGCCCTGCCGGGGCGGGCGGGCCTAATCCGAGATCGCTCAGCGCATTGATGAAGCCGGGGTACACCGTCAGGCCCTTGCCTTCGATTATCCAGGCCTCCGGTGGGATTTCTACGTTCTCGCCCACGGCCACGATCAGGCCCTTGGCAATCACCACCGTGCCGCTCTTGATCTCAGGTCCTGAGACCGGCACGATGCGCGCATGGCGGATGGCGAAGTAGCGTGGCTCTTCCGCTCCCACGCTGATCCCGCAGAGCGGGACGAGCGCGAATGCCGCCAGCAGCAACTTCCGTTGGAAAGCCGCCTTGAAAACTCCGCCCACCCATCTCACCATGACGTACTCCTTCGGCGTGGTACCGCGCCGCATTCAGAGTCAGTGTTTCCGCCTCATGAAACCCGGCATCTTACGTCAGCGGGTTCACAGATTCAAGCGAATTGTTCATTTGTGTCAACTTACGAATTCGGGTCTATACTTCAAGGGAATTCACTCGATCATGGAGGTACAACCAAAGATGCCCCGGAGCACTAAGCATGCACTCATCACGCTAGCCGCAGCCGCTATTGTCTTGACGGCCGCATGGAACCCCTCGCTCTCTGATCCCAGCCCGCAAGAAAGCAATCCGGCGTTTCACTGGCCTGCGGGCAAGCGAGTGGCTGTGAGCCTCTCATTTGACGATGCGCGCCTCAGCCAGATCGACAGAGGCTTGGATGTGTTGAACCCCACCGGCGTCAAGGTTACTTTCTTCGTTCTTCCGGAGGGTGTGAAGCAGCGGCTGGAGGGTTGGAAGCGTGCTGTGGCCAGCGGTCATGAAATCGCCAGCCACAGCCTGAATCATCCCTGCTCAGGTAATTTCCCCTGGTCCTTCCACAACGCGCTGGAGAATTACACCCTCGAGCAAATGTCCCAGCAGCTCGACGAAGCGAATGCGGAGATGCAGCAGCTTCTCGGCGTGCGCATGGTGACTTTCGCTTACCCATGCGGCCAGAAGTTTGTCGGGAGGGGCTTCCAGTTGAAGAGTTACGTGCCGCTTGTCGCGGAGAAATTCCTTGTGGGGCGCGGTTATTACGACGAGTACTTCAACGACCCCGCGTTCTGCGACCTGGCCCAGGCCGGCGGCACCGCATTCGATGATATGGATTATATCCAGATGGTGAAGTTGATCGCTCAAGCCGCCAAGCAAGGCGCCTGGGTCATCTTTGCGGGGCACGAAATCGGAGAAAAGGCCTTTCAGGTCACGGACGCCACGGCGCTGGCGGCGCTGTGCAGATACATGCAAGACCCCGCCAACGGAATCTGGGTTGACACCGTCGAAAAGATCGGCAGATACGTTCAGCAGCAGCGCAACGAGCACTGAGGCTGTGAACTGCGGTAGGTGGCATCGACACCGCTCACTCGTAGCGGAGAGCTTCGACGGGATTGAGGTGAGAGGCGCGGATGGCCGGTGCAAGGCCGCTGAGGAGTCCCACGAGGACTAGGATCGCCGCGGAAACCGCGACCGTGCCAAGCGAAATGTAAAGGTGGATGTCGCCTTTGCCGGAGGTGTCTTCGTAGAGAGGACCGTAAAGAGGAAGGGGACCGATGGCTGCGGACGCGGCATAGGCGAGGCCGATACCAATGACCCCGCCAATGGCCGTGATGACCAGCGCCTCAGCCAGGAACTGCGACTGGATCTGCCAGCGGCGGGCGCCCAAGGCGCGGCGCAAACCAATCTCCCTAATCCGTTCTTCCACCGCCACCAACATGATGTTCATGAGCCCCACGCCGCCAATACCCAGGGTGAGCGCTCCCACGAAAGTGAACAGGGCCTCGAAGCCGATGGTGATGCCGTCGATGATGGGCCGGAACTGCTCCCGGCCGAACATGATCATGGCGCGCTCGTCCGTGGGCGAAAAGCGCTGGCGCTTGGCGATCTCCGCGCGCACCTGACTCATGGCCTCCTTTTCGAACCGTGGCGCGAGGGGCTCGAAAACCAGCACGGCGGCATAGCGAGTGTTCCAAATATCTCCAGCGCTGGAATACGGTATCCAGACTGATTCGTCGTCGCTGGTGAAGTAATTGCTGTCCTGAATCTTCCGGTCCATGCTCCCGATTACGATGAAACGCGTGCCGCTGATGCGAACCGTTTCGCCCACGGCAGGCTGCCCACTGAACAGCTTTTCCCGCAGACGCGCGCCGAGAAACACCACGCGCCGGCGCTCGAGTATATCCTCGGGGCTGATCCAGCGGCCGGCGGTGGGCACTTCGTTGCGCATTTCTCCGTATTCGGGACAGACCCCCCGAATGGCGGTATTGGCCAGGCGGTCGCCGTAAGAGATGGGAAGCCAGCGCACCGTTTCGAGGCAAGCCGTCTTGACCAGCGTGGCGTTTTCGCGGACCACGTCCAGGTCCGCTTTTTCGAGCACCACCTGCTTGCCCGCCCGCTGGCCACCCGCCTGCTCGCTGGTCTGTTGGGGCCAGCAAATCACCGCACCTTTACCGAAGGCGTCGAAGGACGCGACAACCACAGAACGAAGGCCTCGCCCATAGGCGATAAGAAGAGCGACTGCGGCTATGCCCCATGTGATCCCCAACATAGTGAGGAAACTCCGCAGCGGTTGACGCCGAAGCGCGGACCAAGCTTGGACGAAGATTTCGCGGAACATTTTTCTTCCTTGAGCTCTCAGCTATCAGCTCTCAGCTATCAGCTTCTGAATGAAAGATGTCAGCATTCGCTTGAGCTCAATTGCACTACTGCTCAGAGATTCAAACTGAGATTTGTCGAGATAACCGAGTTCGTGCGAGAGGAGAATGTGATACTCGATCTCACTTGCTGAACCCAGAGCCACTTGTAGGAAACGGCGAAAATCTGGGCCGCTTCCCCGAACGCAACCCTCTGCAATGTTCGCCGGAATGGAGGCGGCCGCTCGTCGCAATTGACTCGTCATCCCATACATCTCATCTTTGGGGAATGATCTGGTCGCCCGGTAGATCGCGAGCGTCAGTTCATGCCCTTTCTGCCATACCTTCAAATCCTTAAATGACCTCACTGCGTTTTGCCTCTCTCTGAGCTTTCAGCTCTCAGCCATCAGCCTGAACTGCGTGCTTTGCAGCTTCCAGACGCTAGCTACCAGAGCTGTTGCGCCCGCCATTTGCCTCCAATAGCATTTCCGCCCGTTCTACCTTCTCCACGATCCGAATCCACTGAGGGCTGAAGGCTGATAGCTGAGGGCTGACAGCTAACCGCCCGGCTCATACCGTAGCGCATCAATGGGATCGACCAGGGCCGCTCGGCGCGCCGGGTAAAGCGCAGAGAAGATGGAGATGGTGCCCAATAAGGCGAAGGACATCACGGCGGATTTCCAGGTGGGTAACAGACCCGCAAAGAAGGGCGGCATCGGGATAAGATTGACGAGCCCGCAAAGACCGTAGGAGATGCCCATGCCCAGGCCGCCGCTCAACAGCACGATGATCAGCGCCTCGATGAAAAACTGGGTCAAGATCGCCCGCGCGCTGGCCCCCACTGCCTTGCGCACGCCGATTTCGCGCGTGCGTTCCCTAACCGCCACCAGCATGACGTTCATCACGCCGATTCCTCCCAGCAGCAGTGTGGTGATGCCCACCGCACCTAGAAAGAGCTTCATGCTGTCCATGATCTTCTGAAAGCCCTTGGCTTCTTCAACCGTATCCCAGATGGGAGCGGCTTCCTTGTCGCTAGGGTCGAAGTTGTGGATGCGCCCGAGCGCCCGCAGAACTTGCCGCTTGCAGGTTTCGTGTTCTTCCAGCGACTGGGGAGCGACCAACAGGTGATCGAGAGCAGTGGGAAGCAGGGGAGGTTTGTTAGGGAAATCGCGCCGCATGGCGCCGAAGGGGACGAAGATTTTATCCACGTCCCAGCCGTCGTAGCAACTGTTCTGGTCCTTGCTTTCCATGACTCCGATCACGGTGTAAGGCAAGTTGTTGATGTAGATGCTTTCGCCGACAGCGGCGCGGGTGGAAAAGAGCTGCTTCTTAATATTGCTGCCCAGAAAGGCCACTCGTCGCCCCTGGACATTGTCTCCCCAGTCGTAGAACCGGCCCTCCGCGACGCGGATCGACCGAATCTCAGCAAAGGGAGGAAGTGAACCCGTGACCTCCGGCGAGGCATTGTTATAGAGACTGCGCGTGGTCAAGCTGTCCCGCGAGAGCTCGGGCAAGACGTAACGGCAGGCCGTAGCCTCCTGCGCCACGGCGGGCGCATCAGCGTCCTGCCAGCTCACCTGGCGTCCTGCCCGCAGCCCGCCCACTTGCATGCTGGTCCGTCCATTGAAGAAGATCATCAGGTCCTTGGCAAAGGTCTCCTGCTGCCTCATTTGGCCCACGCGCAAGCCTTCACCGGCCGCAATCATCAGCGTGATGGAAATGATTCCCCAGGCAATGCCGAACATGGTGAGGAAGGTCCGCAACTTGTGCGACCACAAGGTGCGCAAGGTGTCGAAGATAAGATCGCGGAAGACCATTGGCTGTCCGTTGTCAGTGGTCCGTCGTCCGTTGTCAGTTGTTGGTCGTCAATCGCCTCCACTCAGCCTATATGGGTGCAACGGACCACGGAGAACGGACTACGGACATCATCACTGCAAAATCACTTGCTGCCCTTCTTTCAGCCCCTCGAGCAGTTCTGTCTTCACGCCATTGGAAATGCCCAGCTTCGCCGCGAGTTTGCGCCGGCCGGTCTTCGACCCGGGATCGGGAGTCTCGAGGAAGGTGTGGCGGTCCTTATCGTAGATCACCGCCGCCTCCGGCACCATCAACACCTTATGTTTCTCCTCGAGGATAATCTCCGCATTGGCGCTCATGTTTGCTTTCAGTTCGCCGGTGGGGTTCTGAATGGAGACACGCACCTCGAAGGTCGTAACGTTGTCCTTCTCAACTCCCAGCGGCGAGATCTTCGTTACTTTACCCATGAACTTCTTATCCTTGAGTGACTCGACGGAGATGCGGGCGGGCTGACCCAGGTAGACTTTGCTGATGTCGGCTTCGTCCACTTTGCCTTTGACGTAAACCTCGCTCACGTCTCCCAGCGTCATGATATTGGAGGCCTGCGACCCCAGGATCAGAATCGAACTGACGGCGTCGCCCACTTCCACGTCGCGAGAGAGCAACAATCCATCCATGGGGCTGACAATCGTGGAATTGCGCAAGTCCTCCTCGGAATTATCGAGGGCCGCTTGCATTTGGGACACCTGAGCCTTGGCGCGGGCCACCTCGGCGCGGCTCACTGCCACGTTGCGCTGGGCTGACAACTGCTTGTTGAGCGCGAGCTGATAGGCTTTTTCGGCATCCTCCTGCACGGCGGAGGAAACCAGTCCTTCAGCCGCCAGTTTCCGCTGGCGCTCGGCAGTGGATTTCAGGAAAGGCACGTCAGGACCTTGTGCATCCACCACATTGCGCTCGAAAGTCGCCTGCGCCGATTCCACAGCAGCCTCTGCGGCTTGCAAGTTAGCTCGGGCTTCAGCCACGTGGGAGCGCAACTGCTCTTTATCGAGCTCCACCAGCACCTGCCCCTGCTTCACGCGGTCGCCGTAATCGGCGAAGATTTTCTCGACGATTCCACTGGCTTTCGATTTGACATCCACTTTGGCCAGGGGCTCGATTTTGCCGGTGGCGACTACTGACCGGGCCAAGTCGCCTCGTTCCACTGTGGCCAACTTCGAGGCATCAATCTGACGATTTGGTCGTAAGGCCGCGGCGATGCCAAATCCGCATCCAATCAATACTACTAAGACAACTCCTGCGATGATCCAACGCCGCCGTTTCTTATGATTGTTATTTGCCATTGATCTACCTCAAACCCGGACGCGCACCGGGGTGTCTAGTCTCAAGTACGCGATAACGGCCGGAAATGTTCCGTCCCTGTTCGGGACGGCTAACCCTGTTGTTAGACGCGGAAGTGGCGCTACGGTCACTGGTTTGCGTGGCCACAAGGTGGCACGAATTGCCGCGTCGGAGGGTCGAAGTTAAGTTTTTTCCGGCGACGCAGAACACGGAGTAGAATAGTGCCGCGCCTTTAGGCCGAATTTCGGAAATGACGCGGACGGAGAACTCAGGATGAAGAGACTTATGCAAGGAATTGCCACTGCTTTTCTACTCGGCCTATGGATGAGGGCCGCATTTGGCGGGTCAGGCACTGCCGCCGGGACAAACTCGAAGGACGTTCTGCTCTCAACTATGCAGCAGGAACTTCAGCGAGCACAAAGTGAGTTGGGAAAGCTCGATCCGGCCCCCTACTTCATGAGCTATGCGATCCACGATGAGAGCCTGGAGGTGGCGGTTGGCAGTCAAGGCAGTGTGGTTAATTCCATGCATACCCGCACGCGTTACGCCGACGTCATTGTGCGAGTCGGCTCTCCGGCGCTGGACAATACCCACCAGGACAACCGGCCTTCCGGCATCAGTTCAGGGACGATTCCGCTTGCCGACGACCCTGCTGCCATTTCCCACGTGCTGTGGCAGTTGACTTACGGCGAGTACCGCAAGGCCTCGCAAACCTTTTTGAAGGTCAAGACCGACACCGAGGTCAACGCCAAAGAAGAAGACACCTCGCCGGATTTCTCGAAGGAGGCCTCGGAGGCCCACACGGATTACAAGGACCTCGCGGCCGCCCAGGACCAACGCGCGCTCGAGGGGATGGTGCGGCGTTTTTCGGGGTTGTTTGCGAAATACCCACACGTTTATCGCTCCACCGTGATGGTCATAGCACAGAGGGCTCGCTCGCATTTCATTTCGACTGAGGGGACTCGCCTGGTCACCCCCAGCGCCATGGTCAGGCTGACGATGGAGGCGGAGACGCAGGCCGATGACGGCATGGACCTGATGCGGGTGGAAACCTTTCAAGCAGAGACGGCCAGCCATTTGCCCGCCGACGCTGAAATAGCGTCGCGCGTCGACAAGATGGCTGCGGATCTCAAGGCCCTGCGTTCGGCCCCCCTGGCCGAGCCCTACGATGGACCGGCACTGCTGTCCGGCCGCGCCGCCGCGGTGTTCTTCCATGAGGTGTTGGGACATCGATTAGAAGGGCATCGACAGCGAGGAGAGAACGAAGGTCAAACCTTTACTAAGAAACTCAATCAGCCTGTGCTGCCGGATTTTCTGAGTGTGATCGACGACCCAACGCAGCGGACTTTGAATGGCGTGGACCTGGCCGGCTGGTACGAATATGACGATGAAGGCGTGCCCGCGCGGCGCGTGGAAGTGATCAAGGACGGAGTGCTGAAGAGTTTCTTGATGTCGCGCATGCCCATCAAGAACTTCGCCGAGTCGAATGGACACGGCCGCGCGCAACCGGGTTTGATGCCTACCGGGCGGCAAGGTAACTTGATCGTGACTTCCTCACGCAGCGTCAAGCATGCGGAGCTACGCCAGAAGTTGATCGAAGAGGTGAAGAGACAGGGCAAGCCATACGGGCTCTACTTCGAGGACATCGAAGGAGGGTTTACACTGACGCAGCGTGCCTTACCTCAGGCGTTCATGGTCTTACCGATCCTTGTCTGGCGTGTTTACCCGGATGGCCGCCCGGACGAACTGACGCGCGGTGTAGATATCGTCGGTACGCCCTTGGCAGCCATGAGCCGCATTTTGCTGACCGGCGAGAAAACTGAAGTATTCAACGGCGTCTGCGGCGCGGAATCCGGCAGCGTGCCCGTTTCAGCCGCAGCCCCGGCCATGCTGTTCTCCGACATCGAGGTTCAGAAACGCGCCCATTCTCTCGACCGGCCGCCCATCCTGCCGCCACCCGGCTTCGAAGTAAGCGGCTCCAAGGACGCCACGAAGACTGGAGGCGGCCAATGAGCTCTAAATTGACAAGGCTGGCATGGGTTTTGATGGTTTGGTTCGCTGTTTTTCATCCCTCCACGCTTGCACAAACCAACGATGGAGCGCAGGCGTCTCGCCGGCTGTCGCGCGCGCGTCTTGCCTGGGCTGTCTTGCGGGAGGGGGACGCTCCCGGGACAGCGCACGGGACTGCTGCGCCACCCTCTGACGATCCCGTGCTGCGGGCGATGCAGAAAGAGTTGGAACGCTCCAAATCGCAACTCAAGTTGGAGCAGATGGCGGCGCCTTACTACATCGAATACCGAGTCGTGGACATGGATGGGTACATCGCGGAGGCGACCTTTGGGTCCCTGCGCACCAACCTTCGCGCGCACCTCCGGTTTGTGCGCGTAGTCGTCAGGGTGGGTGATTACAAGCAGGACAGCTACTTCAGGCAGGGCGAGGGTGTGACGGATTATGCGCCGCTGGACGAAGATGAACTCGCGCTGCGTCACCACCTGTGGCTGGCGACTGATAAAGCTTACAAGGCGGCCAGCGAGGCGTTGGCCGCCAAGCAGGCACAATTGAAGCAATTGAATATCGAGCATCCGGTGGATGATTTCACGCGAGCGGAGCCGGTGCAGTTTATCGGGCCCGCGGTCAAGCTCGAGGTTGATCCCACTGGCTGGCTCAAAAACTTGCAAGACGCTACGGCACTCTACAAGACCGACCCGCAACTCGAGTCCATTGATTCCTCCTTGCAGTTTCAGGTCGCCAATCGGTTCTTCGTTAACTCGGAAGGAACGGTGGTTCGCAGCGGCCAAGCCTCCTATGAGGTGTCCTTCGCAGCCGGCACGCAAGCGGCCGATGGCATGCAACTGGAGCGCCGGGCTGAGTACGCCGTATCCGATATCAAGGAACTGCCCACTGCGCAGGAATTTCTCACGCGCGCTACGAGACTGTTAGCTGATTTGAAGGAATTGCGCGCAGCGCCAGTAGCCGACGAAGAATACCGTGGACCCGTCCTGTTCTCGGCCGCCGCAGCTTCCAACGTCTTTGCCGACTTGGTGGGCGAGAACATCCTTGGACGAAAGCCCGGTTTGGGCCAGCCGGTTCGCACCAGGGGCGCGTTTGCGTCCAGTTATAAGAGCCGGGTGCTCCCTGATTTTCTCTCCGTGGTCGATGATCCCACCCTGGCCTCGTTTGATGGGAAGCCGTTATTGGGCAGCTATGAAGTGGATGACGAAGGAGTGCGAGCGATGCGGGTTCCGGTCATCGAAAACGGGAAACTCGTGAACTATCTCCTGGGCCGCGAACCGATTTTGGATTTCCCTTCCTCCAACGGCCATGGGCGTGCCCGCCTGCCGGTCAGCTCCCCGGGGCCCAGTCTGGGGAATATGCTGGTTAGTTCCTCTGCGGCCGTAACCCCGGAAGAGTTGAAGAAAAAGCTCCTCGAGCTTTGCCAACAGCGGGATCTGCCGTATGGCTATTACGTCGAAAACATGGCTGGAGCTCACGCCCCTCGGCTGCTTTACAAGGTATGGGTCAAAGACGGCCACCAGGAACTGGTTCGCGGGGCGGTGTTCGGCGACCTGGATGCGCGAGCGCTGCGCAATGACCTTATCGCTGCCGGCAGCGATCCGAAGATCGAGAGCCGCCTGTTGAATATTCCGCACAGCATCGTGACCCCTTCCATCTTGTTCGACGAGCTGGAAGTGAAGCGCCAGGATACTGAAAAGTCAAAGCTCCCGGAATACCCAGCCCCCTCTGCGGCCCCAGGCGACTAGCTGCTGCGGTCGAGTCGCAAAAACCTAGGCGACTACGCCCCGACGTACTTCGCGTAAACGCTTCGAGCCACTGCCGGCTCGTGCGTGCCTTTCACGATGGCACGGCCATCGGGGAAGACGGTCAATTCGTAGGCGTCGACTGTGAAAATGAGCAGGAACTCGTTGGAGCGCACTCGGCCAAACTGCTCCAGGCGAGCTTTCAACTGCGCAAGGTCTAACTGGCGTGAAGCCGTAGCGTGGATCTGCACGGAATCGCGCCCGCAAAGACTGGTGTGCGTCGCCCCGGTTCGGTTGAGGTGAGCAAACTCCTTGGCGCCGCAAACTCGACACTGAGGGTCTCTGCGAGGCCTGACTTCCTGGAGTTGGTTCTTCCAGATGTCATAAGCGAGCATGGCTCCATGGAGTTCCTGGCGCCGGCCCAGAAGGATTTTCAGCGCTTCGGTCACTTGGATGGCCGCCACCCAGGAAATTGCCGGGCTGATTACGCCCACCGTGTCGCAGGTATCATGCGCTCCCTCCGGCGGACTCGGGAAAAGGCAGGCCAAGCAGGCCGTGCTGCCGGGAAGGATGGTCATGGTCATGCCGTAACTGGCCACCGCGGCGCCATAAATCCAGGGAAGACCGAGTTTCACGGAGACATCGTTCAGCAAGTAGCGCGCCTCGAAATTGTCCGTGCCGTCCAGGACCACTTCGAAACCGCTAACCAGTTTTTCGATGTTCCTGTTGTCCACGTCTTCAACCACACCCTCGACTTCGATCTCGGAATTCACCTGCTTCAGCTTGCGCGCCGCGGCGATGGCTTTCGGCAGGCGCTCCCGGGCGTCCGCCTCGTCATAGAGAATCTGGCGCTGAAGATTCGATTCTTCGACAAAGTCGCGGTCCACGATGCGCACCGTTCCTACGCCCGCGCGCACAAGCGCGTTGGCCTGGGCAGTCCCCAGCGCTCCGCAGCCCAAGATCACCGCTCTGGACTCGAAGAGCTTCTTCTGTCCGTCGGAACCGATAGGAGGAAATAGAATCTGACGGGAGTATTTTTCGCGGTTCATCATTTCAGTGAAAGCACAATTGCCAGGGCAACCCCAATCGTTGCCCTCGGGCGGCCATCAGGGCCGCCCCTACAAAGAGATTCTCTCACACTTTGTTGTAGGGGCAACCCTCGCGGTCGCCCTCGGGCGGCCACCAGGGCCGCCCCTACAGCGGGCGCGACACTTGGACCCGGGAGCCAAAAAAACTCTGGACGGGCGCAAACGGTAGAGAGATGATTAAAGCAATCTGATTGTTCAGCGGCAAGGTATCCTGCCCGGGTTCTCTGTCCGGGCCCGACCCCCTGCTCAGTGTCATTGCAAAATGAGTGAGCCATTGCCATTTGAAGAAGAGCGCCGCTCGATGGTCGAATTCCAACTGCAACGTCGAGGCATCCGCGACGAAAGGGTTCTGGATGCCATGTTCCATGTACCGCGTCATGAGTTTGTCCCCTCGCCTTTGGTGAGGGCTGCGTACGATGACCGGCCTTTGCCGCTGGGCGAAGCGGAGACCATCTCCCAACCCTACATGGTCGCCGCCATGACTGAAGCAGCCGCCGTGCGGCCAGGCGCCAAGGCGCTCGAGATCGGGACCGGGAGCGGATATCAGGCAGCCATCCTGGCTTACCTGGGCGCACGAGTTTACACCATCGAACGTAATGCCGTGCTCGCGGCATCGGCACGGGAGCGCCTGGCACGCCTCGGGTACGACGGAGTGGAAGTCATTGTGGGTGACGGAAGCGAGGGCTATCCGCCGGCAGCCCCTTATGACATCGTCATCGTCACCGCCGCCGCGCCCGGTGTGCCGCCCGCCTTGCTCGAGCAATTGGCAGAAGAAGGCCGCTTGATCATTCCTGTGGGAGACCTCCGGCACCAAGACCTTCTCCTCAAGGTCAAACAGGCAGGAGAAGTGAAGACGCACGTCCTCGACCCCTGTCAGTTTGTGCCGCTCATCGGGAAGGCCGGCTGGACTGAGAGGGAATGGCGGCTGATGTAAAGCCGAAAGACTGCGCCCCGTACCGCTTTGACCGCCTTCGCAAAAAATCCGTTCTCATCGCGCCGACTTGTGCGTTTTTTTCTTGACTCGAATTCAAGCGGATTTTATTATCACGGTAACGCTAGAAAGGAGGTGATCCATGTCGATAGAAAGTAACCTTAGCGAGGGTGCTGAGGCTTAAGGCGTCAAGCACGTGCCCACTTGTGGGAACCTCTCGCTAGCGAC
>Ga0326727_10013401_pt1 | contig 18271 bp, 17 predicted proteins | sample MB2enrmetagenome_FD_207643 | JGI IMG/M metagenome (GOLD analysis project Ga0326727, IMG submission 207643) | Lab enriched peat soil microbial communities from McLean, Ithaca, NY, United States - MB29MY | ecosystem: Environmental > Terrestrial > Soil > Wetlands > Peat | place: USA: New York...
GAACATCAGAATGCCGAGGAGCAGCGTGACCAGTGGAAAGATGGCCGGGTCGCCGATATCGCGGATCTGCCATCGCTCGCCCCAGCGGCTCAGCGCCCAGTTGAGGCCCCAGCGCAGATAGGCGAACGAAAGCACGGCGAGCACGGCGAGGAAGAAGATTGATTTGGGAATGTGGTGCATTACGTAGTGGCCCATCTCGTGGCCCATCACGGCTTGAATCTCCTCAGGTGAGCCGCGCTTGAGCAGATTGTCGTTGAGCGTGATGCGGGTAGTGTTGGCGAAGCCGCTGACGTTGGCGCTCATTCGCGTGGTCTGGCGGCTGGCGTCGATCTCGTACACGTCATTCGCGGGAATCCCGTTGGCGTGCGCCATGCGCAGAATGGGCGCGGTGATTTTGGGGTCGTCGAGTATTTTGACGGTATTGAAGATAGGGGTGAGGTAGACAGGCGCCATGGCTACGACGACGACGAGAAAGACGATGGTGACAATCGATCCCCAGATCCACCAGGTGTTCTTGAGCCAGCGCACCAGAGCGAAGAGCAACACAAACAGCACTGCGCCCAGGACCAGCATCACAAGGAAGCTCTTGAGCTCGTCGCCCATCCACGGGCCAAAAGTCTGCGTGGCCAGGCCGTATTTGTGCTCGCGAACGAAGTTCTCGTAGTACTCCATGGGGAAGCCGAGGACGGAAACGACGAAAAGATATTGGACCCAGTAGAGGAACGTCTGCACCCACTTGAAGCGGGTTAATTTTTCAGCCCGGTCGCGCATGCGCGCCGACCAGCGCAATTCGAGCAGCAGCAGCGCGATCGCCGAGGAAACGAGAAAGTCCCACAGGATGAGCCAGTAGCCGCCCTCAAAATATGCGTTAGAGCGGGCAATCGCCGCCGGCGGCATCATGTCAAGATAGGCCTGCGTGGCTGCTTCGGCATCGAAATGGTCTGACGGTTGCGCGGCCGCGGGAACCTTGGTGATATCGACCGTAGGCTGGATGGCCGGTTGGGCATGTGCGGCGATCAGGCCGGCGGTTGCGATTGCTAACACTAGAAACAGTCCCGCAAAAAATCTGCGCATTTTCTTCCTCATCTCCGACTGAGTCTCTTTGCCTGCGGCATGTCCGGCGCGACGGCAGGGATTGGTAAACACAGCGATGCGGCCAGGGCTGAATCTCCATACGCAGGCCGCGGGAGAATAGTTCACGCGCACCGTTATATCCTAAGAGGTAACGGAAAAACAGGGATATTGTTTCCTTCCCGAACGATTGGATCGCGGAAAATCATCATGAGCACGCAGAATATCGCCGTACACCTGCCTGACGGGTCAGTGAAAGAAGTCCCGCAGGGCACGACCCCTCTCGAAATCGCCAACTCGATCTCGCCGCGTCTGGCTGCCGCGAGCGTTGTGGCGCGCTTGACGCCCGTGACTGGCGCCGCGCAGGCCACCGCCGCGGCCGACGAGTCGGAGGCCGGCATGTATGCCGCCCAGGATGCCGCCGCGCCCCGACTCGTGGACCTGGCGACTCCGCTCATGGAAGACACGAAACTCGATCTGGTGACCGAGAAGGACCCCGATGCGCTGAAGGTGGTGCGCCACTCGGCTGCGCACGTGCTCGCGACCGCTGTGCTGGAGCTCTTCCCCGAGACCAAGCTGGGCCACGGGCCGGCCACAGACGCGGGATTTTTCTATGATTTTTATCGCGAGAAGCCCTTCACGCCGGAAGATCTGGCCGCCATCGAAAAGAAGATGGCCGAGGTCGTCGCGCGCGACGAGCCGTTCATGCACGAATTTGCTCCAAGAGAGAAGAGCCTGGAAGGCTTTGAAAAAGACGGCGACTTCATGAAGACCCACTTCGTGACGAAGTTCACTTTGCCGGGCTCTGAGGTCAGCTTCTACCGTAACGGCAACTTCATCGACTTTTGCCGCGGACCGCATGTGCCTTCGACGGGCCGCGTGAAGGCCTTCAAGGTGCTCTCGCTGGCCGGCGCGTACTGGCTGGGCGACGAGAAGAATCCGCAACTTCAGCGCATCTACGGCACCGCGTTCTTCTCTAAGAAAGAGATGGACGAGCATTTTGCCCGTCTCGAAGAAGCTGCCCGACGCGACCACCGCGTGCTGGGCAAGCAACTGGAACTCTTCAGCATTCAGGAGTTGGCCGGCGCGGGCCTCATCTTCTGGCATCCCAAAGGCGCCATGATTCGCAAGATCATGGAGGACTGGATGCGCGAGGAGTGCCTCAAGCGCGGCTACCAGCTGGTGTACACGCCGCACGTGGCGCGCGTAAACCTGTGGCAGACCAGCGGACATGAAGGCTTTTACGCAAACAACATGTTCACGCCGATGGAACTGGACGATGCGATGTATCGCATGAAGCCGATGAACTGTCCATTCCACATTCTCATCTACAAGAACTCGCCCAAGAGCTACCGGGACCTGCCCGTGCGTTACGCCGAGCTGGGCAACGTGTACCGCTACGAGCGCTCGGGAACCATGCACGGCCTGCTGCGCGTGCGCGGCTTTACGCAGGACGACGCGCACATCTTCTGCATGCCATCGCAGATTGAGAGCGAAGTGGCCGCGTGCATCGACTTTGCCGAGGCCGTGCTCCACACCTTCGGATTCACGGAGTTCAAGGTGGAGCTGTCGACCTGGGACCCCAACGACCGCGCGCACTATGCGGGCTCAAACGAGAACTGGGACCTCGCGATTCGCTCGCTTGACAACGTGCTCAAGCAAAAAGGCATTCCGTACAAGACCATGCCCGGCGAAGCCGCCTTCTACGGCCCCAAGATCGACATCAAGCTGGTCGACGTGCTGGGCCGTTTGTGGCAGCTTTCCACCGTGCAGTTCGACTTCAATCTGCCGGCGCGCTTCGAGCTCGAGTATGTGGGCGAAGACGGCGAGCGCCATCAACCGGTGATGGTGCACCGCGCTCTGTTCGGCTCGGTGGAGCGGTTTTTCGGCGTGCTCATCGAGCACTACGCCGGGGCTTTCCCGCTTTGGCTCGCGCCGGTGCAGGTGGGACTGGTGCCCATCAGCGAGCGGCACGCAGTTTACGCGGAAAAAGTTGAAAAGGCGCTCAAGGATGCGGGACTGCGCGTTGAGACCGATGCGCGGAATGAAAAGATGAATGCCAAGATTCGCGACTTTGCGTTGCAGAAGACGCCGTACATTCTTGTCTTCGGCGACAAGGAAGAGGGCGCCGGCACCGTGAACGTGCGCACGCGCGGCAAGACGGAGCAAGTCTCGCTGTCGCTTGACGGGTTCATCGCCAAGGCGAAGGCGCTGGTGGCGAGCCAGTCAACGGGGTTGTAGGAGACCGGAGAGTTAACAAGATTTCTTAATAGATAAGAAATTCTGTTATCATTGGTCGAGGAGTGATTTCATGACCACTCTCACCATCTCTCTGCCCGATTCGCTCAGGGAATTCATCGAACGCGAGGTCGAGACCAAAGGCTACGGCAACGTGAGCGAGTATGTGCGCGGGTTGCTGCGCGAGGCACAGACTCGCGAAGCCGACGCCCGTTTGGAAACCTTGCTCATCGGAGGCCTCGCATCCGGCGATGAAATCCCGCTTTCGCCGGAGTTCTGGACCGAACTCCGCCGCGAAGCGGCTAAAATCCTTGCCAGGCACAACCGGCCTGGAAAGGCGCGCTCGAAAAAGTGAAGACCCTCGTTCGCCCCGCGGCAAGAGAGGATATCCTTCGGCAATACCGCTACTACCTGGCTGAAAAAGACGCCGCAACCGCCGCTGAAAGATTTCTCGACGCGGTGCAATTGGCTACAGAAGAGCTGCGCCACCATCCCGACATAGGCGCACCCGCGCGTATGAAATGGCCGCATCTCGCCGGGCTGCGATCCTGGCCCATTCCAGGCTTCCCCGTGATCCGCATCTATTACATCCACTCGGCAGACGGTGTACGAATTGTGCGCGTCCTGCATGGCAAGCGCGATATCGGTTCCTTGCTCGAAGAAGATACTGATTTCGAGGACTGAATTGCCAATGGAGTGCCGGGATGCAGAACGCCCTGCGCGTTCATTGTCAAAGTGAAGGAATTCGTAGCCAGCCAGTCGACGGAACTGTGACGCACGCCGCCCACGCCTTCCACAGAACTCTGGTATCGTTCCAGATACCGAGTAAATCGACCCATGCGGCGCGCTAAAACGGAGTCCGTGCGCTTCTTCCTTCACCCTCGATCCCGCCTGTGGCGAATCGCCGCCGCAATCGCTGCGCTGTGCTTATGCCTGGCATCGCAGGCCCAGGACAAAGTCCCGGCTCTGCCGACGGCCGCCACACAAGCCGCGCCCGCCGGCTCTCAGACTGCACCCGCGCCAGCCGCAGCCGCGCCCGCCGCAAAACTTGGGGATCAATCAAAGGAAGCAATCGTTTATGACAAGCTCTATACCAAAATTCGCCAGGATAGCGACGGCACGGGAACGCGCCAGACCACGGCACGCATCCGTGTGCTGGCCGATGCCGGAGTGAAGCAGATGGCCGTGCTCACCTTCACCTACACGGCCTCGAATCAGCAGATCGATATCGGCTACGTTCGCGTCGTCAAGCCCGACGGCTCGGTTGTCGTCACTCCCGATTACAACGTGCAGGACATGCCCGCCGACGTTACGCGGGAAGCGCCGATGTACTCCGATATCCACCAGAAACATGTGGCCGTGCGCGGGCTGGGCGTTGGCGACACGCTTGAGTATCAGGTGATGTTGCACACCATCAAGTCCGAGGTGCCGGGCCAGTTCTGGCTGGAGTACTCGTTCGAGAAAAACCTCATTGTCCTCGACGAGCAGCTCGATCTCGATCTGCCTGCCGACAAGCAAGTGACGGTGGCCTGCGCCGACCTTCAGCCGGCGATCACCACCGCGGATGGCCGCAAGGTGTATCACTGGTCGAGCTCCAACCTGGCCCGGCCTGACCCCGACGCGCCGCCCAAGTCAACCAAGAAGTGGAAACCGTCGGTGCAGGTGACCACCTTCAAAAGCTGGGAGCAGGTGGGCGCCTGGTACGATTCGCTGCAAAAAAGCGCGCTGGTTGTTACGCCGGCCATCAAGGCGCGCGCCGATTCATTGACCAAAGGCCTCACGAGCGATGAAGACAAGGTTCGCGCCGTGTTTGACGACGTGGCTCTGCACATTCACTACGTGGCTCTCGAGTTCGGCATCGGGCGCTACCAGCCGCACGCAGCCGACGACGTGCTGGCCAACGAATACGGCGACTGCAAGGATAAGCACACGCTGCTCGCCGCGCTGCTCAAAGCCGCGGGAATCGAGGCATGGCCGGTGCTCATCTCCAGCAGCCGCGAGCTGGACCCCGATACCCCGTCGCCCGGACAGTTTGACCACGTAATCACGCTGGTCAAGCTCAAAGACAAGACGCTATGGATGGATTCGACCGAGGAGGTTACGCCTGTCGGCACGATGTTCGCCAGCCTGCGCGACAAACAGGCCCTCGCCGTGCCGGCAAACAAAGCTGCCTACCTGGAGCGCACGCCGGCCGACCTGCCATACGCGCAAATGACGCGGGTGGAAGTGACCGGAACGCTCAACGACCAGGGAACCTTCACCGGCCATTTTGCCGAAGGCTATCACGGCGACGGCGAGTTCCTGCTGCGCCTCGCGTTCCGCGCCGTACCGCAGTCGCAGTGGAAGGAACTGCTGCAGAATGTCTCCAACTCCACCGGCTTTGCGGGCGAAGTGTCGAATCCGGTGGTTTCGCCGGTCGAGCAGACCACGCAACTGTTCGAGTTTTCGTATGACTACAAGAGGGACAAGTTCGGCGAATGGGACGATCACCGCATCTCGCCCCCGTTGCCGCCCGTCGGAATCGAGTTGGGGCCTGGCGTGAAGCAGATCAAGCCTGCCGACGACATCGACATGGGTTCGCCGGGTGAGCTGGTTTATAAATCGACGGTGCAATTGCCGAAGGGATGGCTTTTGGTTCCCTCACAATCGACCGACCTCGTAGACGATTGGGCCGAGTACCACGCAAAATACGAGTTCGAGGATGGCGTCTTTACCGCCGAACGGCGCCTGGTAGTAAAGAAAGACAAGGTTCCGCTCAGCGACTGGGACAAGTACCTCGACTTCAGGCGCGGAATCTATGCCGACGAAGAGCGCATGGACCCGTTAATGGGGCCAGGCCCGCCCGGAGCAGGAGTGAACGGTGGGACGCTTGATAAAAACCTGACCGGAACCATGCAGGAGATGTTGGACGCCGTTCGGCCGTTGATGAGCGTGGAGAACCTACTTTTGTCGGGCCAGGCGAAGACGCCGGACAAGCTGGCTAAAATGACCGCTGACTCGCAGAGCGCGCTGGATGCGATTGAGTCGAAGTCAGCCACGCTCCCGGCCGACGACATGCGCTCGCTCTACTGGGCCCAGGCACTGTCCACCGCGTGGTGCGTCAGAGGATGGTCGGCAATGGCAGAGAACGATCTGCCCACGGCCGAGACCTATCTGCGCGCGGCGTGGCGGCTGAGCCAGGACCAGGTGAGTGGGTTTCTGCTGGGTTGGCTGCTCGAAGAAAAGGGCGAGCGCGCCGCTGCCGCTCATCAGTACGAGCTGGCTCACATCTCGGGCGCGACAAGCCTGTTTGGCGGATCCTCACCGTGGAACCCGGACTTCCACCAAAGTATCGCGGACGCCTACAAGCGTGTGACAGGCAAAGAGCTCAGCGCGACTCCGCTCAATCACGGCTCCTACAACGGCAGCCTGCAGGAAGAACTCGACAAGCAGACCGAGATCCACCAGTTTATCCACGCTACAAAGCTGACGGGTGAGGGGCTTTACATCGAGAGCTTTGAGCCGGACAAACCCGCCAAGGCGTCGATGATGAGCGGCGAAAAAGGATTCGAGGCCTTCGCGCCGCTTCTTCAGGCGCACGGATTCACAGCGGTCTTTCCCAAAGGTTCAAAGGCCAAGCTGCTGCGCGAGGTGCGGATCGTGTGCTCGCCGTGGTCGGGATGCGACGCATACATGCTGTTGCCGCAGTCGGTGCAGGGGCCGGCGCAGAAGGTCAAGGCCATCATGGTAAATCAGGGCAACCCGGGCCGGGTCATCCAGATCGAAAAGCCTCCGGCGAAACCACAATAGAGAATTGCGACGGAGGCAGCCGGTCTACGCGTTGATGGCCATGCCCTCGACTGCGCCATACGCATCGAGCAGCGACTCACTCAGCGTGGGGTGGGCGTGGATGGTGAACATGAGCTCGTCGATAGTGCCTTCGAGGGTCATGACGGCGACGGCCTCGGCGATGAGCTCGGTGGCCTGCGGGCCGATGATGTGCACGCCCAGAATCTCGCCGTACTTTGCATCGGAGACGATCTTGACGAAGCCGTCGTGGCTGCCCACGATGGTGGCCTTTGAGTTGCCAGCAAAGGGGAACTTGCCCACCTTCACCTCATAGCCTTTTTCGCGGGCTTGGGCTTCGGTGAGGCCGGCCGAGCCAATCTGTGGATCAGTGTAGGTGCAGCCTGGAATGCGATCGCGGCGCACGGGGCGGAAGTGGCGGCCGGCGATCCTGGCCATGGCGACCATGCCGCTCATGGCGCCGACGTGGGCAAGCTGCGGCAGGCCGGCAACAATGTCGCCGATGGCGTAGATGCCGGGTTCGGCCGTCTCCTGCGCGTCGCCCACCTTCACAAATCCGCGGTCGAGCTCGATACGCGTCTTGGCGATCCCCACATCGGAGGTGAGGGGCGCGCGGCCCACGGCAACGAGGACCTTCTCAGCTTCTTGCTCCTGCGTCTTGCCGTTGGCCGCGGTCCACGTAACTTTGACGCCGGTTTCGGTGAGTTCCACCTTCTCGACTTTTGCGCCCACGTAGCCATCGATGCCGCGCTTGCGGAAGACGCGCGACAGTTCTTTCGATATCTCCTCGTCTTCAACAGGAACCATGCGCGGCAGAAACTCCACGATGGTGACTTCTGCGCCGAAGCTGCGGAAGATGGAGGCGAACTCCACGCCCACCGCGCCGGCGCCGATGACGATGAGCGACTTGGGCGGCTCGGGTAGCGACAGAATCTCGATATTGGTAAGAATGCGCTCGCCGGCAGCGAGGCCGGGTAGCAACTTGGCCTCGGAGCCGGTCGCCAGAATGACGTTTTTCGCCTGCACCTGCGATTTGACGCCGGCCGTGTCCACATCGACCGTGTGAATGCCGTCGACTGCCGGTCCGGTGAGGCGGCCATAGCCCTGGATGACGGCGATCTTGTGCTTCTTCATCAGGAACTCGAGGCCTTTCACGTGCCGGGTAATGATCGCGCTCTTGCGCGTCAGCACGGCGGCCCAGTCGAGGGTGCGCGCGTCGACGTTGGCGATGCCGTATTCGGCCGCGTTCTTCAGGTAGTCCCACAGCTCGGCACTGAAGAGCAAGGCCTTGGTGGGAATGCAGCCCACGTGCAGACAGGCGCCGCCTAGCCTGGGGCTGGCGTCGATGAGCGCAACCTTCAGCCCGTACTCCGCGCCGCGAATGGCGGCCGTGTAGCCGGCCGGGCCGCCGCCGATCACGGCCACGTCGTAAATGGTGTTTGAATTCGTCTCTGCCAAGGGAAGCTCCGTTCCGGGAGGTGTGAAGAAGGCGCGCCCCCTCCTTCTGCCCAGTTTAAATGGATGCGCGGGCTGCACGGTTCGACCCGGGAGCCTGACTCTGGCGCGCGTTCACTTCGGCGCCGCTGGACCGAGAAGGCGAACCTCCTGCAGGGTCCACCAGTAGCCGCCGCCCTCGGGGAGGGACTTGTAGTGTGTGTTGAGGTATCCGTTGGTGAAATTGGCGGAGTAAGAGAGCCAGGCGGTGCGGCCGTCACTGCCGATGAAGCGGGAGGGGAAATTTGCGAAGTAGCCCTGCTCGCCGAAGTTCTGCATGTAGGTGACAAGCTTCCATGGGCCGGTGATGGCGGAAGACTCGAGGATGTAGGTGCTGAATTTCGAAATGGTATTGCCGCCGTCGGTGATGACCATGAGGAACTTCCTGATCGGGGCGTCATAAGTGACGGTGACCGAGCCCATGTGGTTGTCCCACTTGAGCAGCGGCTTGATGGCGGCGAAGTTGTGGGTCCAGATGGCCCGGCCGGCGGCGTCGAGGCCGCCGTAGAACTCGTACTTTGAGACATCGTCGATGCTGGCAGGTGAGGGACTGAAGCGGGCAAGATAGACCTCGTCGCCTGTGATCCAGCTCAAGTCAGCGTCGCGCGGCTGCGGGTCAGGGTCAGAGGCGCCATGGGCTACGAGATAGGCTTTGCCGTCAGGGGAGTACTGCATCTCGCGGCCAAAATCAACAACGTGCGGCGCGCCCATCTTCACCTTGCCGGCGAAGTGGTTGGGCTCAGGAAAGAGCGGATCGCCGCAGGAGTGGGCGGTCTGATGCCAGGTTTTGCCGCGATCGGTAGAGTAGCGAAAGCCGGCGAAGGGACCCAGCACATCCCAGTTGAGATGCTTGCCGGGAGTTTCGTGGAGACAGTAGGTGCCGTAGTACCAGACGCCGCGATAGAAGAGGTTGGCGGAGGGGTATCGGCCTTCGTAGGGAGCGGGCGCAGAGGGATATGTAGCAACGTCGGCAATCTCAAGGTGCATGGGATCAGAGCCTCGCACCGTGGCGTAGCCTGTGGCCGCGTTCTGTCCGGCAGAGGAGACCTTGACGCCGTTCACTTCTCCATCGGTCCACGGCGTGTAGAGGTTGCCATCGGCGGCCCAGGACGAGTACCAGGTATCGGCGTGACCGTATTGCGCATGGCGGCCGGTGAAGGCGATTCCGGTAATCTCGTTTGAGTTTTCGAAGGGATTGCCCGCTGGCGGTTCGGAGACCCACACAGCCGCGGAGGACTTCGAAGCGGGGGTCTGAGCTGCGGCAGGAGGCATTGCAAACAGGGACAAGCATGCCAATGTGGCGAGCGAAGCCGCGAAAGAACGTGCTTTCATTCGTATGTCCACCTTTCAAGAACACGAGCTGGATAATTGCGATTGCACGAGATCGATGGCGTCACACACAGCGTTGCCGTCGTCTCCGAAGGCATGGAGCCAGTACACACCGGGCTCGCGACGGAACCATGTCATCTGGCGCTTGGCGTAGTTGCGATGGCCCTGCTGCGCGGCAGCGAGCGCTTCGGGCTCAGTAACTTCGCCGTGGATGACCTGGAGGGCCTGGCGATATCCGAGCGAATCGAGGGCCTTGACCGGGCCGTAGCGGGCGAGCAGGGCGCGGGTTTCGTCGATGAGACCCGCAGCAAACATCTCGGCGCAGCGGCGGTTGAGCCGGTCGTAAAGTTCTGCGCGCGGGGGGTTCAGCCCGATGCGGAGCAGGCGAAAGCCGGTGAGCGGGTCGCGCCCGAGCACTTGAGACATCGGCCGCCTCGACGCCAGGCATACCTCGATGGCGCGAATCAGCTTTGGCGTGTCGTTCAAGTGGATGCGCGCGGCAGATTGAGGGTCGAGGCGCGTGAGCAGGCGATGCAGCCAGTTTTTCCCTCGTTTTGGAAGAGAGTGGCGGAGACGCGAACGGAGGTCGGGCCTGCGCTCGGGGCCGGTGAAGAGGCCGTCGGTCAGCGCTCGCAGGTAGAGCCCCGTGCCCCCGGTGACGATGGGCAGGCGATGGTGGGCGGCGATTTCGGCGAGCGCCGCGCGGGCCGCGCGCATGTAGTGGCCTGCGGTGTAAGGCTCGTCGGGGTTGGCCACGTCGATGAGATGGTGCGGCACGAGCGCGCGTTCTTCGCGGGCAGGCTTGGCCGTGCCCAGTTCCATGCCGCGATAGACGGCCACTGAGTCGCAACTGACAATCTCGCCGTTGAAGCGCTGAGCCAGCGCAAGCGAGAGCGCGGTTTTGCCGCTGCCAGTGGGGCCGAGGAGGACGACTACCAACGGCAGCGCACTCTTCTCAATCGCATCACCGCTCACTGCTGCTCGATCCCCGCTGTCACTTGTTCACTCTTTCACTCATTCACTTCTTCGCTGCACTTCTGATCCCTGACCCCTGAAACCTGATACCTGTCTCTCACCATCGCCACCAGCCGGCGGGAAAGATCCACTGGGGATTGGTGTGGAAGAGCCACCACGCGCAGATGAGGGCCGCGATGATGAGCAGCCCGAAGACCTGGTTGCGCCGGGCGAGCTGCTGCTGCCGGTCGCGGGCCTCCTGCTCGGCCTGCTGTTCGAGAAACGGCTTGATGCGGAGTGCGGACATTGACAGCGATTTCGATTACTCTGCATCAAGTTTATGGTGTCAATCCTCTTCGCGGTATGTGACACTCGCGAAACTGTCCCAGGTTCGACCCAACGGACGCGTGTCTCGATGTCTCATGGGCTCAGTGCAATCTCAGGAGACCATCCATGCAGCATCGAATTATCCGCAACGTTTTCACATTGACTGCCATCGTGGTTGTTACTTCGGCAATGGCTTGCTCTCAGACCTCAGATTCACTCGAGGTCCCCGCAGTCAATCCCGGAAACAGTTGGCAAGATGCGTTAGGTCTCGGCGCGGCAAAGCACAAGATCTTCGTTGTCACCGTCGACAAGCCCGATCGCAAGCAAGAGTGTCACATCCAATCATTCACGCCTGACAAGCTCGTTTGTTCGCGAGCAATCGGCGGACCACGCACCTTCCTGAAGCAACAAGTCGTCGCGATTATTCTTCCTGGCGAGGGCGGTCTCAGAGCCAAAATATTGCTTGGGCTGAGTGGCGGGATCGGGGCGGCGGTTTGGGGCACGGTCGTACTTGCCGCTGCTTGTCCGGCATGCGCGGTGGGAACAGGGATCGCTGCTCTCCTGCTCTTCTGCGCTGCCGGGGCTATCGGTTTTGGAGACTATCAGCTGGACCGATTGCTCTATCTGGCCCCTGGCCAGGAATTGAATAAGAAGCTTGGCTATGTTGAGCGCTGACAAAGCTTGCGCCTAAAGGCGACGTCGAAAGGTTTGCGCGAGTTCAGGGGCATGAATGCCTCTGCTTCTTCCCGGGTATTGCTGTCCCAGGTCTCAAAAGCGAGACCTGGGGCACCCAGATTTGTTGCGGGAATTGTATGACGGCGGCTCACCCGTGTTTTTGTGTGTTTGACTTCCCCCGCCCGGGTTGCCGACCATAGTTCTGGCGGCATTCGGCTGCGGGCGGGGCGATCGACACAATGAAAATCTTGATCTTTGGTTCGGGGGGGCGGGAGCACGCGCTGGCGTGGGCTGTAGCACGCAGCCCGCGCGTGACAGAGGTAGTCTGCGCGCCGGGCAACGGCGGAATGGCGCAGAGGGCGCGGTGCGTTCCTGTCAACGTAAAGGACTTGGAGGCGATGGTGCGCCTGGCGGAAGCCGAAAAGCCCGACCTGACCATCGTCGGTCCCGAGCTACCGCTCTCGCTGGGCATTGTGGACGAGCTCACCGCGCGCGGCTTCAAAGCCTTCGGCCCCACCAAAGCCGCCGCCATGCTCGAAACCAGCAAGGGGTTCGCGAAGCGCTTCCTGCAGCGGCACAAGATTCCCACGGCCAACTATGCGTTGTGCTCCAGCGGGGCCGAGCTTGAGAAAGCCGCGGCGGCCTTTCATCCGCCCATCGTGGTGAAGGCCGACGGCCTGGCCGCGGGCAAGGGCGTCATCATATGCGAGTCGCGGACCACGGCGCTCGAAGCGGCGCAGGGGCTGTTCAGCGGCGAGCTTCTGGGCGCAGCCGAGCGGCAGGTGGTGATCGAGGAGTTCCTTTCGGGCGAAGAGATCAGCTTTCTCTGCCTGAGCGACGGCAAGACCGTAAAGCCGCTGGTTCCGGCGCAGGATCACAAGCGCATCGGCGAGGGCGACACCGGCCCCAACACCGGCGGCATGGGCGTCTACTCGACCGATGCGCTGCTCGACCCCGCAATGAGCGAGTGGATTCTGAACCACATTGCCGAGCCCACCATTCGCGGCATGGCCGATGAAGATACGCCGTTCCAGGGCGTTCTCTACGTCGGCCTGATGATGACGGCGCGCGGGCCGCAGGTGCTTGAGTTCAATGCGCGCTTCGGCGATCCGGAGACGCAGGCGATCCTGCTGCGGCTGGAATCCGATCTTGTGGACGCGCTCGAGGCTTGCGTCGATGGCCGCCTGGCCGAGACCGGGCTGCGCTGGAGCCCCGGCGCCTCGGTGTGCGTGGTGGCCAGCTCAGCCGGCTATCCCGGCAGCTACAAGACCGGCATGCCTGTCAGCGGTCTGGGCGCGGCCGCGCAGGTGCCTGAGGTAGTGGTCTTCCACGCCGGCACTGCGCAGGTGGGCGGCCAGCTGGTTACCGCCGGCGGCCGCGTGCTGGGTGTAAGCGCGCGCGGCGAGCGGCTGGAGCAGGCGTTGGCCCGCGCCTACCAGGCCCTGGCCGAGATCGATTTTGAGGGAATGTACTACCGGCGCGACATCGGACATCGCGCCCTGAAGGGCCTCGGCAAATAGAATTTGCATGACGAATCGAATGATTTCGGTGCAAGATCGAAGGGCGTCCCGCAGGGGCTAAAGCCCAGCTCATTATGCGGGCTTAGCGGCACGAGTAAACTCGTGCCCTGATATAAGCCCGTCAGCTCTTGAGCCGTCCGGCGCCGCTTGGAGGGGAAATCATGAGTAAGGAATCGGGTATCTCGCTTGCGGAGCTGCTGGCCTGGAACGATGAGGCGGCCCACCGCTGGAAGAACCATCTTGAAGCCAACCCCGCGCTGCTCGAGGTCGCCTGCGACATCGGCGGCGTTGCCAACGTCCAGCAGTTCGTCCGCCACATCTGGGGTGTGGAGTTGCGCTGGGCCCAGCGCCTCGCCGGCCTGCCCGTGTCGCCGAATGAAGAAATGCCGGGTGGTCCGTTGGAGGCACTGTTCGGCCTTCACATCAAAGCTGTCCAGGAGTATCGCACGCTGCTGGACGATCCAGTTCTGAATTGGGACGAGAAGATGACGCTGGACTTTGCCTGGCTCCCGCCGGAGGCGCGCACCGTCTCGCGCCGCAAAATCGCAGCGCACGGGCTCTTCCACAGCCATCGCCATTATGCGCAACTGGCAACGCTGGCGCGCACCGCCGGATTCCCGGCGCAGTTCCGCGGCGACCTGCTCTTCAGCTCGGCGCTCGGCTAAGCTCCGGGCGCCTGCACTGCCACCGGCACCCGCCCGGCCTTCTGGAAACAGGACCGGCACAGTACGGGCCTGCCCTGCGTGGGCTTGAACGGGACGGTGGTTTCAGTGCCGCACTCCGAACACGTGGTGCGGGTCTCAGGACGCACCCTGAAGTTTCCGCGCGCGCGTTTGGCCTTGCACTGCTTGCAATGCTTGGGGTCGTTCTTGAACTGTTTGTCGTAGAAAAACAACTGCTCGCCAGCGGTGAACACAAAGTCCGCGCCGCAGTCAGTACACTTCAAAATTCGATCGGTGAATTCCATGGCCGGCTTCCCTGTAGCAGGGAGCAACTCCCAATTCGGCCATGCCCGTCAAGCACACTGCCGGTCGGGGATCCCTGTTTTCTTTCGTGATACATAACAAGGCCCGGACCGCAGTGAAAACCAGCGGTTTTAAAACGTTCCCCCGGTTTCAATGGGAGAGAGATGAACCACAGCCACAGAGCGAAAACTCTGCGATTAGCCAGAAATCCACTCTTTGCTCAGCACCACCTGGATCTTGCTTTTACCTCGCCGGCGGCCGGCATCTTTGGGATGCCATGGCCGCCAGTGACGGCGCTTTCGCAAAGGTCGTACCTTAATCCTGTTCTTTACGAGCTTTCTTGCGATTCCGCTTGCGCGCCAAAGCCGCCTTTACGCGTTTCTTCTCGCCGGGCTTCAGGTAGTAGGAGTGACGCTTGACTTCCTTGATGATGTCCTCCTGCTGTACCTTGCGCTTGAACCGGCGCAGCGCATTTTCGAGCGGCTCGCCTTCCTGAATGCGAACCTCAGCCAAGTAAATCCACCTCCGAACATGCCAGACGGCTTTGTTTAGCATACTAGAGATTGGAGTTCGCGGCCAAGAATCTGGCGGAATTTGGGGGTTTCAGCCCACAATCGGGACCGTTGACTACCGTAAGAGTGAGCTTAAACTGATCGCATGTGCTTCAAAATCACGGCTGCGCAGCGTGAGTACTACCGCTATCGAGGCGTATCGGCGGAATTGGAGCAGCGGGGCCTGGGTTGTTCGCGTCCGGAGCTCGCCTGGGCCAATCGGCAGAGACAGAGTGAACCTGCGAGGTCTGCGGAAGTCAGGAAGGATGCCGTGGACTTGGCGTCTCGCGAACTTCAAAGTAAGATTGCCCCTCCGGCCTGAGCCGGCCGGTGACGCGCCGTATTGGGATCGACTTCTAACCTGGATCGACCGAGCGCAGCAGGCCCGGTACACTTTTCGTTGAGGTCCCCCTATGATCCGCAGCTACCAGGGCAAGACGCCGCAGATCGCAGCCGGTTGCTACATCGACATTTCGGCCCAGATCCTGGGCGACGTGGTCATCGGCGAGCGCTCGTCCGTGTGGATGAACGCGGTCGTCCGCGGCGACGTGAACTCCATTCGCATTGGCGCCTGCAGCAACGTGCAGGACTGCGCGGTGCTCCACGGCCAGCGCAACCTCTACCCGGTGATTGTGGGCGACTGGGTAACCATCGGCCACAACGCCACGGTCCACGGCTGCGTGGTTGAGGACATGGTGGTGATCGGCATGGGCTCGAGGGTATTGAACAATGTGCGGGTGGGCAAAGGCTCGATCATTGCCGCCGGGGCGGTTGTGCCCGAGCACACCGTTGTGCCGCCGCGCACCCTCTGGGCCGGCGTTCCGGCCAAACTGCGCCGCCAGCTCACGGACAAGGACCAGGAGCTGATCCGCCAATACGCTAGGAATTACCTGGACTACGTGGAAATCTACCTGAAGGAGGCCGAAGGGCAGGCGCTGGCGCAGGCTCAGTCGGAAATCAGCGGTTGATGCCCAGCCAGTGAGAGAAAACTGAGGCGCCAAACCCGGCCGCCATCTCGGCTACCTTCGGCCCTGGGTCCCCATAAATCTCGAATCCATCCACCGTACAAAGTGCAGCCAACTTAGGCACACCTTGTTGCACCACCGGTCCCATGAAGTGGGCCTCGACCGCCGCGGCGTCGGCATAGGTCTCCACAAGCCGGAAGCGCTTGCCGTCTGCGCTCGCGAACCATTCGTATCCAAGCGTGCCAGGCTCTGACCGGCTTGCCTCGGTCATGGATTGCGCGATGCTCTTGAACGCGTCCAGTTCCCCCTCGTTCACGGTCATGTTCACCGTCAGCCTGACCACTTGCTCCAACATTACGGCCTCTCGTTTCACACTTGCATGACTTCGGCTTCTTTTTTCTTGCTCAGGTCTTCCATGCGCAGGATCTCGTCGTTGGTCATCTTCTGCACCTCTTCGGCGGCGCGCTTCTCCTCGTCCTCGCTGATCTTCTTATCCCTGGCGAGCTTCTTGAGCGCTTCGTTGCCGTCGCGGCGCACATTGCGGATCGCGGTGCGGTGCTCTTCGAGAACCTTGTTGAGGTGCTTGACCACGTCGCGGCGGCGCTCCTCGGTCATGGGCGGCACGGGCACGCGAAGGACTTTGCCGTCGGAGATGGGATTGAAGCCGAGTCCCGCGGTCTGGATGGCCTTCTCCACTTCCTTGATGATGGTGGGGTCCCAGGGCGAGATGAGGATGAGTTGCGGCTCGGGCGCCGATACCTGCGCGAGCTGATGGATGGGTGTGTGCGTGCCGTAGTAGTCCACCTTCACCTGGTCGAGCATGTGCACGCTGGCGCGGCCGGTTCGGGTTGCGGCAAGGTTGGCCTGGAAGTCGGTCACAGACTGATCCATGCGCCGCTTGAGGTCGCTGTAGAGGTCTTTAAGGGCCGGGTGCCCGGCCATGAAGAGTGCCATTTGAGATCGCCCTCGCTAGGCGAATTCGCCAACGGATATTCTACAACCCGCAAGGGGGAAAGGCGTTGCCCGCGATGAGTCAGGCGACCGCCGTGGCGGCAGAGGCTGACTGCGACTGCTCGTGGGCGTGGTAGCTGGAGCGGACCAGGGGGCCGGATTCGACGTGGCGGAAGCCCATGGCGAGGGCTTCGCGCTTAAGCTCGGCGAATTCGCGCGGGGTGTAGAGGCGGGCCATGGGCAGGTGGTCGCGCGAAGGGCGCAGATACTGGCCGATGGTGAGAATGTCGCAGCCGGTGGAGGCGAGATCGCGAAAGACCTGGAGGAGCTCACGGGTTTCTTCTCCAAGGCCAACCATGACGCCCGATTTTGTCACCCCTCCGGGGTTTAACTCTTTGGCGTAGCGCAACAACTCAAGAGATCGCTCATAGCGCGCGCCAGAGCGGACAACGCGATAGAGACGCGGAACGGTCTCAGTGTTGTGGTTGAGGACTTCGGGTGCGGCATCGACGACGATCTGGACGGCTTCGCGCAGGCCCTGAAAGTCGGGGATGAGGACTTCGACGCGGCAGCCGGGGGCCTGGCGGCGGATTTCTCGAATCACGAGGGCGAAGGCGCGCGCGCCGCCGAGGTTGTCGTCGTCGCGATTGACGCTGGTTATGACGGCGTACTGGAGGCCGAGAGCGGCTACGCCCAGGGCCACGCGACGGGGCTCGTCGAAGTCGATGGGCTCGGGGCGGCCTTTGGGCACGGCGCAGAATCCGCAGCGGCGGGTGCACAGGTTGCCGAGCATCATGAAGGTGGCGGTCTTGTGGTGCCAGCACTCGCCGATGTTGGGACAATGCGCGCTTTCGCAGACGGTGTGAAGCGAGAGCGAGCGGGCCAGAGACTTGAGGCTATGGTAGTTCTCGCCCATGGGCGCGCGAGCCTTGAGCCACTCGGGCTTGGGAGCGGGCGCGCGACGGACGGGCTCAATCTGGACGAGATCGATCACGAAGTCAATTGTAACGGGAGGGGGAAAAGAAGGGCGCAGGGAGCAGGGATCAGGGGTCAGGGGTCAGGGATCAGCTTTCAGGGCGAGACACACGGATGGTTGGACGCGAGGCTAGTTTGACTATGGTCATATGACCATGGTCAAATAGATAGTGAGTTGCGGAGGATGCCGATGCGGACGATGGGAGCCGGCGAGTTCAAGGCCAAGTGTCTGGCAGTGATGGACGATGTAGCCCGGACGGGCGAGCCTGTGCTGGTTACCAAGCGCGGCAAGCCGGTGGCGCGGGTGGTGTCGCCGGACGAGGCGCCGCAGCACGAAAAGGGTGTGGATTCGATCTTCGGATTTCTGCGCGGCATGGCCGTAGTTCCAGAGGGCGTGGACCTTGTGCGCTCTGAGTTCGCTGAGGAGGAATGGAGCCGGATGGCCGATGAGAGCCTGAATCCCCCGGGGC
>Ga0326727_10013402_pt1 | contig 18271 bp, 17 predicted proteins | sample MB2enrmetagenome_FD_207643 | JGI IMG/M metagenome (GOLD analysis project Ga0326727, IMG submission 207643) | Lab enriched peat soil microbial communities from McLean, Ithaca, NY, United States - MB29MY | ecosystem: Environmental > Terrestrial > Soil > Wetlands > Peat | place: USA: New York...
CGAGCAGGAACGCGACGGCGAGCCGCGGCAATAATTCCGCGTTGAGGTCAATGCGCCGGAAGTATTCTGCGCAAATGGACTTTGTGCGAATCGCCGCATAGCCTCCTGCCTTTTCGCCGAAATGGCGATCGTCGCTAAATTGAAAATGCAGAAGGTCGTAAGCTGGCAAGCCCGCAAAGTCCGCCCACTCCCAATCCACGAGGACATAACCTGCCTTCCCGTTACTGCGCATGTTCCAGGGAGTGAAGTCGCCGTGGACTAACATCGTTGGCACGTAGATATCGAGATCGAGGCAGTCGAGCGAGCGGTCGAAGATATCAGGCGCCAACTTATCTATTTGAGTCCGGAATGGGCCAAGACGCCGAGCCATTTCGCTGGCAAGCTGTGCCAGGTTTTTTGACCCGCCGCTGCGGGGCAGCCGGCACAGAATATCCATGAATTCTGGCCGGAATCTGCGGCCCGGCATTGCACCCGGCACAAATTCCTGCGCAGTTGCCCGCAATTCGGAGTGAACCGATAAAAGCTCAGGCGCCCAATTGTATGGCTCAAGTGCGCGAAGCATCTCAGCTTCATGAAGGATGCTTATTCCGCCTCCCACGGTAAGCCCCACTTTGAGAACGGCAGCAATGCGCTGTGCGTCATCGAGCAAGAAGACGACTAACTTCCGGTCGGGAGATGGAGCCCCGACCAAAATGACCATCTCTTCGGCCTGCGATTGAATGCCGCACCGTTCGAACCATTGCCGCGATCCCGCTCGGGAGACGGCCACACTCGATACAGAGCCGGCAAGCTGCAATGCGCCAACACGCGCGGCCATGCGGATGGCAAACCACTTGAGCCGGCTGGGAATCGTATAGGGATGCCAGGTGCTCAATGCGAAAGCGGAAGCGCGCGGGCGCGCTGGAATCAGCCAGCGCGGACCCCAGTTGCCGGGAATCACGAGATAAGGTTCTGAGTCTCCGGCAACTTCGCCGCCATTGATACTCAAAGCACTCAATATCTCGGCAACGCCGAGTGCCTGCGAGGGATGGCTGAATTCTATCTCCATATCCACTCAGGATATGCTTTCGCTTGAAGTGCTTTCAGATTCGCCACAGCTTACGCTCCCAACTTCTTTGCCTGTTCCTCACCGTTCAGCACGCGGAATACGCCTTCAGCCAGGGCTTGCAATTCGTCCTCGCCGGGATAAACCCGTATGGGCGCGATCCAGTCCAGTGCGCCGCGCAGTTGCGTCACCATTTTTTCCGAGTGCGCCATTCCGCCGGTCAGCAGTATGGCATCCACCTTGCCTTTGAGCATCACCGCTTTCGCTCCTGCTTCTTTGCCGATCTGATAGACCATCGCATCGAAGATCAATGCGGCATCGCGGTCTCCCGCGTCGATGCGCCGTTCCACTTCGACAAGGTCGCGCGTGCCCAGGTAGGCGAAGAGGCCGCCGTCTCCAAAGACATGGCGGTCTAACTGGGCCTCAGTATATTTGCCGCTAAAGCAAAGTCTGACGAGCGCCCGGACAGGCAGGCTACCGGTGCGGTCGACGCCGAACGGCCCTTCTTCGATGGAGTTGCAGTCGATCATCTTGCCGTCCTGGTGAGCTGAAACGGTGATCCCGCTGCCCAGGTGCACCACGATAAGGCGCAGCGACTCGTAGGTGCGGCCCACTTCGCGCGCATACCGCCGCGCCACAGCTTTGGTATTCAGGGCGTGGCTCACCGATGTGCGCTGGATCAGAGGCGAGCCAGTGGGGCGCGCGATTGGCTGCCACTCGTCTACTGTCACCGGATCAACAATATAGGCATTCGTCCTGGCCGACTGAGCAAATCGGAGCGCCAGCAAAGCCCCCAGGTTCGATGCGTGGTCTCCGTATCGCGCCAGCCGCAGGTCTTCCACCATCACATCGTCGACCAGGTATGTGCCGCAGGCCATCGGCGGCAGCAATCCGCCCCGCCCGCCCACGGCGGCAAACCCGCTTGCCGCGTACCCGGCCGCGGCGAGCGCCTGCTCGATCAATTCCGCACGATAGTCCAACTGCGCCAGCGCCGGCTTGCCCCAATAACCCGCCAACTCTTCCTGCCCATGCCGGATGGTGCGCAGCAGTTCGGCGCCGTCTTTCGTATACACTCCAAACTTGGTTGAGGTCGATCCGGGGTTGATAACAAGTACCCGGCTGTATTCGCTATTCAAAAGTCACCTCTCAGACGCCAAAACGAGTGTACTCTGTACCCTGCACCCGTTACACGTCTTCCAAAAGAGATAGCGGACAGCCTTCGTTCCCGAATTGGGACCTTCCCTGATGCCTTAACCGGGCCCAACCAGAAATTCCGGTGCGGATTCCCAATCCGTGCTACACTCTATTCAATCGTAGAATTCGATCTGAAGTTTTTGCCTGTTTCGGTTACCGCCTACTCGCAAACTTCCACATTGCGTTCGCGGTAAATCAGTATCGAAGGAGTAGCACACAATGGAAACAGGTACAGTCAAGTGGTTTAATGACGCCAAGGGTTTTGGATTTTTGAGCCGCGAAAACGGCGAAGATGTCTTTGTTCATCACACCGCCATCCAGTCGAACGGCTTCCGTTCACTGCAAGAGGGCCAGCGCGTCCAGTTCAACGTGACCAAGGGTCCCAAGGGCTGGCAGGCTGAGAACGTCCAGGTTGTCTAAGGGTAACCACCCTTCCAATCAGTTCGGAATCAATAAGAAGAGGGACGGCAAAGCTGCCGTCCCTCTTCTGCGTTTGATGGAATTAAGCCGCGCCGAATGAAGCCCGGAAGGCGTCGCTAGCCACTCCGGCTATTCCCTTGTTTTCTATTCCCTGTTTTTTATGCAGCCGGCTTGAGGCTCTTGACACTGACCTGGGGAGCGGCCGGGTGAAGACTTTCCCTGAGTGTGACATGAGTGCCTAAATATTGCAGCACATCGTTAATGGAATCTTCAAAGCGTCCGCCCGTCTTGTGGGTGGCTTTTACGCCTTTGGCGACCAATTGGCAGACTTCAAAACGGTTCATTCCCTGCGCGAGCGCGCGATGTATCTTGTCGGAACGCATGAATTTACTCCGGTAAACGGGTGATTGCTGCGTGAGTTGCTGAACTCGTCAGGGCGGTGGGAAGGCTGGAGCCGAAGAGGCTTTTCCAATTCGAAGGCCGGGTCTGATGATTCAAATCTATCTTCATTGTACGCTGGAAACAGATACAGCGCGGGTTTTCACGCGCTGGAGTAGTGTCCTAATTTGACCTGGCCTTACGCTATCATTTACGTGGGGTATGTCGCATCTGAGATGGAATTTTTGGCCAAACCGGTTTCCGGTCAGGAGATTTCTCCTTGGCGCGATCTGTACCGCCAAGAAATGAACTGTCAGATTGTCCATGATTTCATGCACTCTCGCCAAGGTTGGACGCAGCCGTATCTCCTCGAAGTGGGAGGAGCGGCAGTCGGCTATGGCTCCATTTTGATAGCTGGTCCCTGGACCGGAACGCGCACGGTATTCGAGTTCTACGTGGTTCCGAAACATCGCTCCCGAGTGTTCGACTTATTCAGCAGTTTGTTGACTGTAAGTGATGCGACTGCAATAAAGGCGCAGACCAATGACGCGCTCCTCACTGTGATGCTGCATACCTGGGCGCACAGCATTACGAGCGAGAAAATCGTCTTCGAGGACAAGCTGACGACTACTCACTCGCTCGACGGAGTGCTATTTCGTCATCGGGAAGAGTCGGATAGCGGTTGGGCGCTGGAAGTTGATGGTGCAGTTGCGGCAACAGGTGGCATTCTTTGCCACTATAACCGCCCGTATGGCGATATTTACATGGAAGTCGCAGAGCCGTTCAGGCTGCGCGGTTTTGGCTGCTACATTGTGCAGGAATTGAAGAGAGTCTGCTACGAGCTTGGAAGTATTCCATCGGCCCGATGCAACACAGAGAATGTTGCCTCCCGAAAGACACTCCAAAAAGCGGGCTTTGTCCCGTGCGCGCATATTCTGAGCGGAACACTTGGACCTCGCGTTACGACGGAGCGAAATTAAGACACTACCCGCGCCATCGCCGCTTTCGCCGGCACACAAAGCCTGTTATTCTAGGGGTTGCATCCGCATCATTTGCGGGAAACCCTGAATAGATTCGACTGAAAGAGGTTACAAGTGGCAGACACTACCAAGATTGAAGATGTACAGGAACGGAAGAAACTGAAGCGCGCCGCCCGCAAGAAGGCCGCTCCCAAGGCGAAGCGGACCGAACCGCGCGGCTCGAAGAAAAAGAAGGTCAAAAAGCTCGCGCGCGGCGTCTCCAAGCGCTAAGCGGTTCTCAATGCAGAAACAGTGTTCCGGGCTGGCCAGCGAGGTTGCTGTAGGCCCGGAACCCCAGTTTGCCCTCCTCCAGTCCCATTAGTTTTGCTACTCTGCCGCCAGCCTCTGGACCCGAGCGGAACAGTGCGGAGTTCCATCAGGAAACCCTCACACTGTAAACTGCGTCGAAGGCATCCTGAACTGGAAGCACGCTAATATCCAGCGGGACTCTGCCATTCTCAGGTCCCCGCCTACAACGGGATGAGGAGAACTGCCCTGTTCAGACAACTTGTTGCTCGCAAGTCCATCGATAAGTTGATCCGGGATTCGCAAGAGCCTGGGCACTCCCTGAAAAAATCCCTCGGGCCCTGGTCGCTGACCGCGCTGGGCATCGGAGCGGTCATCGGGTCTGGCATCTTTACGGTCATCGGCACCGCCATGGCCGGCCAGAAATTCGATGTGCCGAATGTCCGAGATACCCCGCTGCTGCATTACCTCATTCATCACACAGCTCTGGCAGGACGCCCCGGCGCGGGACCGGCGCTTGCCCTTTCCCTGGTGCTGGTGGCCATTGTCTGTGTCTTTACCGGGCTCTGTTACGCCGAACTGGCGTCCATGATTCCCATCGCCGGCTCCGCATACACGTACACCTACGCCACGCTCGGCGAGTTGGTGGCCTGGATCATCGGCTGGGATTTGATTCTGGAATACGCCTTCAGCAATATGAGCGTCAGCGTGGGCTTGTCGGCCCATATTGTCGATCTGCTGGACTGGTTCGGCTTGCATCCGCCGGTGAAGTGGATCTCTCCGGCCTATCTTCCGACTGGGCTGCAAGACTTGGCAGGCAACGACCTGTACAAATCCGGCTGGCACTTCGGCTTCAACATCCCTGCCTTTCTCGTCGTAATGCTTCTCACCGTCATACTGGTGCGCGGCATCCGCGAGTCGGCCCGCACCAACAACGTCCTGGTTCTGGTCAAGATGGCCGCCATCCTGGTTTTCATCTGTGCCGGCGCCAGCTTCATCAAGCCGCACTATTGGCACCCGTTCATGCCTAACGGCTGGACTGGCGTGCTGACCGGCGGCTCCATTATCTTCTTCACCTATATCGGCTTCGACTCGGTCTCGACCGCTGCCGAGGAGTGCAAGAATCCGCAGCGCGACCTGCCACTCGGCATCATGGCCACGCTTGTAGCCTGCACCGTGCTCTATGGCGGAGTGGCCCTGGTGCTCAGCGGCATTGTTCCCTGGCAATCGGTGATGGGCGACGCGGCCCCGGTAGTCAACGCCATCAAGCGGCTCTCGCTGCTTCCCGGCGGACACAACCTCATCTGGGTGCGGCTCTTTGTGCTCATCGGCGCCATGCTGGGCATGATCTCTTCCATCCTGGTCTTCCAGCTTGGCCAGGCGCGCGTCTGGTTTGCCATGTCCCGCGACGGCCTGTTGCCCACCATCTTCGGCCGCATTCATCCCAAGTTCCGCACCCCCGCCGTGGCCACCTGGGTCGCCGGTGTCGTGGTGGGTGTTCCCGCTGGATTGCTGGACATTGGCACCGTGTCGAATCTCTCCAACATCGGCACTCTCTTCGCCTTTGTGCTGGTCTCCATCGCGGTGCTCATCCTGCGCTATCGCGAGCCGGAGCGGCATCGCAGCTTCCGAGTGCCGCTAGGGCCGCTGTTTCCGATGCTGAGCATCATCTTCTGCGTTGTCCTGATGATGGGTTTGGAAGTGATGACCTGGATGGCCTTCTTCGCGTGGCTCGTCACCGGCCTGCTCATCTATTTCCTTTACAGCCGCCATCGTTCCGAGTTCGCTGGGCTGAAGTAACCCGGATTCCGCACAGATCCTGGGTGGTCCATTGAGACGTGACTGCAATCACAATCACAACTTCTCGACTGATTTACGCTTCCTGGCATTATGAAGACAATGAGTTATGCGACTCGGCAAATCTTGGCAGCAGTGTTAGTGCTTGGCGTTTTGACCTCTGCGGCCTGTGCTGGGCAGGACGTGCCTAAGGGCGTGAACTACAAGAAGGCTACGGCTGAAATCAACGGGAAGGCCAGAGCGGCACTCGAACGAGCGCTTTCAAATACTGATACTCCAACGAGCTTTCTAAGCGGTGTGATCAGTTGCGGACCTGTTCTCTGGAATGGTCTCAAGGCCAACAACGAGTCTTTATCGAAAGAAACGACACCGTTGACAGTGTTTATATCTGTACCGGAACCCATCAAAGCAGAAGGCCGAATCTTTTGAAAAGCAGTACTGGACAAATACCCAGAGTTGCGAAAAGGTGTTGTCCGGCCGGCAAAAGCAAATGAGATTCAGTTCTTCTGGGCAACAATTCCATTCGACATCGAAGAGCCATTCTTCGCGATAGAAACACCAAACGATGTGTTTATCGTGAATCTAACGACTGAGAAGGACACTCCCGTTTTGTTCTGGATCGACAGAGTGGACGACCTCCGAAAACTAAAAAAATGAATGGCAAGGATAGCAGACGTGTTTCCTAGGTCTCGATTTCGAGTACTGGTAAAGCTACACCTTCCAGACCCATCCCCGCCCGGTAAACTGAGGCTGTGACCGAAATCGAAGACTTCATCCGCCGCCTGCCCAAGGCCGAGTTGCACTTGCACCTCGAAGGCGCAATCCTGCCCGCAACGCTAGTGGAGCTGAGTGTGCGCCACGATGTCCGCCCCCTCACGCTCACCGAAGCCGAGGCCGTTTACCGCTTCGCGGATTTCTCCGGTTTCCTTGATGCATTCAAGGCCGTCACCGGGCGGCTGATCACGCCTGAAGACTACGAACTAGCTGCCTGGCGCATGATGGAGCATCTGGCGGCGCAAGGCGTGGTCCACACCGAGGTCTATATCTCCGTGGGCGTCATCTATCGCTGGCGCGACCACAACCCCGCGGCCTTCGAGCCGATCTTCGCCGGTCTGGAGCGAGCGCGGGCGCGAGGCGAGCGCGAGTTGGGCCTTTCGCTTTACTGGATCTTCGACGCCGTGCGCCACTTCACAGTGCCGGAGGCCGAGCGCGTCTTCCTGAAGGCCGCCGAACTCAAGCCCGCGCACCCTTCGATTATTGGGATTGGCCTGGGCGGCGATGAGCGCCGCACTGGCTCTCAACCTTTCCGAATCCTCTACACCGAGGCAAAAGATGCGGGCCTCCGGCTCACCAACCACGCAGGGGAAACCACGGGCCCAGAAGCCATCTGGGAAGCTCTCGCCATCGGCTCGGAGCGCATCGGCCACGCGCTCTCAGCTCTTCAGGACGAAAAACTCATCCACGAGTTGAAAGCAAGAGAAGTGCCGCTGGAGTTGTGCCCCACTTCGAATGCCCGCACCGGCGTTTGCCCCTCAATTGCCGCCCATCCGCTGCGCCGCCTCTTCGATCTCGGCCTGCTTGTCACCCTCAACTCCGACGACCCGGCGTTTTTCGGCTCCGACCTGGCCGGCGAATTCCTGCTGGCCCACACAGAGCAGCAATTCACCCGCGACGAACTCCGCCAGCTCGCACGCAATTCCTTCCGAGCAAGCTTTCTTCCCGAAGAGGCGAAGGCTGCGTGGCTGGCGCGCATCGACTCCATCATGTAAACGAAGCTCAGCCCGATTCTGCTTCATCAAGGCGCCAAAAGACGACTGACGGCCGTCACATCCAATTCCAGCCAATACCGCGATATGATGTTCTGGTAGGAGAAGGCCAGCGCATGTCTACTGAACCTGAAACACTGATCACCGAAGACGAAACCGAAGAGACAAAAGAGTCCAGCACCCTGCGGGTGATTGGCTGGCTTTCGGTGGGAGTAGCCGTGGCTGCGGTCGGCGTCTTTGTGGGCCGCGAACTCTGCAAGCGCTACGAGTTTAACCACCGCACCCCCTACGATTTCTACTCCGAGGCGGGCAAACGCCAGACCGGCGAGTTCGGCCTGGGCATCTAGCCCGTTTCGAGAATCTTGTTGCGAGATGCCGCCTCTGGGCGGCATTTCACATTTGTGACCCGTTTTCAACGGACCCTGCACTCACCCCCTGCGTTACTCTTAGAGCCGTATGGGCCGCATCCGCGTACTTCCCGACCAGGTTGCCAATCAGATCGCCGCTGGCGAGGTGGTGGACCGGCCTGCGTCGGTAGTCAAAGAACTGCTGGAAAACGCTTTGGATGCTGGCGCAACGCGTATCCGTGTCGAGGTTGAGGCGGGCGGACGTAAGCTCATTCGGCTCACGGATGATGGCCACGGCATGAACCGCGACGACGCCCTGCTGGCCTTTGAGCGTCACGCCACCTCCAAGCTCCGCACCGCCGACGACCTGCTTTCCATCGCCACGCTGGGATTTCGCGGCGAGGCGTTGCCTTCCATCGCCTCGGTGGCCCGCGTGACGCTAGAGACGGCCACAGGCGAGGAAGCCACAGGAACTCGCGTCGAGATCGCAGGAGGCAAAATCCTCCGCGTAGACGACGCCGCTCTGCCGCGCGGCACTACGCTGGCCGTGGCCGATCTCTTCTTCAACACTCCTGCCCGCCGAAAATTTCTCCGCGCCGAATCGACCGAACTGGCCCACGTGACGGCTCTGGTCACCCACTACGCGCTGGCCCACCCCGAAAAGCACTTCGAACTGCTCTCCGCCACGCACACCATCGTTTCCGCGCCTCCGGTAGCCCGCACGGCTGAGCGCATCTATCAGATTTTTGGCAAAGAAACGCTGGCCCAACTGCTGCCCGTGGCCGCCGAGGCCCCTCTGGCCCACGTCGGCTTGCCCGAGCCGCCGCCCTGGAAAAAAGATCCCAACGAGCCGGCGCGCGTTCCTGGCACTCTTCGGTTGAGCGGCTTCTACTCCAAGCCTGAGCTGCAAAAGCTCAACCGCAACTCGATTTATATATTTATCAACAAACGGCTTATCCGCGACCGGCTGCTGATGCACGCCATCACCGAGGCTTATCGCAACGTGATTCCGCCTACCAGTTTCCCGGTGGTGCTGCTCTTTTTGGAGATACCGCCGGAAGAGGTGGATGTGAACGTCCACCCCGCCAAGACCGAGGTCCGTTTTCGCCAGCAGAGCCTGATCCACGACTTTGTCCGCGACAGTTTGCGGACTGCGCTCATCAAGGCGCGGCCCGCCGCCGGTTTCCTCGCAGCGCTAGACTCCGCGCCCGCAGCCAGCCCCTCGCTGATGCCGCCAGCCGCGTCGCCTTTGCCCGGTTCACCGGATTCGGTGCATTTTATTGCGCCGCCCGATTCTGATCCGACCGCGTTTCAGGCGGTCGGCGCTGATGCCGAAGCCTTTACGCTGACACCGCACTTGCCCACGCCTGTTCCCGGCAAGCTGCCCTTTACCGCCCAGAGCCTCCAAACGGGTGGATGGGGCGACCAGAAAGCGTGGGGCGAGGCTGCCGCGGCGCTCTTTCGACCAGCCAGCCTGCCGCCCGCCGGCGATTGTTCCCCGAATCCAGGCGATGCCGCCGGCACAAATCCCGCTGCGGAAACTGCCCTGATCGAAGCTGAACAGGCTGCGGCCAACCTCAACCACCTGGGCTCACTGCGGCCGCTGGGGCAGTTGCGCGAGTCGTTCATTCTGGCCACCGGGGACGATGGTTTGTGGATTATTGACCAGCATGTGGCACACGAAAGAATACTTTTTGAGAAAATTTTGAGGGATCGCCAGGTTGAGCAGGTAATGCGTCAGAGGTTACTAATGCCCATGCTGGTGGAACTAAAGGCATCCCAGATGGTGGTCTTCGCCGGCATCGCTGAAGAGCTGGAACGCAACGGATTCGAGGTGGAACCATTTGGCCCTCAGACACTTGCGGTGAAGGCCGCGCCGATTGGCCTCGAAGGAGCGGCTTTGGAGCGGATGTTAGCCGAAGTAATCGAGCAATCCAGCGCCGATTCAGATGAACCTACGCAGAATCATGATCTTACAGCTCTGCGCACGCGCATTGCCGCTTCCATCGCCTGTCACGCTGCCATCAAGGTCAATACCCCGCTCGACCCGGTTCGGATAGAATGGTTACTAGTGGAACTGGCAAAAACTAGCCACCCAACTTCTTGCCCCCATGGACGTCCAATAGCTTTGCTGTATTCTTGGGAGGAGATCCAGCGGGCCTTTCACCGGGTTTGAAACGGGTGGAAGGTGGCGGCCCTCCTCTTAGGGGACGGGGCAGCCCGGCGCTAACGCCTGCCTGGAAGCGAGGTTTTTCTTTGACATCGGAACAGTTGGAAGCATCGCGCGCCGAGAGGATGCGCTTGGACGGACATGGGACACTCACCCTTGAGTATGCCCGGACGTGGATTGAGGAGACGGGGTTGTGTCTTTTCCTGCCCAAGCGGCAGTTTTCTACCTCGATTGCGCCGTCGTTTGTTGAGGCTGTAGCCGGCAAACGCGACGCCACCCCCGCACGTGAACACATTGCCTTGGCCGAAGAGCTGCTGGTGCGCCTGGAGACTGACGGCGTGGCCGTGCGGCTGAACCTGCTGGGATTGCCCGGTGAGGCGCCCGACTTTGTTGTGGCAAGTTGGGTTCTGCCATACGTTTATGCCCTGCGCGGCGACCGCGACTGGCGTCGCAGCCCGCAACTGACCGGTTCGCGCCAGGTTTCTCAGCTTGCTATCCAGGCTTACAAACTGCTGGAAGCGGGCGATACCACCATTGGCAAACTCACCCGCGCGCTGGGCCGGGAAGTGACCGAAGGCGCTGTTCTGCGCGCCATCACCGAGCTCTGGCAGCAGCTTCGCATTATTCCGGTCGTTTCCGCGCCCGGCCAGGCTGCCCAGTGGCAACTGCTCCGCACGCGCTTTCAGAAAGCCATTGCCGAAGGCGCTTCAACCTCTCAAGTGACGGCCATCTCCGTGCTCGCCTCCATCTACCTGCAAGCGGTGATCGCCGCCAGCATGGAAGAGGTCGAGCTCTTTCTGGCTCCGCTCACCGCCCGCAGCAAAGTCCGCGAAGTATTGCGCGGCCTGGTGGCTACGCGCCAGGTGCATACCATTTCGCTGGGTCACGCGCCTCACTTCTATGTCGCAGGAACGCTGCCGGAGTTCGCGACGCCACCCACGATTTACGCCAGCGCGTCGATACCGGCCTCTGCATACTTTTTGCGCTCCCATGAAGATGAGATGCCGGAGCCTGCTGTGGCAAAGCCGGCTGCCCCTGCCGCGACAACGCCGCGCAGGCCTGTCGAAGCTCACACGCCCCGCACCCCGGCTACGCGCAAACCCGTGGTAAGCGGGAAGGCTGCCGCTGCACGGCCCCATTTCAGCCGCCCGGCCGCGCACACTCGCGACCGCAAGCCGGCGCAAACGTCCTCCAGCAGCCGTCCGGCCAGGCAGACTGGCTTGCGCACAGCTAATGGCGCCCGGCCCGCTTCTGCGGCTCGTTGGAGCTCGAAGACAGCCACGCCCTCCAACGGCAAACGCAACGGTTCTAACAACGGAAACGGAAGCGCGCACAAGGTTTATGCCAATGGCGCCAGGACCGCCGGCAAGCCCGGCACTGCTACCCGCGCCGGAAACGCGCCGCGGAAGGATTCCCGGCCCGCATCGAGGCCGGCTCACGCGGGCAGTAGCAGGAAGCCAACTGTTGCCGCCGGCACAAGAACTGGAAGCAGCAAGAGGTTTGGTTATTCGGCGCGGCCCAAGCAAGGGACGAAGAAGCGCGGATGAATGATCGTTCGCTCAGTTCTTCCGATCAAGCTCGCAAAGTCATTGTCGCTATTGACGGCCCAGCCGGAGCGGGAAAGAGTACCGTCGCCCGCCATCTGGCCAAGCATTTTGGCCTTCTGAATCTGGAAACCGGAGCCATGTACCGCGCCTTTGCCCTCAAGGCGCTGCGTACGGGACTTCCCCTGGATGAGAGTTCTGGCCTGGAAAGCCTGGCCGCCCAAACCACCATTCGTCTTGAGCCGGGCGAAGACGGCAACCGCGTCCTGCTCGACGGCGAGGAAGTGACCGGCCTCATCCGCAATCAAACGGTGACGGACGCCGCCTCCCAGGTCAGCGTGTGGCCCTCCATTCGCGCCTGGATGGTCCGCATGCAGCAGGAGATGGGCGCCAGGGGCGGAGTGGTCATGGAAGGCCGTGACATCGGAACCGTGGTCTTTCCCCAGGCCGAGGTCAAGATCTTTCTGGACGCCGCTCCCGAAGTACGCGGCCTGCGCCGCTTCGATCAGCTTGGACCCAAGCCCACCATCCAGCCACAAGAGGTAATCCGCGACTTGCGCGCCCGTGACGAACGGGACCGCACCCGCGCCGATTCGCCGCTCAAGCCGGCCTCCGACGCCGTTCTGCTGGATTCAACCAATCTCACGTTGGAAGAAGTAGTGGCAGCAGCAGAAGCCATCGTGACGGCGAAGCTTCCGGCCGTAGCCTCCAGCAGGCTCTGAATTCTGGCCTTTGAGCCACTTGCGATATTCCATTGAGAAAGCAAGAAGTGTCAGGGCATGACTTCATCGGCTGCGGAAAAGCTCGTAGAAGCTGTTTCAAAAGGCTGCTTTGTGTCAGGGCACGACTTCAGTCGTGCCGAAAGATCATCGAGAGATGTTGGGCTTTAGCCCCTGTATCTATTTGTTTTCGTCTATTTACAATTCCGCAGCGGCTAAAGCCGGAATCTGAATGGACCATTTGCGGCACGACTGAAGTCGTGCCCTGACGCATATCCGCAGATTGAAGGCAATTTTGCAAGAGGCTCTTTGCCCCGCGCTTTTCTGCGCTCCTTTTGCAAATAATGACTAGTTCGCGCACGCCTGCTACGATGGTTTGTTCCATCTAGTTGGCAGACAGCAAGCGCCATGTGAGTGGTTCTGTTCTTCCTTGCGGTATTTTCCCTTTGATTTGCGATAGTTGGAGGCTGGCATGGCCATCTATTGCTGCGTTTGCGGCTTTATGAAGTTTCGCACTTCGCGTTTTCGTTTTCGGTCGTCAGACCTGTCCCAATTGCTTCTCGTGCGCTTGCCGGTGCGCTGCTTGAACTGCAGCGAGCGAACCTTTGCCTCGGTTTCGCAATTCCTAAGCCTGCGCCGCGCACACAAGGTGCGCCAGAGGGGGCATCAGCAACGCACCACTACTTAGCGCCGGGCGCGCTGGTTTCTCTTGGGAACTCCAGCCGCAAACTTGCGCTTGCAGGACGGGAAGGCTTGAGGGCTGAAGCGGCAATTTCCGGCAGCCGTTTTCGTTGCCCCTCCACGCCGCAGCCAAATACGATAGGCTCGTAGATGTATGGAAATCACCTGCAACCGCTGTCACCAGGCTGTCCTGGCCGAGAATTGCTACTGTCCCACCTGCGGCTTGCCGCAACTGGTCTACGGAGCTGACGCGCCCGCCGGGCAGACTCAACCCGTGCGCTGGGACGAAGCAGTGCGGGATGCGAGCAGCGTCGATTGGAAGCCGGCGCTGCGTGCAGCGCTGTTGCTGGCGATTCCCGCGGGTGTGTTGTCCTTCGGACTTTCGGTAGTAGGCCTTTTAGGCTTTGTGTGGATGGCCGTGGCGGGCGCATGGGCGGTTGCAATTTATATGCGCAGCCAGCGGCCGGCTTGGATCACCATCGGAGCCGGCGCGCGCATCGGCCTGGTCACCGGCTTGCTGGGAGCGTGGGCAGCGGCGGCGACCATGAGCGCCTGGCTTTTCGTGATGCGCTTTTTTCTCCACTGGGGCAAAGGAATGGACGACTTCTGGCAGAGCCAATTCATTGAGAAAGCCAGCCAACAGTGGGCGACTTCCGGGATGGATGCGCAGACGATTCTCACGACAAAGGCGCTGCTGAATTCCCCGGAAGGACGCGGTGGCGTAACTTTTGGCGTCATGCTTTTTCTCGTCGTTGCTTTGGTCGTCTTTGCGATCGCGGGAGGAGCCCTGGGCGCACGGCTGATGGGGCGCACACGGCAGCCGGAGGTCTAAGCGCAGGTTTTGCAGGCTTTTTCTGCGCCGTGATCGCCTGATTCCCGGCTTTGTCCATGGCCCTCGGATCGCGTTTTGTTTCTCCACAACTTGCTCGCACGACCAAACCCTCGTATCATCCTGCGAGAGGCTGTCTGCGACAGCCAGGCAAGAGAAGATCAATGAGCGAAGCTGAAAGCAAACCCCTCCTGCGCGTCAAGGGCAGGTTGATGTCCGCCTCGGAGGTCGAGCGCACGTTGGTGCGCCTGGCCCACGAGATTGTTGAAAAGAGCAATGGCAGCACAGACCTGGTTCTGGTCGGCATCAAGCGCCGCGGCGTTCCGCTGGCGGAGCGGCTGGGCAAGCTGATCTCCGGCATTGAGAAGCGCACGGTCGACACCGGCGTTCTCGACATTCAGTTTTACCGCGACGATCTGACGACCGCGGATATTCGCCCCGTGGTTACGCCCGGAGCCATCGGCATCGACATCGAGGGCCGCGATGTGGTCATTTGCGACGATGTGCTTTACACCGGCCGCACTGTCCGCGCAGCGCTTGACGCGCTCTTCGATCACGGCCGCCCGCGCCGCGTGCAACTGGCCGTGCTCATCGACCGAGGCCACCGCGAACTGCCCATCGAGGCCACTTACATTGGCAAGCACGTGCCCACCAGCAGCCGCGAGATCATCGAGGTCAAGTTCCAGGAAGTCGACAACGACGAGCAGGTTCTGCTGGTCGAACGGGTCGATTGACGAGCCTCTGAATCTGTTTGAGCGCCGAATTGATGCGCCTGCGCTACTGCTTCACATTCTGCCGGCGCAGGTACTCGAAGGTCTGCGCCATCGCATCCGGCGTTGAGACTAATTGTTGCCAGCCCAGCGCGTGCAGCTTTGCGTTGCTGAACCTGTTCCCGCCCCAGGCCGCGGCAACCTTGTAGAGCGTGAGGATTCCGGGCAACTGGCCCTGGGAACGGCGATGATATGCCTGCAACCAGCGAGCCAGCATCCTGGTTGCAAAATACGGCAGGCGAATCGACCGTATCCGTTTGACATTCTTTTTGTATTCGCGCAGATAGCTGGATGCAGTTGGCAGATCGTCATCGTGCACGTTGTAGACCTGCCCGGCGGAGTCCGGATCGCTGCCCGCCACCGCAATCGCTTCCGCGCAGTTGGCGACAAAGGTCAATGGCAGCAGATTGCTTCCTCCCAGGTGGAAAAACACCGGACCAATCTGCAATCCGACCCTGCTGGAAAAGGCTCCACCGCCCGGCCCGTAGATCACGCCCGGACGCAAGACAACGAGCTCGAAGCCGTCCTTCTTCTGATACTCCCAAAACAATTGTTCTTGCCTCAGTTTGGAATGGGAATAAACGTCCCGCAGTTCGGGATGATCTTCAAGAGGCGTGGTTTCGTCGACGCGCGCGCCGCGCCCCAGCGGCACCACCCCGTACACGCCGAATGAGCTGACAAGAACCACGCGTGTCTGTCCCATCGACATTCCTTCACGCGCTTCCAGAGCCTCGAGCAAGTTGCGGGAGACAACCACCGAGTCGGCAAACAGCTCCGCCGGAGCGCCTTTCAGCCCCGCTGCCAGATGCACGACCAGCGAAACGTCCGCCACGGCCCTGGCGCAGTCGGATTTTGACCGCAGATTTCCGTAGCTTAACTCCAGTTGCGCGCCGGGATAAGATTCCTGCAACGGCAGAAGCCGTTCAGCCTTGCCGCGGTCGCGAAGGAAGCACCGGATATCGGTATAACCGTGAGCGAGCAGGCGTCTGACAACATTCGCTCCAAGGAAACCGCCTGCGCCTGTAACCAGAACTTTCACGCGCGCACCTCCGGATAAACCTGCTCAAAGATTCGTTCCATCATTGCCGAGACACGCAGAATTTCGTCGTAGGAAATCGGCAGTGGAGAGTCTTTTTCAATGGAGAGATAGAACTCGGTCAGCAGGCGGCGCATGCCATCGAAAAAATGAAAGCGCGCATGAGAAAAACTGCTCACATTCTTCATTCCTCGCCCCAGATAATCCTTCGCGACCAGGAACGGAGGAAAGAGCCGGCCCAGGGCGGATGGAAATGTCTGTTTGCGCTCAAGCACAACCGTGCGCGCCGCGTAGTCGACAAAGGCTGTGTTCTTTGTACCGTAGACACGGAGAGTCTGCCCAACCGGGCGGGCATGCGCGCTGAACGTTGCATAGGCGCTTGTCTGCGCGCCCCGTATGACCACACGTAACTCGTCGAGAAGTTCACTACCGGTTGTGACGCCTGGGCCAGCTTCACCGCGCCATGCGATTGCCTCAATGAATGGGTGGTCATCTTCCACAAATGGCGTGATTTTATTGATCACATGATCCAAAACATTCTGAAATAGCTTGCCGGGGAGCCGATGTACCCAGTGATCGGGGTCGCGCTGCAACGCCATCCCGAAGTCGCCGCCCAGGTCATAGCCAATCGAGCTTTCAACATGAACAGCGCTGCCGAGCACCCCTGTCTCATGGAGGCGGCGCAGTTCGAGCGCTGGCGCCTCAAACCTGGGCCAGTAATTCACCGCGAGTTTTCGCCCCGCATCAACTACGGTCTTGACGATAGCTTCAGCGTCGCTGTGGTGAAGTGCGACCGGCTTCTCAAGGAAAACATGACAGCCTGCCGCGACAGCCTGCCGCGTAAGCGAAAGATGCGATTGTGGGGGCGTGGTGATGTGCAGAACATCGGGCTTTTCCTCTTCCAGCATCCTGGCAATATCGCTGTACCGTCGAGGAACCGCGTAGCGAACGGCTAACTGCTCCGCCATGATCGGTTCCAGGTCGCAGACTGCGCACAGTTCAACCGAGGGAATTTTTCGGATCTCTTCAACATGCGCGTCTGCGATTTTGCCGCATCCAACAATCGCTATCTTCAGACTCACTGTCTTTTCCTTCCCAACGAAACATCGATCACAACTATGGTTTCCGGGCGTAGTTACTGAATAACATCTATCGGCTGATATCTTTCCCAAGCCGCGCACAACAATGATACAACGATGGAGAACCGCTCTAAATCCATCCGCGCGCGGCATAGTAGACAATCTTGACGGTTTCGACCGCCATGGTCTCAAAGGCGGAGAAGCGGCCGTTCCAGTGTTCGGAAGAGTAAAGCACATCCGGTACAGCCATGGGCGTAACTTCGATGCCCAGCTTGCGGAAGACACGCTGCGCACGATACATGTGAAAGTCGCTGGTGAGCAGAACCTTCTTGCCGGTCATGCCCTGAATCAGGCGACCCGTCTCGATTCCGTTTTCGCGTGTACTTCTGGATCGCCACTCGGCTACGATGGCTTCGCGGGGAACGCCTTCGGCGAGCAGGAAGTTCATGATGCCGGGTCCCCCGCCGCTGACTACAATCTTCTTGAAGCCTCCTGTTTGCCATGCATAAATCGCCCCCCGCGCGCGCCAGTAAGAGGAGTACGAGATGCCGCCCCGTTCGTCGCCAGCCGCGCTGAGAAGAATGAGCACGTCTCCTCTCGGCCGCTCAATGGGACCGGCGTAGGCCCTCGCCCACCACGAGACAACAGGCGTGGCGATTACCAATACAGTGATGAGTCCGATGGCCACGAGCAAGCGGGTTAGCCAAGTGCCGACCCTGTGAAGCTTTCTCATGTTTTCGCTTTCTGGCTCGCGGATAGGAGCGATTCAAAGATCTCCATCAGTTCTCCCGCAACCGTCTCCCAGCTTCGGCTGGCGTGCGCTGAGATGGCCTGGGCGTCCCAGGCTCTGTTCAGGACTGAAGCAAGGGCCTCTGCCAGCATGGCCGGTTCGCGCGGTGGCACGAGGCATCCGCATTCGTTAGTCAGGATTTCAGGGATGCCGCCTACATTCGTTGCCACGACGGGCCGGCCGCACGCGAGCGCCTCAAGCACCACGTTGGGGCAGCCTTCCATGTAACTCGGCAGAGTCACAAGATCGGATGCCGCCATCCAGACGGCAACATCGTCAAAGGCGCACTCGGGCAGCGCGTGAATATAGCTGGCCGCGTTGCTGCTCTGAATAGCGCTTTCGATCAGAGACTTGTCGGACGACCCTTCGCCGACCATATATACATGCAGGCCAGGGCGAAGAGAATGAAGCGATACCGCCGCTTCTACCAATTCGCGCAGG
>Ga0326727_10013403_pt1 | contig 18270 bp, 15 predicted proteins | sample MB2enrmetagenome_FD_207643 | JGI IMG/M metagenome (GOLD analysis project Ga0326727, IMG submission 207643) | Lab enriched peat soil microbial communities from McLean, Ithaca, NY, United States - MB29MY | ecosystem: Environmental > Terrestrial > Soil > Wetlands > Peat | place: USA: New York...
CGGAGAACCCGTCGCCGCCTTGCAAACGGAGATTCTGGTTCTGCAGAGCAACTCGGTGATGCTGGAGACGGCGGAGGCCCTCAATCTGATCGACAGGGTGCGAGCCGCCGAAATCAAAACGGGCAAGGCCGGCGGGCAAGCCCCTTCCGGCGAGATGACGTCGGGCGAGCGGGTGGCCCTGATCGGGCTGGTCAGGGGCGGATTGCATGTCCAGATCGTGCCGGGGACGCAGATGGTCGATATCAGCTACCGAAGCGACGATCCGAAACTGGCGCCCGAGGTTGTCAACAAGCTGGTGGACACATATATCGATGAGGATCTGCGCTCGAAATTCGATCGCACCATGCACGTGTCGATCTGGCTGCAGAAACAGCTCGAGGGTTTGAGGCAGGCGGCGGGGGACGCGCAACGCCAGCTGGCGGACTATCAAAAGCAGCACAACATCGTGGGCACGGACGAAACATCGAATCTGACCATGCAAAACCTGGCCCAGACCAGCTCCGACTTGGAGAGCGCCGAGGCGGACCGGATCATGAAGGAAGCGCGCATGCGCGATTTCCAATCGCAGGATCCGGAGATGGTGGCGCTGATGGGAGACGATCCCCAGTTGGCGGCTCTCCGCAGTCAACTCGCCAGCCTGCAGACCGAGCGCGCGCAACTTGCCGCAAAGTATGGCGAACACCATCCCAGAATGCAGGAACTGAATGCGCAGATCGACAAGGTTCAAGCCGGCATCAGGAGGGAAGTCGCTCTTGCCCGGCGCCAGGTGCGCGCTGAATACCTGGGGTCGCATCGCATGGAGCAGATGCTGCAGAAGCGACTGGAGGCGCAGAAAGAAGAAGCCTACCGCCTCAACGAAGACGAGGCTCAATATGCCATTCTCCGCCACGAAGCGGAGCTGAACCGCGATCTCTACGACGCTTTGCAGATGAGGCTGAAGGAAGCCAGCGTTACGGCGGGCCTTTCGGCCACCAACATCACGGTTGTAGATCGGGCCAGCGTTCCAGTGGTTCCCATCGCGCCGCGCAAGACGCTGAGTCTGCTGCTGGGGCTGCTTGGCGGACTGCTCTGCGGCACGGTGCTTGCCTTCATGGTCGAATCGATCGACGATACGCTGCAGACCTCGGAAGAGGTCGAAAACGTCTCGCTGCTGGCATCGCTGGCGACCATTCCGCACATAGCGATCGAACCGGAAAAGCGCAAGCTCAAGGGGAGCGAAGAACCCGCGCCCGCCGGTTCCAGGGTGCAGCAGCTCGTCGCGCTGTACAGTCCCAAATCGCATGCCGCCGAGGCCTATCGCGGGCTGCGCAGTTCTCTGCTGCTGTCTTCCATCGACATACCGCCGCGCGTCATCGTCATAACCAGCGCCTTCCCGGGAGAGGGCAAGACGACGACCGCGGTCAACGCGGCGATTGCATTCGCTCAGCGGGGTGAGCGCGTGCTGCTGGTGGACGCCGACCTTCGCCGCGGAAGCCTTGACCGGGTGTTCAACCTGGACGACAGGAGTTTCGGCTTGTCCACGGTGCTCACCCAGCCGACAGCCCACAGGAGTCTGGCCAATCCGCTGCCCGACCTGCCCTTGCTGTCGGTGCTTCCGACCGGCCCGCGGCCTCCCAACCCATCCGAAATGCTCTCTTCCAATCGCATGGAGGAGCAGTTGCGGCAATGGGCGCTGGAGTTCGACCGGGTGTTGATCGACAGCGCCCCAGTGCTTGCGGTGAGCGACACGCAGGCCATGGCGGCGCTCGCCGACACGGTCATTCTGGTTGCCCGCGCGGGCATGACTCGCAAGCGCGCCTTGGTCCGCGCCCGCGATCTTCTCTGGCGGATCAACGCGCCCATCGCCGGCGTGGTGGTCAACGATGTGGACATGCGGCTGGAGAACTTCTACACCTATCGTTACGGCATGTACGGCTATCAGTATGGGCGGGGATATCAGAATCCCCGCAGCGGCTCGGATATCGCTTACGGGCATGAAGATGAGGAAAAGGGTGATTGATATGGGGAAGACAGTCGTGTTCGTGGCGGCCATTTCGGTACTCCTTCTAGCGCAGCCAAGCGCCGGCCTTGCCCGGCAATCCGGCGCTGCGCCGCCGGCTTCGGCGCCGCCGCTCAGGATCGGTTCCGGCGATCTGATTGAAATCAGCGTGTATGACAACCCCGATCTCTCCGGCCGCTTTCGGGTCGATGAGAAGGGCGACATCGCCGTTCCGCTGCTTGGCCCGGTGCATGTGGAGGGCGAGACCGCGGAAGAGGCGGGCAGAACGATCGAGAAGCGCTATGTGGATGCCGATATTCTGAAACTCTCCAAGGCGCAGGTCACGGTCTTCATCGCCGAGTACGCGTCGCAGGGAATCACGGTCAGCGGGGAGGTGAAGAACGGCGGCCTGCAACCCGCGCTGGGCGTTCGCATGTTCAATGACGTGATGATCGCCGCCGGCGGCGTCACGCAACTTGCCGCCTCGACGGTGATCGTCACGCGCAAAAGCGATCCCGATCATCCGTTCACGGTCGAATACAATCCCGAGGCGCTTACCCCGGTGATACCGCGAATCCAGATATTCCCAGGCGATACGATTACGGTTCCGAGAGCCGGCATCGTCTATGTACTGGGCAATGTCATGCGCTCCGGCGGCTATATTCTCGATGGCCGCCGGCCCCTGTCGGTGGAAACGGCGATGGCCCTGGCCGGAGGCGGCGGACATGCCGCTGCCTTGAACCGCGTGCACATCGTGCGCACCCTTGAGGGCGGCCGAAAGGAAGACATCATCGTCGCCGTGAATCAGATTTACAAGGGCAAGGCTCCGGACGTGAACCTGAAGGACGGAGATATCCTCTACGTTCCCACCAGCAATGGCAGGCTGGCGGCCGAGCAGGCCATTTCTTCCGCCCTCAGCATCGGCACCAGCGTGGTGATCTATCGAACCGCGTACGAGTGAGCGCCGCGTGGCCCGCAAGGCGCGTCCGGTTCTTCGCTCGTCCTTCGGCCGTCCGCCGTTGAAATCCGGCCGGTCAAGCATATCCCAACAGCACTCGGGAATGCCGGCTCGTCTCATCCCGTCTTCGATGCGCGGGCTCCGGGTTTGAGCCCGCGGCCGGCCGGCTCTGCAATCCTCGTACGCTCCCATGCCAACCGCGAATCGACTGCTGATTCAAGTTGTCTCCCAGCTGAAGCCCGAGCGTTGCGGCGTCAGCGATCATGCCATCTTGCTGGCGCGGGAGTTGGACGCTGCCTTCGGAATCCGCACCGCATTCGCCGTGTTGAATTCAACCGAGCCGTGCGACGCGCCGTTTCCGCGGGTCGATTGCGCGCCATCTCAACTGCTTGAGAGTTCCATCTCCCTCAGCAAGGGGAAGCCGGGCGCCATCCTCGTTCATTACAGCGGGTACGGCTACTCGGCGGATGGGGCGCCGATTGCGCTTGCCGAAGCGGTCGAGCGCGTGCGCGTAAGCGGCCAATTCCGCATCGGCGTCTACTTCCATGAGTTGATTGCCACTGGAATGCCATGGAGATCAGCCTTCTGGCACGCGCATCGCCAGAGGCGCGTTGTTCGCGGGCTGGCGAAGGAATGCGATCTGATCGCGACCAGTTCGAGCCGTAATTTGGACTGGCTGGAACGCGAAGCGATCCCGGACGGCATGACTCCGGTCCGGCTGCTGCCGGTGTTTTCCAATGTCGGGGAGAGCCTGGAGATCCCGCCCATGCGCGCCAGACGGCCGGCAATCGCGGTGTTCGGCCTTCCGGCCACGCGGCGAAGAGCTTATGACCGGCTGTCCTCGCTGGGAGGCCTGCTGCGCAGCCTGGGCATCGAGGAAATCGTGGATGCCGGCCCGGAGTTCGATAGCCCCTCAAAACTGTGCGGGATTCCGATAAGACGCATGGGAGTGCTGCCCGCGGCCCATCTGGCCGGCATTCTCTCCCAGTCGATCTTCGGATTTGTGCAGCATAAGTCCTTTGGCCTCGCCAGATCGGGAGTTTTCGCGGGGCTCTGCGCGCTGGGCGCCATTCCGGTCATTGCGGAACCCTTTGCTGGAGAGGTGGACGGACTGAGAGACGGAATTCATCTCATCAGTCCGCGGACGGCGAGAGCCGCTATGGCCGGCGGACTGGAGAACTGTTCGGCCGCGGCCTGGAATTGGTACTCAGGGCATCGGCTTCGTTCTCATGCAGCCACATACTCGCGATGGCTGGCTGAGCCGCCAACCGGGGCGGAGGCGGAGATGACCGCCGCCGGCAGAGCCGCCGGCGCGTAGTTTGGAGATGCGTTTGGTTGAGGAAGAGAAGCCGGCGATGGCGGCCTCACGCGAGGGCGGACCTGGCCGCCGCACAGGCGGTGAGAGCGAGGACAGCCCCGCGGTCTTGATGTCGCATCCCACGGGCAATCAGAACGTGCGGAACGCCCTTCGCAGCCTCGTCGAGCACCATATGCTCGCCGAGTTCTGGACCACGGTTGCCTGGAATCCGGAGTCCAGATGGAATCTGCTGCTGCCGTCGAGGTTGCAAAGCCAGTTGGGCAGACGCGCCTTCGCCGAAGCGCCCAGAGAACGCGTCCGGTGCGTTCCCTCAAGGGAAGTTGTTCGATTGGGCCTCAGATCCTCGCCGATTGAGCGCCTTCTTTGCTCCGGAGAGCGTCCGTTTTCAGTCATCGGCATGTATCGCCACTTCGATGGCAGGGTGGCGCGGCGGCTCGGCGAAATCGACGTCGAGGCCGTGTACGCTTATGAAGGCGGCGCGCTTCAGACCTTCCGCCAGGCAAGAGAGCGGCACATCCCCGCTCTGTATGAACTGCCCAGCAGTCATTGGCGCTGGGAACGCAGCCTGCTCGAGGAAGAGAAGCGGCGCAATCCGGAGATGGCCTCCCTGCTTCCCAAGCTCTTGGACTCGGAAGACCACATGCGGGAGAAGGACGAGGAACTCGCCTTAGCCGACTTCATTTTCGTTCCCAGCCAGCATGTGCGCGGAACATTGGCCGGAGTGGTCCCGGCGGAAAAGATCAAAGTTGTGCCCTACGGCGCGCCGCCGGTCCGCGCCAGGCCGGAAGCTCCGACCCAACCCCGCCGCGCCCTGCGCATTTTGTTTGCCGGAGGTCTCCACCAGCGGAAAGGGATCGGTTACCTATTGAAGGCCGTCGAAATGCTCGGCTCGGATGTGGAACTCACACTGATCGGGCAACGCTTCGCCCCCAACGAGCTTGTCGATGCGGCCTGCAAACGCTGGCGCTGGTTCCAGGCCCTGCCGCACTCGGGCATGATGGATCGAATGCGGGAAGCGGATGTTCTTGTTCTTCCATCTCTTGCCGAAGGATGCGCTCTGGTGGTGCTTGAGGCTCTGGCTTGCGGCCTGCCGGTAATCGTGACGCCTAACACAGGATCTCTCGAATTCGTCCATGACGGATGCGAGGGGTTCGTCGTTCCGATATGCAGTGCGGACGCAATAGCAGATCGGTTGAATACTCTCGATCGGGACCGCGGGCTGTTGGCTGAGATGTCGCGCAACGCCCAGTCGGCTGCGACCGGGCAGTCCTGGGAAAACTATCGTGAAACCTGGGCGGCAACTGTGAAGGCCGCGGCATGGCAATGATAAGACCGGCGCGATCAACCCGTGTGAGTCCTCGGATGCCGTTGCTGAAGAAGCTCTTCTGGCTGTATTTCCTGTTGCTGATTTTTGAAGGCGCGCTGCGCAAATGGGTGCTGCCGCAGTATTCCGCGCCGCTGCTGCTGGTTCGCGACCCGGTTGCGTTGCTCATCATTTGGGAGGCCTATCGCACTCACAAGTGGCCGAGGCAGTGGTCCTCTGTCGTTGGAATCCTCGCCGCCGGAATCCTGGCCCTGTGTTTTGTCCAGATGGCAGCAGGCGAGAATCCATGGTTCGTGGCGCTGTATGGATTGCGTTCCTACCTGCTCCCGTTTCCAGTTGCTTTCATCATGGGAGAGAATCTCGACCGGGACGACTTGCGTAAGTTCGGTCTCTGCACGCTCTGGCTTCTCCTGCCGCTGACGGCGCTAGAGGTCGCGCAATACTATGCGCCGGCAGATTCGATTCTGAACAAGGGCGCATCGCTGGGAACCGGGCAGCTTGCCTATGCCGCCGGGCATGTCAGAGCCTCCGCCACCTTCAGCTACGTCACGGGTCCGATGTGTTATCTTCCCTTGGCGACGGCATTTCTCTTTTATGGCCTGGCTCAAGCCAACTTCGCAAAGAAATGGCTGCTATGGACGGCATCCTGCGCTCTTGTCCTGTCGATTCCCGTTATAGGCAGCCGGACGTTGGTGTTCGAGCTAGCGGCGATCCTGGCATGCGTGGCAGTGGCTGCATTGTTCGGCGTATCCCAGTTTGTTAAGTCGCTTCGAATGATCATGGCGCTATTGCTGGTGTCCCTGCTGGTTTCCCGTTTGCCGGTCTTCACCGAAGCGACCGAAACCCTCTCGATGCGTTTCTTTCAAGCCTCGCAGGCTGAAGGAAATGTGGAACAGTCGCTTTTGTTGCGCGTTGGCCACCCTATGACGGCGGCGTTAGAAAGCAGCATCTCCGGGAATAACTGGCTGGGCTTTGGTATGGGCTACGGTTCCAACGCGATTGCGAAGCTGCTCACCGGCACTCAGCAGTCCCTGGCCGGCGAAGAGGAATTCCCTCGCGTTATCACCGAGCTTGGCGTACCCGCCGGCATGGCATTCATGCTGTTTCGCTGGCTGCTGGCGTTATCGATCGTATCCAAGGCGCTCTCCCGGGTACGCGAGCAAGAACCGCTTGCCTGGCTCCTGGTTCCGTCGACGTTTGGCACTCTGGTATTGGGCCTAATGGAGCAGCCGACCGAACAAGGGTTTATGGTAATCAGTGTGGCCTTTTCCTTGGTGGCTTTGCGTCTGGCGCCCTTTCCGATCGGAACGGCGCCGGCCCTGAGCCAGCCCTGGAAGCCACGCACCTACCGGCTGGGTGCGCGGTGAGGATGCTTCGGCGTGAAGCACCCAAAACGCGAGTCGCGGAGATTGAACGGAACGGCTTCCGATGACCGAAGCGGCTCCGTGACGGCGGAGAATCCTGCGGCTCTTCCCTTGAAACTGCCTCGCCGGTCTCGCAATTCGCGCCAACAGGCGTATAACTGCCGGGAATCTGTCTTCAAGATGGAGACTCCGGTTCGGATGCGTGTTCGGAGATTCACTGCCCTGTGAAATCGCTGTTAGTGCGCATATTCGGCTTTCCCGCCACCCTTATTCATGGCGATACGCTCGTTCTAGACCGCTGGCTTTGGCTGAGCAAGCGCCTCCCGGCCGTTCCAGACGGGTCGAAAAGGTTGCTCGATATCGGCTGCGGATCGGGGGCTTTTACAATAGGCGCCGCGCGCCGCGGCTTCCATTCGCTGGGACTGAGCTGGGACGAGAGAAACCAGAGAGTGGCGGCTCGGCGCGCGGCGCTATGCGGCGCCGGGCGCGCGGCGTTTGAGCTGTGGGATGTGCGGAGACTGGATGAGCGAACGGATCTCCGAGACAGCTTCGATGTCGTTCTTTGTTTTGAGAACATCGAGCACATTTTGAACGATCGCAAGCTCATGGTCGACATGGCAAACTGCCTGAAACCCGGTGGCGCGCTGCTGCTTACCACGCCGAATTGCGATTACATCGCAATTTCGCCTTCCGACAACGGCCCTTTTTCGGCCACGGAAGACGGCGGGCATGTGCGGCGCGGGTACAGGGCGGAAGACCTTCGCCGCCTTTGCCAAGACGCCGATCTTGAAGTGCTGGGAATTGGCTCTTGCAGCGGATTTACCAGCCAGAAAACTACCTGGCTGCTGCGCGCCGCCACCCGGTTCCTGGGTTTGTTGGGTTGGGCTATCGTTTTGCCTCTTCGCCCGATTCCGCCTCTCATCGACCCGCTGATATCCCGGTTTACAAAATGGCCCGATTTCACGATCACACTGGTCGCGCGCAAGCCCAACCCCGGCGCGCACAGCTCCGCGGACGTTGCGGGATATGGCGCGGCGCTGCAACACCGGTCATGAAGGCATGATGTGTCTCTGCTTGGTAACATGAACCCAACCGGCGCTGCAAACCCTCAACTGTGCGCGGCACACTCGCGAGGAGAAAAGGCTGACCGGCAATGCGCTTCCGTTCCGGCGACCCTGCGCACGGAAATCATTCTCGTATTTGCCTTGGTTTGTTCGGTGTTCCTTCTGACCTCAGCGGGGTTCGATACATCGGAGGGCCTCTATCATTACGCAATCGCCCGCCAGGTACTGACGGAGGGCTCGCTCAGCTTTGCGCAGCTCCGCCAGGGTCCCTACACTTTAGCTCCCAATGGCCGCACATATGCGTCTCATGAATTCGGCAATTCGCTCTTTCTTCTTCCCGTCGCCGGTCTAAACATCGCGTTGGAGAAGGCGCTGGCGGGCAGGTACGACGAACGCAGAATAGGCTTCGTTACCGGCTTTGCCATGAGTTTGATGCCGGTCGTCTACTGCGCTATGACAGTTGCGCTGTTCTATGCGATGCTAAGAACGAGTTTTGAGAAATCCATCGCGACCGCGCTCGCCTGCTCCGTGGCCCTTGCATTCTGCACCTTTGTCTGGACTTATTCGCGCAATTTGTTCGACGGCGTCCTGTGCATGTGTCTGCTGACCGGTGCGATGCTGTCCATGATGCAATTTGGAAGGACCGGGAGAACGGGTTACTTTCTGGTTGCCATGGCGTTGTGCGGCTTCGGAATCGTTACACGCCTGACGATGGCGCTATTGTTGGCGGCCTTTGGAATCTACCTCGCGATGGTCTTCTGGAAGGATCGAAAGCGACTGATCCGCCTGGTGGTGATGGGAGCGGCTGAACTGGCTCCGTTTGCCCTCTGGCAGACCTACTACAATCATCTGCGGACCGGGCACTGGCTTATATCGCCTGTTATGTCGGATCAATATGCCGCTCACAACGGTCTGACGGGAAACCTCGCGGTCGGAGTCTCCGGTTTGCTGTTCAGCCCCGGAAGGAGCATCTTCGTATATGTTCCACTTGCTTTGCTGTCGGTCGTTTGCTTCCGTCGTTTCATGGCCGGCTATCCATGCGAGGCTATCTTCGCGGCCGCCTTGTCGGGGATGTGGCTGATTATTCACTCAAAAATGGCGGCAATCTGGAACGGAGACTGGGATTGGGGGCCAAGACACTTTGTTACCATCGCACCAGTTCTCGTTCTGCCTGCGTCCGTCTGCTGGGAGTGGATGCAGGAAGGCCTGTGGCGGCGCATCTTGCTGCGATGCGCTCTCGCATGGGGCGCGATCCTGTCCGCCTCGTCGATCGTCGGCAACTGGCACTTTCGAGAGGCGCTCGCCATTGCGCAGGGAAGGCGCGACGCAATGATCTGGTCGCTAAGTGGGGGGCAGGCGCTGGACATGATTGAGGGTGCGATATCGAACCTTCGCAACATGGCTGTGAAAGCGCCGATCCCTTCTCTGGCTCATTACTCTCCGATCAATTGCTATGCATCCAACACTGTCAATGTGTGGATGAATACGGCGGTCTACGCAGGAATCCCGCGGTTGCCCGTGGCTGCCGCGGCAGCTTCGCTGCTTGCGGTTGCGGCTGGTTGCGCGCTGGCTTTGCGCCGAATGATCCGCCGCGCCTCCGAGGCGAAGCATTGTGACGTTTTGTGAATTGCGGGGGCAACGGCAAGGGCGCGACCTATTCCGGCGTCTAAGAAACGGCTCAGCATGAGCGCGGCACAAGACGGCAAGTTACAAGGGCTTGTTTCTCCGCGGTCTCCCCGCGCGCCGGATCCCCTTGTCGTAGCCCTGCTCTACAGCAGAAACGGAATGGCCGCGTGGTGCTGGGAAGCCGCGCACGCGCTCCATGAGCAAGGACGAAGCGTGATCCTCGTCGCCTCCACGGATGTACCGCTTCCCGGCATTCCGGAAGTTGAAGTGGTGCGCATCGATATGGCCGACAAACCGGCTCAGCCGCAAGGCGCGATCGTCAAGGCTCTCTCGGCGGCAAGGAGCTGCCTGTCAGCGGGCCCGGATGGGGTGCTGGCGAAGATTCACCAGGACCTGGCCGCTCGCGGCGTCCGTCCGGCGGCCTATGTGCTTAACCAATCGACCCTCGTCGATCGCGGCGTTCCCTGCAAGCAGATCGTGGCGGCTTGGTCCTATCCAGTTAGTCTGCCTGGCTATCTGCGCAAGACTCCGCTTCTTGTCCCGGAGAAGAGCGCGAAAGCGTATTTGCGCACGGTTTTGTCGTCGCTGGGCTGGTGGCGCAAAGATTGGCGCGCGTACCGGACGGCAGACCGCGTGCTGCCTGTGACCGAAGCTCTGCACAGCAGCCTCCAGCGGCGATCCGTACCCTGCGATCTGGCTTACCCCGGCACCTGCGTCGGCGCCGTGGCGGATCGCGCCGATGGCGGAATCCGGCTGCTGATGGCTGCCGTCGAACTCGGTGAGTTACGGAAGAGAATCTTGTGGATGCTCGAGGCGATGAAACAATTGAGTCCGCCACCGGGAACCGTGCTTCAGTTGGCCGGCGAGCCGGACGATTCCGTGCGCCGCGCAGCCGCTCGGATTGGCTTCCCGGCTGAGTTTCTCGGCCATCTCCAGCGGCAGGAACTTCAGCAGGTTATGCGGCAGGCGCACATCTTCTGTTTTGGATCGCTTCTCGACGACTGGGGCTATGTCCTGGTGGAAGCGATGGCCAATGGCCTGACACCCGTCGCGCCGGCCATCAGCCCATTCGACGAGATACTGGACGGGGCGGGCCGCTGCTACAGCCCGCACAGCCAGGACGACTTCGTGCTCGCCCTCCGTTCTGTCGTTTCCGGCTCGCTTGCCGATATAGGACGCAAGGCCCGGGATCGAGCGCAAAGCCTCTTTTCACGCCCGGCATTTGGCCGCTCCATCTTGGCTTCCCTCGAATCCGCTGCCCGGCTTGGCTGATTGCGGCGTCACGAGGCGTGTAAAATGCGAAACTGAAAGGCTGACCGATGAAAGTCCTGATCTTGAGCATCAATTATTGGCCCGAGGTTGCGGGAATCGGAGCTTTCACTACATATCGGGCGGAGTATCTCGCTGCCGCGGGTCACGACGTGGAGGTATGCACGACCTTTCCATACTACCCGGAGTGGAAGGTTCCGCCAGGCTATGCCGGAAAGCTCGCGGCGAGCGAGGAACGGAACGGCGTTAGAATCCTGCGCAGTTACGCCTATGTCCCGAATCCAGCGACCTCTCTGAAGCGCGTCTTGCATGAGGCCACCTTCATAGCTTCCTCCATGACTCGGGCATTTGCGCGCAAGCGGCCCGATCTGCTGCTCGTCGTTTCTCCGCCTCTGGGACTGGCGGTAAACGCCATTCTGCTTAGCCGCATGTGGCGCATTCCTTATGTCTTCGATGTTGAAGATATCCAACCCGATTCGGCCGCGGCACTCGACATGCTTCCATCCTGGGCGCTGAAGTTTCTTTACAAGGTCGAGAACGCAGCTTACCGCCATGCCGCGCTGGTAACCACTCTGACCGCCGCCATGCGAAACCGGATCGTGGACAAAGGGGTACCGGCGGAGAAGGTGGAACTGATGGAGCCGCGCGTCGACGACTCATTGTTCGACATTGAACCGCGCGAGGCAACCGCATTTCGACAACGGTATGGCCTCGACAACAGGTTTCTCGTCACGCACAGCGGCAATATGGGAGTCAAGCAGGGACTGGATGTCATTGCGGATGCCGCCGCCTTGAGTCGCGCCGATGATTCGATACAATTCCTGTTGGTTGGGGATGGCGCCGTTTGCGGAAGGATCCAGCGCAAGGTGGCTGAACTGGAATTGCGCAATGTGCGGTTTCTGCCGCTGCTGGAAGCCGAGGATTTTCGAGGGCTGCTGGCGGCGAGCGATGTTTGTCTGTTGACGCAACGAAAATCGGTCTCTGAAACTGCTTTTCCGTCGAAGATCGTGACCTATCTGGCCGCGGGGCGTCCAGTGATAGCATCCATCAATCCCGACTGCGAAATCGCGCAGACCATTCGCGAATCGGGAGCCGGCAGGATCGTTGCGCCCGAAGACGCGGCGGCTCTGCTCGCGGCAATCCAGGAGTTTCGAAGCGAGGATCTGCGAGCGTATCGCCAGAATGCGCGGGAATACGCGAGCCGAAGATGGTCATCCGCTCGAGTTTTGGGGCACCTGGAGCGAAGCCTGGTATCGGCCGCCGCATCCGTGACGAATCCTATGGCGCAGGAAGGAAGCATTCGATGACTTTCGAAAAGAAGGCTGCCCGTGTTTCGATTGTCCTGTGTATGGTTGCATCTTTCATCAGCCTGTGCGGTGCGCAAAGCCGGCAGTCCGCGGCTTCGTCCCACTTGGGCGCCAGCGCGCCGCGCTCGGATTCGGCGGCAGGCGCGAGCGCTCCCGTCCGGGGCGCGGGATCGGGGGGGGCTTCCACTTGGGGCACGCGATCGGTGGGAGTTTCCACTTGGGGCGCGGGGAAAGGAAGCTTGGGGTATTCTCCTCAGCAGGGCGCGGTCTGGCGCGATGGGGCGGCTCTCGGTGCGGCCCCCGGCGCCGGTCGCGGCAAGACGCAAGCCCGCGCTGCTGCAACGGGTGCTTTGCGGCCGGGCGGTGCTCTTCCGCCGGTCTCCTCCGGCGTGAAGCCAACGGGCATCCGAGGGAACGCTGCGACGGGCGCGGCGCATCCCTCCCATTCTTCTCCGGGCCAGGGCTACGGAGTTATGGCCTCCGGCCGGGGTTCTGGTTCCGGATCCTTCGCCAATCGGCGTGCCGCTGCCGGATCGCGGGGTCGAGTTGGCTCGCTGGGCCGGGGCGCCGGCAGTGGGAAGACTCGGCAATCTTCAGGCCTGGCCTCCAGCGTGGGGAAATATCCACTCACCAAGGGAACGGTGGCCAGTTCCTCGCTGCATCGAGAGCTGGCAACGGGTTTGGGCGGCCAACGCGCGGACCGCTGAGGTGACCCGCGTGTGCAAGTTACGTTGCGTTCCTAAGTCGAAATGGGCGGTTGTAACATTGATTCGATTCTGAATTGGACGGCTCCTATGGCCCTGCCCAGCGTCGCTGTTGTCATCCCTACCTTGAACCGCCCCGAGATGCTCAAGCGATGCCTGGGCCGGCTCATCCCTTATGCCGGCGCTCACCCGGAGTGCTCGATCGTCGTCAGCGATGACGGAGATGCATCGCGGACCAGGGAGGCGCTGGCCGAAGAACTGGCTGGCGTGCAAATTGTCCAGGGGCCATGCCGGGGACCGGCAGCCAACCGGAATTGCGGAGCTGCGCAGGCCACTGCGGAGCTTCTCATTTTTCTCGACGACGACTGTATTCCGGACCAAAACCTGATTGGAGTCTACCGGGACGCGGCCCTGAAGAATCCCGAGATAGGCGTCTTTGAGGGGCGCATCAGCGCGGAGGGCGAGGCATCCAGCTTTGCGGATAACGCTCCCATCAATGAAACCGGCGGTTATCTGTGGTCCTGCAACTTCGCGATCCGGCGAGAGCTATTCGTCAAGATCGGTGGATTCGATGAGCGCTATCCTTTTGCCGCGATGGAAGATGTTGATCTCCATCTGCGAGTCAAGAAGCAGTCGCGAATCCTCTTTCTTCCCGATGCGAGAGTCTGGCATGGCTTCGAGCAGCGGCTGGGCTGGAAATTGGTCAAACATCATGCCCTTTCGCTGCTTCTTTATCTGCACACTCATGGCCTCAAGGAGACCGGAAAGGGCCCTGTTTTTTTCCTTCGATTCGCCGCCCGGCTGGCGATTTACGGTGGGATGCGCCATCTCCGTGCAGGCGCGACGAGATATCCGCTGCAGCACCTGTTTACTATCTTGGTTTGCTTTCAATTAGCCGTCATTACGTCCCTCTGGAGATTCCATGCGCGCTTGGCGAAGACCTTTTTCCCGCCTTGCTGTCCGGGTTGTCGTTCCGTTTATTCGCATCTCAATAGCCCTCCACGATAGCCGGTCCGCTCCCGACCGCGCGGTCGACGATTGGGGAAACGCTCGCTTCACTTGCGATGGGATCGAACTCGATCCAAATCGTTGATGCAGTAGATTCCCGCACCGTTCCCCAGAGAGACCATCAAGTATCATAACTCCGACGCCCTTTCCCCAAAACTGCGATGATTGTTGGAACAGTTCGCATGCTTGAAAGAAGACGGTAAGCCCATCTCCGGACCGTGCTGTGCGCCGACGGTCCCCAGCCCGGAAGCGGCTGGTTCTGTGGTTACCAAGGATGTTGCCCCGTATACGATCTGCGCCGGCAGTCCAGCGCGCGCCTTGAGAGTGAGATCCCTTCATGCCCGATGCGAGTGTGAAAGACTCGGAAAATGCAGCTGCCGCGACGGAAAGGTGCGCGGGCGACAAGCCGCCGTTCCGATACCAGGAGCTAGAGCGCTTTCAGGTGCCGCCCGGCTTCCGGGGACGGTCCAGGGTCTATGTGCAGCTGTGGTGGCTGGTGCAATCGACGCTCTTCGCCATGTCTCCGCAGGCTATGTACGGCTGGCGTGCCTGGCTGCTGAGGCTTTTCGGCGCGAAGATTGGCAGAGGCGCGATTATTCGCCCGTCGGCCAAGATCGCATATCCATGGAAGCTGACTATAGGGGACCATTGTCACATCGGCGATGAGGTCCACCTCTATACCTATGGGCAGATCGAGATTGGGGATTGCGCGGTGATATCTCAGCGATCCTATATCTGCACCGGATCTCATGACTATACAAGCCCCGCCTTCGACCTGTTTGCCAGGAAAATCGTTATCGAAGCGGAGGTGTGGGTGGCAATGGATGTGTTCGTGGCTCCCGGTGTGACCATCGGACGCGGAGCGGTTGTCGGCGCGCGAAGTTCGGTGTTTCACGATGTGCCGCCGGGAACCGTCTCGATGGGAACTCCGGCGAGAGTGGTTGGACAGCGCGACATGCGGCCCAGTCCTCGTTAGAACAGCTGCGGACTTACCTGGCCTTCGCTTCGTCGCCGATGAGCGACAGCAGGTTTTTGGCGATGCCGCGGCCGATCTTCGCGCCTGACCTTATCTCATAGAGCTTAACCTGGAACGGACTGAGTTCCGAGGGCAGATCGATGGCGGCGATCCATTATTCAAACCCCAGGCGCGTGCTTGTGGCGCATAACGTGAAGCGGGGCGACTGGGGCGGAATGGCGCGTATGATGGAGTCCGTTCATGCCGAGTTGGAGTCCTTCGGATGGAAGACGGAGTACTTTACCGCCGACGATATGCCCGCCTCAGGCGGCCGGCGGTTTCGGCGCTATGCCTTCCCCTGGTACGCCCGCCGCCGCGCCAGAGAGGCATTTCTTCGCGGCGAGCCATACGAAGTCATTAACATTCATGAACCGTCCGGGGCGGCGCTTGTCTTCGGGAAGTCGCGATTGGGCGAGCCGGCCATTGCGGCTATGTCCCACGGCGTGGAACAGCGTTACTGGGAGCTGCGCACGAGAAAACATCCCCCCGGTATCGATCCTCCATCCCGGAAGACTCGCCTGTTCTTTCCCGCGACGAGCTTGTGGCAATCGCGGTTGACGTTGCGCCGCGCCGACCATGTCTTCTGCCTGAATGAAGAAGACAAATCATTCCTTGTGGACCGGTTTCATCTGCGGCCGGAAAAGATCACCCGCGTGTTTCCGGCAGCGGGGCCTGAGTTTTCGCCCGTCGCAAACAGGCGAATCTACGACCGCCCATGCAAGCGGGTGCTGTTTTCCGGGACGTGGATCGAGCGAAAAGGAATCCGCCAGTTGATCGAGGCATTTTCCGTCCTGGCCGGCAGGCATGCTTCGATTCAGCTTGGCGTCCTCGGCGCCGGAGTCTCTCAGTCGAGCGTCCTCGCCGACTTTCCCGCGTCGCTTCATTCAAGAATTGTCGTTCACCCTCTTCTTTCTCATGCGGATTGTGCTGAGGCCCTCCTCGACTACGATATCTTTGTCTTGCCGAGTTTCTTCGAGGGCACTCCCCTGGCCTTAATTGAGGCCATGTCCGCGGGCATGCCCGTTATTACCACTGCAACTTGCGGAATGAAGGACGTTGTTGAGGATGGGCGAAACGGTCTCCTGATTGCTCCAGGGAATTCCGAAGAGATTGTCCGCTCGGTCGAGCTGCTTATGACCGACTCGAGTTTGCGGCGCAGGCTCGGAGAGCAGGCCGCCCAGGACGCTGCACGGAAGTACACATGGCGAGCTGCGGCGGAGCTTGTCGACGCGGCGTATTCCAGCCTGGTCAAACCCGGATCGGCCGTAGACGGCCATGCGGTTTTGTTATGAACCTTCGATCGAAAGCGGGCCAGCGCCTGCTTCCGTAGGAGTCCGGCGATGCGCATAGCAATTGCCTGCTGCGGCCTTGAGCATGTACGCCGAGGGTTCGAAGCATTCAGCCGGGAATTGTTCAGCGCGCTTACCGGCCGCGCCGATGTCGTTTTGTTCAAGGGTTCAGGAAAGCCCGGGCCAAATGAGATCGTGGTGCCCTGTCTTCGTCGCGACTTCCTTGTGCGGTTTATGAATCCGGAACGGGCGTTTTATTGGGAACAGATCACCTTTGCCATGGCCCTGGTCCCGTATCTGATCCACAGGAAGATAGATGTCGTTCATTACAGCGAGGGCAATCTGGGCAATGCGCTTGCTCGCTTTCTGCGCTGGACCGGATCGCGTGTCAGGCTGTTGCAGTCCAACGGCGGTCCGCTTCATCCCAGGGCCTTCCGGCCGGAGCCGTTCATTCATCAGGTTTGCAAGACTGGTCTCGACCAGGCCCTTGAGTACGGAATCCCGCCGGAACGAATGCACTTGATACCGTACGGCGTTTTTCCGGAGCGCTTCCGGGTGACAGAGTCGCGGGAGATTGTGCGGCCGCGGTTCGCGTTGCCGCAGGATAAGTTCCTCATTCTTTCGCTTGCCGCTCTCAACAAGGAGCATAAAAGAATCGACTATCTGATTCGGGAGGTTGCCGCCTTGGGCAGCGCTTCCGTGTTTCTCTGCATGGCCGGCGAGCCGGCGCGGGACACTCCGGAGCTTCGCCAACTGGCGGCGGAGCTTCTTCCCGGCCGGCACACATTCATAACTGTTCCCAGGGCCAGGATTGCGGAGCTGTTGGCCGCTGCCGACCTCTTCGTGCTGGCATCGATCAGCGAGGGATTCGGGATGGCGCTGATTGAAGCCTGTTCCGCCGGAGTGCCCGTCGTCTGTCACAATTCGGCGCATTTTCGATGGGTTCTTGGGGAGGCCGCACTCTATTGCGACATGGCGGCGTCCGGAGCGCTGGCGTCGATTATTCGGACGGTCTCCGGCCATCCGGAAGTGATTCAGCGCCTCAGCGAGCTGGGAAAGTCAAGAGCCGAGGAATACAGCTGGAAAGTGCTTGCTCCACGCTACCTCAATATGTATCGGTCTGTCCTTTCGGCTTGATGCGGCTGAGCAATGGGTAACAAAGAATGACTCGGCTGCGGGAAGCAAGTGGATTCTATATCCTTCGAAACCGCCTTGCGGGCCGCACTATCCGTGTGAGCCAGGCTTCAAGCTGAGTAGGAGATCCGAAATGAGGGATAGTCATTCAAACTCCCCCGAACAGGCCTCTTCGGCCGCTCGAAAAGCTTATGAAGAATGGCATGCCACGCTTGAAGTGGATTCAGAATCGGATGCACCGTGGCACCGCCTAGTCAAGGAAAACCTCGTTGCGGAGCGAGACATTGCTGGAAAACGAATTCTTGAAATCGGCTGCGGAAGAGGAGGATTTGCGTATTGGCTTGCGACAAGAGAGGGCGTTCCAGCGGCACTCTTCGCCGCGGACTTCTCAGAGTCGGCATTGAGGAAGGCTCAGGCATTTGCCGCTGAGGCCGGCATACGCGGCATCTCCTGGCTGGTTCAGGATATTCAGAGTCTGGAGTTTCCAGCCGATAGCTTCGATACGGTCATCTCCTGCGAGACGATTGAGCATGTTCCAAATCCGAGACGAGCGCTTCGGGAATTGAGTCGCGTTCTGAGGCCGGGCGGGCGGCTTTTCCTGACATGCCCAAACTACCTAAACCTGCTCGGCTTATACAGGATCTATTTGCGCGCGCGTGGCAGGAGGTTCACCGAGGAAGGGCAGCCCATCAACCAATTCCTTATGCTTCCCGTTGTAAGATACTGGGTTGCCCGCGCGGGCCTGTCCGTCGAACGCACGGATGGAGTTATCCATCCGATTCCATTTCCTGGGAGGCACGACATTGAGTTGCCTTTCGACCGCCCGAGAATTGTCTTGAAGTGGTTTGCGCGGCACCCGCTGCTTATCGCCAGAAAACCAATTCGCAAATGGTGAATTCGCAACGGCGTCAC
>Ga0326727_10013404_pt1 | contig 18269 bp, 13 predicted proteins | sample MB2enrmetagenome_FD_207643 | JGI IMG/M metagenome (GOLD analysis project Ga0326727, IMG submission 207643) | Lab enriched peat soil microbial communities from McLean, Ithaca, NY, United States - MB29MY | ecosystem: Environmental > Terrestrial > Soil > Wetlands > Peat | place: USA: New York...
GCTCGCGCACATCCCCGACTACTCCAATAATCCGGAACTCTCTTCCCCTGCCGTCTCGCACCGACCTGCCGACAACGTCGCGGTGAAACGAGAAGCTGCGCACGAAAGCCTCGTTGACCACCGCGACTCCCTGCGTTGTGTCCGCATCGTGATCGGTGAAGATGCGGCCCGCCTTCAGGGGAATCTGCATCGTCTCGAAATACGCCGGGCTGACCGCGCCCAGCCCAGCAGCATGGTCGCTCTGGCGAGTCGCGGCTTCGTCCGTGAACGAGAAAGGGACCGGATTCCTGATGTTGCTAAGAAACGGCGCGTTATCGTTGGTGCCCACCGCCGCGCTCTCGACGCCCGGCAGCGCCTGAACCTGGCGGACCAGATCCCGCGCGAGCCTGGCGCGCTGCGCGGGGGTCAGATATCGATTGAGCTTCGGGTTGTTCGGAACGGGAATCCAGATCTGGCCGATCGCCAGGCCTGCCGGCTGGAATCCCGGTTTCTGCTGGAGCATGGCGGAGAAGCTGCGGGTCAGCAATCCGGCGCACACCAGCAGGATCACCGACAAGGCCACCTCGGCGGTCACCAGCGCGCCGCGCAGCCTGTTCTGATGACGGCTTTGTCCGCCGCCGGTCCGTCCGCCCTCCTTCAGATCGTCGCCGGGATCTCTTGCCGACGCGTGCAGGGCGGGGGTAAGCCCGAAGAGAATGCCCGTCGCGATCGACAGCGCAAGCGCCAGAACGATCATTCGCCAGTCGGCGTTCACCTCAACCAGCCGGGGCACGTCCGCGGGCATCATGGACAGAAGCGACGCTCTCGCGATGCCCAGAACGATGAGCGCGAGGGCGCCGCCCGTGAGCGCGACGAGCACGCTCTCGGTGAGCACCTGGCGCATCAGCCGCCCCCGCGACGCTCCCAGCGCCTGGCGGACGGCAAACTCGCGGGCGCGCGCCGAGGATCGCGCAATCATCAGACTGGCCACATTGACGCATACGATCAGCAGAACAAAGCCGACCGCGGACAGCACCACCAGAAGCGTCGGCCGGACATTTCCGGTCAGGCTGCTCCGTGCCGGTTCAAGGCGGAGCGACCAGCGCAGGCGATCCGGATAGTCGTTCGGGTAAGACTGCTGCATCCGCGCGCCGAAGGCGGTCAGCCGTTGCTGTGCCTGATCGAGGGTTAAGCCAGGTCTCAGCCGGCCCATTGCTCCGGGGAGAATCCGGAAGCCGCGAAGCGGCGGCGAGGGGAACGGATCGGCGATGGCGCCGGTGGCCGCCCACATCTCCACGTCGCCGTTCAGCGTCCTTGCGGGATGACGGAATTCCGGCGGCATGACGCCGATGATGGTGTAGCCATCCTCGTCCACTCGGATTCTCCGTCCGATGACCCGCGGGTCGCCGCCGAACTGACGCCTCCAGAGGCCATCGCTGATGACCACTCCATCAAGGAAGCCTGGCCGCCACTCGGCCTGCCCGTACACTCGCCCGAGGGCGGCTTTCGCGCCCAGAACTTCGAAATAGTTTGGGCTCGTGCCGAGCATCTCGATCCTCTCGGCGCGATCCCCGCCGGTCAAAGCGGTGCTGACGGGGAAGACGAAACTGAGACGTTCGAACACGCGCGAACGGTCCTGCAGGTCCAGCAGTTCCGGAACGGACATGCCGACGTCTTTCGCTCCCGCGCCGTTCAGGTCGTCGAAGACGTTGACCAGGCGGTCTGGTTCATGGAACGGTAGCGGCTGCAAAAGCACGGCGTTGACCAGCGTGAAGATGGCCACATTCGCGCCGATGCCCAGCGCCAGAGTCAGTGCCGCGATCGTGAGAAACGCCGGGCTCTTAGCCAGCGTTCGAACTGCATAGCGCAAATCCTGGATGAGGTCGGTCATGGTTCCCTGTCGGCTTGGAGATGCGCGAAGCGGCGCCAGGGAGTCGGTTTTTACCGTAAGGAGAGGGTAAAATCAGCCGGTACACCGAAGTCTGCGGAAGCCCGGATTCGGTAGTCCAGACGGATTGCACGTACTGGGTGATGGCCTTTCCGGGGTCCAGCGCAAGGCATGGCGAGGCCAGCAGGGCGAGGACCAAAGATCGCCTTCGCCGGACGGTTGGCCAAACATACCCTCACGTATTCGATATCGGCAGATCTCCGCTTTATTTTCGCCCGAATGACCACGCCGTCCCGTTCCGGTTTACGGAGCCGCGACCAGAGGGAGCGGTGTGGCTGGTGGCCGTTTCAGCTGCCAGTTACGCCAGTTCCACGCCAGACTGCTGAATTACGTCGTCAATCGCCAGGAAGAGTTCGGCCTGATGCTGCAGCCGGTCTTCAATCGGCTCCGGCGGTTTGCAAGCCCCGGCCCAGAGGGCGCGCACAAGCCCTGGCGGGCCCGCACGATCGCGATCAGGACATCAGGTTCACCGTGGTGAAGCCCACCCCCGTATTTCCGGTGCTCTTCTGGTACGCGCGCACCGTGATTTCGTAGACGCCGAGGCTGCCCGGCGCCCACTTGTCCCAGAAGAACTGGCTTGGCGCCCCGCCGGGAGCGTGCGGGTCGTAGCGCAGCGGGACGTCGGTGGTGCGCCCCTGTGATGCGATGGTGGCCACTACGTCGAAATCGGTTTCCGGCCACGGCGTGCTTGTGGCATTTGAAATCGGGCAGCCGCACATCATGGTCACGTTCGCGCGAATCGGGATCGGCTGGCTGGGATCGGGATTGGTGGGCAGATAATGCGCCGGTGGTTCCAGAACCTGAACCATCAGGCCCGGAATCTCCAGCAGAAAGCCGTCCTCTCGCTGGCCGCCGCCGGGACTGATGTTGCATCCCGGATAAAACCATGTCGTGGCGCTCACGCGGTTGGCGGACTGTGGGGCTGCCAGCGGCCCACGGGCGGAAATCTCCACCAGCCGCGGCGTCTCGAGCGGGAGCGTTGCGTCGAACCGGCAGGCGTCGTTGTTCGGCGGATCCGCGACGGGAATCGGCTGAGTGCGGGTGAGCGGAGTGGTCATCAGCGCGGCGGGACCGGAACCGCCCCGGGTACGGCCGGCCGCGAGTAATTGGCCGGTGTAAACGTCGCGGATGGTCACTTCCGCGCCGCCGATATCGTCGCCGAGAAACTTACCGCCGACGGCAATTACGCGAACAGTGATGGTGGTGGGGACAGAAGGCATAGGGATAGTATGCACCGGCCATCGATGGATCGGGGGCGCTGACCGCTATGAAACCGGTACGGCTGAACGTAGGTGGAAATCGAGCTTCGTTTCGGACGGAATCTCCACTTCGCCGCGTGTCGCCGCTTCCGCGCCTGCTCCCGCGCCGGCTCCCGCGGCCGCTCCTTCCGCGGCGCCGCGCTTGTGGTGGAAGATGCCGCCGATCGCGCCGCCCACCGCTGCCGCTCCTCCCACCACGGCGGCCGTGGTTTTCCCGCGCGACAATCCTTCTTTCGCAACGGTATCGCTGGCTACGGGTTTTAGGCGGCCCTGCACGGCCACGGAAACGAGGCGAAGCTCCAGCACTGGGCGCCCCTTGAAGTGCCCGGACTCGGCCGACTCCACCACTTCAACCTGAGCGTTGGCGCCGCGTGGGATCGCCACGCTGCCGTTGGCGAGCACCGGGGCCTCCACGCTGGCCGCGAACCGCTGACCGTTAAAGCTCTTGCCGGTCTTGATGACATCGATGGTGCGGACCGTGATGGCCGTTCCGGCGGGAATCACCACCGCGGACGCGCTCGGCGCTGCCTGTTGCTGCTGGTGCTGCTGCTGTGGCGGCTGCTGCGGTGCGCCGGGTGGTGGATTCTGCGGGATGCTCCCGGACCCATTGCTCGCGTTGGGAGAAGCCGGGGCGCCGGGAACCGGATTATTGGGAATCTCGACCTGGCCGTGGCTTCCGGTGTCGGTGGATCCGCCGGTGTTCGACGTGATCGGCGCCAGCGAAGTGCCGCCCCCGTTCTTCGGATGAAACGGCGGATGGAACGTGAGGTACGCGGCGCCTGCGCCCAGCGCCACCACTCCGAGCGCGATCAGCGCCAGATACAGCGGCTTCAACCCCCCGGCTTTCGGCGGCGTCGGTGGAACAGCCACGGGAGGCTGCGTTACCGCTGCCGCGCCGAACGGCATGGTGGGAGCCGAGGTCGGCCGCCCGGCCGGCGAGCCCAGTGCGCCAACTGCGCCGGCAACGGCCGCAGGAGCCACGGCACCAGCCCCTGCCACCGCCGCGGGCGTCCATACGAACGAATCGGGACTCTCCAGCGCCGCGCCGAATTCCTCAGTGGTCTGAAACCGGTCGTTCGGATTCTTGGCCAGCGCCTTGAGCACCGCATTCACCGCGCCCGCCGGAATGTACGGATAGAACTGCGTGGGCGGCGGCGGAGGCGTGTTGACGTGATCCGTCATCACCTCGTAATCGCTGTCGCTCTCGAAAGGCACGCGGCCCGAAAGCATCTCGTACAGCGTGACGCCAAGGGCGTAGATATCCGAGCGAATGTCCACGCCTTTGTTCATCACCTGCTCGGGCGCCATGTACCAGGCGGTCCCCATCTGCGTGCCCGTGCGCGTCATGCTGCGCCCGCCCATCACTTTGGCGATGCCGAAATCCATCACCTTGACGATGCCCTGGTGATTGAGCATGATGTTGCCGGGCTTGATGTCCCGGTGCACGATGCCCATGCGGTGCGCGTAGCCCAGGCCCAGCAGCGCCTGGCGAAACAGCGGGAGGGATGCCTGGCTGGGGATGGGGCCACGCCGCTGGATCATGCTGGCGAAGCTCTCGCCCTCGATGAACTCCATCACCATCCACGCCGTGCCGCCCTCCACCAGAAACGCGTAGAGCGTGGCCAGATTCACGTGATTGAGGCTGGCCTGGGCGCGCGCTTCGGCGCGAAAACGCTGCTCCAGTTCGGGATTCTTCGCCAGTTCGGCGCTGAGGGCCTTGATGGCGACAACGCGGTCGAGCGTAGTGTCCACTGCCTTGTAGACCACGCCCATTCCGCCTTCGCCGAGCTTCTCGATAATCCGATACCCTGCTATCGTCGTTCCAATCATTTGCAAATTCCGATCTGAAGCGGGGCCGTACTAACCCCAATACTGTTCACTTAGCATTTCTTCCGCAATGGGACACGCGGCGTCAGCCGCGTTTTGCCCGGACACCGAAGAGACGCGGCTTGCGCCGCGTGTCCCTCGCGCTGCAACCCTTCCGTCATTTCGCCTGCAGCCACTGATTAATCGTGTTCACGTAGAGTATCGGCGCGCCCGACGCCGGCACGAAGTTGTAGTTCTGCCCGTTGATGCGCATGTGGAAAGCCGCCCGTCCGTGAATGGGCAGGCGATTCACCTGAACGTCGTCCACCGCGGAAACGGGGACAACGAAATCGTCGCGACGCCCGTCGGAGGTGCCGAGAACGTGATAGACCATTTTCCCGCCGCCGATCTGCAACTGGCCCCAGCAACTCGGCCAATTGAACCGATTGGCGCCGGCGAGCCCGTGATCGTGATACAAGGCCATGATCGGACTGGCGCGCATCGGCTGCTGGGCCGGCGCCTGCTGCTGCGGCTGATACTGCTGCGCGGGCGGCTGGTATTGCTGCGGAGGCGGCTGTTGCTGCGCTGGTGGCTGATACTGTTGCGGAGGCGGCTGAGCCGGAGCCTGCTGCGGGGGCGTCGCTTTAGCTACCTGCTGTGGCGGCGCCTGCCGCGGATTCGCGCTGTTGTCCACCAGCAGACTGAGCGTGCGCGATACGGTCTGTCCGCCGGCCGTCTTCGCAGTCAGCGTGAAAAGCGTGTCTTCGCGTGCGCTGATCACCTTGCTGCCCTGCGCGGCCACCGTGCCGATTGCCGGACTGATGCTCACCTCGGTGGCCCCCGGTACCGACCAGCTCAGCGTGACTTTCTGCCCGGCGCGCACCGGATTGGCCGAGAACTCAAACGCCTGCACCTGCAGCCCCACCGCGGCAGTATTGCCCATGTCGATGTTCACCTGCTGTGCGTTCGGCGATGGCGTCAGCACCTGCTGTGGCGTGACCTGGGCGACAATCGGCGTGGGCAGCGGCCGCGGCGGCTTCGGTCTGAACAGCATCCAGCCGCCGGCCGCAAGGCCGAGAACACAGACCACGGCGACCACTGCGATCAGCGCCGCAGGCACCGAGCTCTTCTTCGGCGGCGGGACTGGCGCCGGCCCGGGCGCGGGCGTCTGATACTGCCCGGGCGGCGCTGGATATTGCGGCGGCGGCGTTTGATACGGAGGCGGTGTCTGATGCTGCGGCGGCGCAGTTGGATATTGCGGTACGGGAGTCTGGACCTGCGTGCCAGACGGCTGGTACTGCGCTGGCGCGCCCACGGGCATGGTTGCCGTGCTTGCGCCCAGGGAAGCGGGCACCGGTGGAACCGGCGGCGGCATTTGTGATGAAAGGGGTGGAACTGGCGGAAGCGGCGGAGGGACGGCGGCCACACCAGCCACACTCGCCGCGCTCACGCCATAATCCTCGGGATGCTCCAGCGCCGCCCCGAATTCCTCCACCGTCTGAAAGCGTTCGTCCGGATTCTTGGCCAGCGCCCTGAGAATCGCGTTCTCCACGCCCTTGGGAATGTACGGATAGAATTTCGTCGGCGGCGGAGGCGGGGTATGCACGTGATCCGACATGATCTGGAATTCGCTGTCGCTCTGAAAAGGCGTGTTCGCCGTCAGCATTTCGTACAGCGTGATGCCCAGCGCGTAGATGTCGGAGCGGATGTCCGCCGGCCGGTTCAGCACCTGCTCGGGCGACATGTACCGGCAGGTGCCAACCTGCATGCCCGTGCGCGTCAGGCCCCGCTCGCCCATCACCTTGGCGATGCCGAAATCCATCACCTTGACGATGCCCTGGTGGTTCAGCATCAGATTGCTGGGCTTGATGTCGCGATGCACGATGCCGGCGCGATGCGCGAAGCCGATCCCCAGCAGCGCCTGGCGGAACATGGGCACGGCGCCCTGGCTGGGCAGCGGACCGCGCCGGTGGATCATCTGCGAGAAGGTCTCGCCGTCCACGAATTCCATCACCATCATGGCGCTGCCCTCGATGGTCAGAAACGCGTAGAGCGTGGCCAGATTGGTGTGGTTGAGATTGGCCTGGGCTTTGGCCTCGCCGCGGAAGCGCGCCACCAGTTCAGGCACGCGCGAGAGGTCGGAGTTCAGCACCTTGATGGCAACGACGCGGTCGAGCGAAGTGTCCACTGCCTTGTAGACCACGCCCATGCCACCCTCGCCCAGCTTCTCGAGAATGCGGTAGCTGCCGATTTCACTTCCGGTCATGGTTTTGCCGCCGGGTACTCCGGCCTCGTTTTCTTAAGTCGCGTGGAGCGCGGCTTTTGTGACGGCTCGGGTACCGCCGCCCCGCTGCCCAGCCGCGCAATCTGCAGAGTAATATTGTCCGGACCGCCGCGGTCCCGGGCCAGTTGCACCAGTTGTTGACAGGCCTCCCGCGGATTGTTGCGCGTGGCCGCTTCCAGCAGCTCGGCGTCGCTCACCAGCCCGTGCAGACCATCGGTGCACACCAGCAGAATGTCGCCGGGCAGCAGAGGAATGGGAGCCTCGGGAACGTCCACGGTGACCGCGCCCTTCATGCCCAGCGCCGAGACCAGCACGTTGCGGTCGGGATGCTCGGCGGCCTGCTCCTCGGTGATGGCTCCGCTGTCCAGGAGGCGCTGCACCAGCGAATGGTCGTGGGTAATGCGCCGGATCTCGCCTTTGCGAATGAGGTAAAGACGGGTGTCCCCGACATGGCCGTAGTAGAGCAGGTCGCCGATCACCGCGACGGCCGTACATGTGGTGCCCATGCCGGCCAGCTCGGGGTGCTCGCGCCCGTATTCCTGAATCGCCGCGTGGGCTTTGCTCAGCGCGTTCAGCAGATCCTCGCTGGGGTCGCCCGATCCGCTGGCCCAGGCGTCCCGCACCGTCTCAATGGCGATGCCGCTGGCGATTTCCCCGCCTTCGTGGCCGCCCATGCCGTCAGCCACCACCATCAGCCGGCCGCGCGCGCTGAAAACAGCGTCGTCGTCGGGCTCGAAGTAGCAGTAATAGTCTTCGTTGCGCTCGCGCACACAACCAGGGTCGGTCAGATTGGCGAGTTCGATTCCAGGACGTACAATCATTTTTCAGTTACCGTGGGGCAGGATTGCATCCTGCGGCGCCCTTTGGGCCGGGGTTTCCAACCCGCCAGGAGGCCGATTGAAAATCGGCCGCAGGTTGAAAACCTGCCCCACATGGGAACTACAGACACTTGAACTTCAGCACCACTTCGCCCAACCGGACGGTGTCGTTGTCCTTCAGATCTTCGCGGGCGATGGATTCCGTTCCCTCGTTCAGAAAAGTCCCGTTGGTCGAATCGAGGTCGGTCAGGATGAACTTCTGGTCCTTGTGACGAATACTCGCGTGGTGCGCGGAAACGGTGACATCGCGGACGACGATATCGCTGTCGGGCGCCGAACCGACCGAATTCTGGCCGTCGCGCACGCGGAAATCCTCGCCCTTCTGCTCGCCGCTCATGGCCACCAGCCACCCCACCACCGGCGCTTTACGCACTTCCGACACAAGCACGGTCTTCCGTCCACTGCCGGCAGGTGCAGCTCCCGCGCCCGCTCCGCCACCCGCGGGCGCAGCCGATGCGGCCGTCTCCAGCCTTGTCTTCGCCGCTTCGGCGCCGCCCCCGGCGCCCTGAAAGCCGGTCCGCTGGCAGTAAGGACAAATCTGCCAGGTGTCTTCCATCTGATGACCGTTCGGACAAAACTTAGCCATTCGACAATCTCCGATCTTCCTCAGGACGCAAAATAAGTCAGGACTACCGAACCCTTCTTGCCCAGATATACGCGGTCGCCATTCTGCAACCCCACCTTGCTGACGCGCGGCGATTCCACCGAGTTGATGAACGTGCCGTTGCTCGATCCCCGGTCGATCACCACCACGCCGTTGTCTACCGGGACAATCCAGGCATGCTCCCCGGAGACGACGTCTTCGGTGAACACCACCTGGCATTTGGCGCTGTCGCGGCCGATGAGCAGGCCCGCTTTGGTCAGGGGGAATCGTCGGCCGGAGAGCGACCCGGAAGTGACCTGAACGCTGCCGTAGGAGCGTTCGGCGGCGGGTTGGGCGATGGCCGCCTGGGGCGGGGCGCCCACCACCTGATGCTGCCCCCCTCCCACTCCCGCTCCCGCGAGGGCGGGTGCTCCGGCCATGACCGGGGCCGGCGCCGCCTTCCCGCGCGCCATGACCATGATCAGCACGATGACCACCAGCAGCACCAGCACGCCCACGAAGGTCCAGACGATCCATCCGGCGTTCTCCAGAAGCCGGCCGACGGGTCCTTCCTGCGCGGCGCCCGCCTCGGCGGCCGCGTACAGACGCGTGGCATCCGGTTCGTTGGGCATGATGCGCAGCACATCGTCGAACTTTTTCTTCGCGGTTTCGAACTTGCCGGCGTCGTAGGTGTCCAGCGCCTCCTGCCAGAGCGTGTCGAACAGGCCGGACTGCGGCGGAGCGCCCACGGAAGCCACAAATTCCTTCGCGGTGTTGATGGGCACGAAGAAGTTGAAGCCCGCCACATCCGGTCCGAAGGTGGCGATGCCGATCACCTCTCCCGCGTCGTTGAATGCCGGGCCGCCGCTGTTGCCGTGCGTGATGGCGGCGTCGGATTGAATCACCGGCGAACCTTTGTAGTCGAACTTCACCGCGGAAATGTGGCCGTTGGTCACCGTGGGCACAAACAGCGAATCCAGGCTGATCAGCTTCAGATCCAGCGGACCGGCCTTGCCCGGATAGCCGATGACGCGCATCGGTTCCTGAATGTGCACCTGGCTCGAGTCGCCCAGCCTCACCGTGGGCAGGTTATTGGCGTCGATCTTCACGATGGCCACGTCCTTGCCACCCATGGTGATCGGGTCGCTGTAGGCTTTGATCTCGCCCTTGAATCCGGCTTTGCTCGCCAGATAAACCTTCAGCTCGGGGACGCTGTAGCTCAGGTGCAGGTCGATGGCTTGAGCCAGCTCGTCCTCGTGGCCGGTGAGGTCGCGATGGGTGGCCCGCTCGAAGGCAGGCACCAGTTGCCCGATCAGAATGTCGTGCCGGATGCTCTCCCGCAGATCGGCCTGCGCCTGGGCGTCCTTCATGTTCGCGTCGGCCACCACGTGGCCGTTCGTGATGACGTATCCGTCCGGCCGGTAGATAAAGCCGCTGCCGGTAACGGTGTAGTTGGTCGGGTCGAGTTTCTGCACCTGGCCATTGATCTCGAAAGTGGCGGTGACCTGATAGGTGACCGCCACCAGCACGACGCCGGGCTCCAGCTCCAGCGTCATCTTTTCGGCCGGATCCAGCTTTCCGGCGGTGGCCGGTGGCCAGAACAGCAGGCCCGCGAGCGCCAGCGGCAGGAGGCGGCTGCCGGAGAGGACTCGCGCACGTCGAGTAAGGGCTTCCCAAAGACTATCTCGCATGATAGGAGAGAGGTTACCACGCTGGAAGGCGGATTGGTAGAGGGGGGATGGGAACTTTTCACGGTGTGGTCCGTATTCCCATCCAGAGGATTCTTATGCGAACGGCTCTTAGGTCAACCGTAAGAGGCGTGTACTTCATGGCCATGGCGGCGCTGGGCGGTAGTCTGGCCTTCGCGGCGGCCTCGGGCTCGCAGTGGACGAAAACCTGGGGGACCACGGCCAAACCGGAGCTGCGGGTGGAAACCAACGATGGCTCGGTGACCATTCACGTCTGGGACGAGAAGAGAATTGAGGCGGTGGTGACCGCCAGAGGCTGGGAGATCAGTTCCAGCGAGGTGCGAATCCACGAGCGGCAGGTCGGAGATCGCGTGGAACTCGAGGCGCGCGTGCCCGACTGGCACGTGGACTTCCTGAACTTCGGGGAACGCTCGCTGCACATCGATCTGCATGTGCCGCGGGATACGCGCACCGACGTGCACAGCGGCGACGGATCGGTGGAAGTTTCGGGCCTGCAGGGCGAGGTCCGCATCGCCACCGGCGACGGCAGCATCCACGCCATGGGTGTTGGCGGGTCGCTGGACGCTCACACCGGCGACGGGAGCGTTCACGCCGACGGCCGGTTCGATGCGCTGAATGTGCGCACCGGCGATGGCAGCGTCGAGGTGAATGTGAACGCGGGCTCGCGCGTCGCGTCGGCCTGGCGGATCGAGACCGGTGACGGCGGGGTCAATGTCCGGCTGCCTCGCGAGCTCTCCGCCGATCTGGACGTGCACACCGGCGATGGAAGCCTCGACGTGGATCTGCCGCTGACCATGAAATCGGCCAATACCGGCGAGGACCGCAAGGACCTGCACGGCAAGCTCAACGGCGGCGGCCAGCCCCTGTACATCCGCACCGGTGACGGCGGGGTCCACGTTAGGGGCTCTTAGCGGGATGCTGAGAAAGGCCCAGGTACCTCCCGTTCCGTTCGGACCACAGGCTCAAGCCTGTGCTACCTGTTATCAGTGACCTCGCAGCACATGGTGGCACAGGCTTGAGCCTGTGGCAGTGCTTCTCAACACCCCGCCTCGATTGTTACGTTTGTGTGACACAATAGGTGGCGGTAATCATAAACATCCTATGAGGTTGCTGCCGCGAGACGAGCAGTTCTACGACTTGTTTCTGAATCAGATCGGTGTGTCTGTGGAAGCATCCCTGCTGCTGCTGCAGGGCGCTGAGAAAGGGAACGGTCCGCTGGCGACGGCGGCGGCGCGCATCAACGTGCTGGAGCAGCAAGGCGACGAGATCATCCACGATATCTACGTCCGGCTGAACCAGACCTTCATCACGCCGATAGATCCGGAAGACATTCACTCGTTGTCGTCCAATCTCGACGACATCCTGGACGGCATCGAGGAGGCGGCGCATCGGATCGTCTCGTATCGCGTGGATCCGATACCTCCAACCGTGGTCGAGTTGTGCCGGATCATCCACTCCTGCGCCAAAACACTTGAGCTCGCGTTCAAGGCGCTTTGTGAGCACACGCCGCTGCTGGCGCATTGCATCGAGGTAAACCGGCTGGAAGAAGTGGCCGACCAGCTCGGCCGCGACGCCGTCAGCGAGCTGTTTCGCAGTGAGAAGGACTGTATCCGCCTGATCAAGCTGAAGGAGGTCTACGACCTGCTCGAAGAGACGACGGATTGTTGTGAAGACGTGGCCGACGCACTCCAGAACGTCGTTGTAAAGAACAGTTAGAGGGGCAGCATGGACTCCACCCTGTTGCTCACCGGCGTGATCATCGCCGTCGCTCTGTCCTTCGACTTCATCAATGGCTTTCACGACGCGGCGAACTCAATCGCCACCGTCGTTTCCACGCGCGTCCTCACGCCCGGCCAGGCAGTGATCTGGGCGGCCTTCTTCAATTTTGTTGCGGCTTTCAGCTTCGGAACCGGTGTGGCGAAAACGGTCGGCTCGGGCATGGTGGATCTGCACTTCGTTACGCCCTGGGTGATTCTGGCCGGGCTCATCGGCGCCATCACCTGGGACCTGGTCACCTGGTGGTTCGGCCTGCCTACCAGCTCCTCGCACGCGCTGCTGGGCGGCTACGCCGGTGCGGCCATGGCGCACGTGACCTACATGAAGGGGTTGCGCCATTCGCTCGACGTGATCCTGTGGAACGGCTGGTCCATGACGTTGCTGTTCATTGTGGCCGCGCCCCTGATCGGGATGGCGCTCGCCTATGTGTTCATGGTGGTGGTCTACTGGAGCTTCCGCCACACGTCGCCCAAAAAGATGGATAAATACTTCCGGCGCCTGCAACTGGTCTCAGCCGCGGCGCTGAGCTGGGCGCACGGCACCAACGACGCGCAGAAGACCATGGGAATCATCACCGGCGTTTTGGTGACCTCGGGATATCTGCACACGTTCCGCGTCTCCATCCCGGTAATCCTTGGGGCCCACGCGGCCATCGCGCTCGGGACGCTGACGGGTGGCTGGCGAATCGTGAAGACCATGGGTCGCCGGCTGACCAAGCTGAAACCGCGCACCGGTTTCTGCGCCGAGTCGGCCGCTGCCATGTCCATCCTTTTCGCCACGTGGCTCCGGTTGCCTGTATCCACTACTCACGTCACCGCCGGGGCGATTGCCGGCGTGGGCTCCATTCAGCGGATTAAAGCCGTGCGCTGGGGCGTCGCCCGGGACATTATGTGGGCCTGGGTTCTCACCATTCCGGCCGCCGCCGCGGTGGGCTGGCTGTCGCTCACGATTCTCCATTTGTTCAATTCGAGCCTGTAATCGCGCCGACTGCGGTAGATTAGGGCAGAGGACGGATGGCGGAGGAAAAAGAGATAAAGCGGGCGGCGCCACAGGGGGCGGTGTGGTCTCTGCGACTGCTGGGCGTGCCCATCCGGCTGCACTTCACGTTCGTACTTCTGCTGGTTTTTCTCATCGTGACCGGCCTGGGCGGCAGCCAGTCCATGGGCTACTACGCGCTGTATATCATCGCGCTGTTCGCCTCGGTGCTCCTGCACGAGCTGGCACACGCGTGGGTCAGCTCGAAATACGGCATCCGCACACTTGAGGTGGTGATGTTCCCGATCGGCGGCGTTTCGCGAATGGAGCGCGACCCGAAGCCGAAGGAAGAGCTGTGGATCGCGCTGGCCGGCCCGCTTGTGAACCTGGTTTTGTCGTTTGCGCTCCTCGCGCTACTCTACTACCGGCACGCGATTGTGGGTCTGAACGAGTTGCTCCGGCCCACCGACACGAATCTCATTGAGCGAATCGCCTTCGGGAATCTGATCCTGGCGTTGTTCAATTTCATTCCCGCTTATCCCATGGACGGCGGGCGCGTGCTGAGGTCGATTCTGGCGCGCTTCAAACCCGAGAACGAAGCGACGCGCATCGCCGCGTGGGCCGGACGCATGCTGGCCATCAGCATGGGACTTTACGGCCTGCTGGCCACGCATTTTCTGCTGGTCTTCGTTGCCTTCTTCGTTTATCTGGGCGCGGCCCAGGAGAGCGCGGCGGCGATGGGGCGGACGCTGACCGCGGGGATGCCGGTGCGTGCGGCCATGGTCACCGAGTTTCACACGCTCGCGCACGGGAGCACCATTCGCGACGCGGCCAACCTGTTGCTGGCCACCTCGCAGCAGGATTTTCCGGTGGTCCACGGCGATCAGGTGCTCGGCCTGCTCGGGCGGAATGCGTTGCTGCGCGCGCTGGCGCACGACGGGCCGGAAGCTTACGTCGGCGGCGCCATGGACCGCGAGCCGCTCAAGCTCTCTTCCGACCAGCAACTCGCCGACGTGCTGCCGCAGATGGCGCAATCGGGCATCTGCGCGCTGGTGATGGACCCATCCGACCATCTGGTCGGTCTTCTGAGCGCCGAGAATCTGTCGCAGTTTCTGCTGCTGCGCCGCTTCGGAATGGAACCGGATCAGCACGATGGGCATCATTCCAACGTGGATGCGGGAAGCTAAGAACCCTGAAACCGCTTGCTGCGCGCGCGGCCCGGAACGGAGCCGTGACCGGAGGGAGCGGTTCGGGCACTTGTTTCTCGTCGCCTTCGCATTTTTCCTCCTCCTCGCGTTCCCCCCTGCGCTTCACGCCGACAACGTGAAGCTCTACCTCAAAGACGGGACCTGGCAACTGGCGCGCGAATACAAAGTAGAGGGAGACCGCGTCAGCTTCTACAGCGTGGAACGCAGCGAGTGGGAAGAGCTTCCCCTCGATCTGGTGGACCTGAAGAAAACGGAGAGCGAAATCAGCCAGCGCGCGGAAGCGGATAAAGTCGAAAGGCAGGCCTCCGCCGCCGAGGACAAGGCCGAGCGCGAAATGGAACGGGAGATCGAGAGCGTTCCCAAAGACCCGGGCGTATATTATCTGAACGGCAAGGGCATGGTCCCCATCAAACAAGGCGAATCGAAGATGGTGACCGACAAGGGCCGGAAGGCGCTGAAGATCCTGTCGCCCATTCCGGCAATCTCCGACAAGATGACGCTCGAGCTCGATGGCGCGCACTCGTCGAACCACGTGGACAGCGACAAGCCCGAGTTCTATATTCGCCTCTCCGAACCCGAACGCTTCGCCCTGGTGAGGATGGGCGATCGCAAGGGCAACCGCGTGGTGGAGAAAGTGGAAGTGGTTCCGGTGAGCAAGGAGGAAATCGAGAAGTTCGACGAAGTGGAGCTTTTCCAGCATCAGGTGCGCGACGATTTATTCAAGCTCTGGCCCATGAAACCGCTCGAGCCGGGCGAGTATGCTGTGGTGGAGTACACCGAAGGAAAAGTAAACACCCAGGTTTGGGATTTCTCCTGGGCAGGCAAAACCGGCCCGAATCAGGGCGCCCGATAAAATTGGGACAGGAGGCGAATCATGAAAATGCGTTGGATGGCGATAGCGTGTGCGCTGGCGACGATGGCGTTCGCGGACACGCTGACGCTGCGCGACGGCACGACGGTGAACGGCGATTACGCCGGTGGAGACACCCGTACCATCCGCATGATGGTGGGGGACCGGGTGCAAAGCTTCCATGTGGGCGAGGTGGTGAGCCTGACGTTCGGTCCTGGCGTGGCGCAATCAACGCCGCCGCCGATCGCGCCGCCACCGCCGCCCTCCGATGCGAGCGGGCTGCAGACCCAGCGCGCCTACGAACAACCCAATCCCAACGCCACGGGATTGCAGATTGCCGCGGGTACTCCCATCGTCGTACGCATGGTCGACGCGGTGGACTCGCAGAGAGACCCGACGGGCGCCACGTTCCGGGCCACCGTGGATGAGCCGGTGGTGATCAACGGCCAGACCATCATCCCGCGGAATTCCGACGCCGTGGTGAAGCTGGTGCAGGCTCATCAATCCGGCAGCATGACCGGAAGAACCGCCCTCACCCTGGCGCTTCAGCAGGTTTTGATCAACGGACGAATGGTGGACACCTACACCGAAGCGGTGACCCAGACCAGCGGGTCGAAGGGAAAGAAAACCGCGGGTGAGACCGGAGGTGGCGCGGCTCTGGGAGCGGTGATCGGCGCGCTGGCGGGCGGCGGTCGAGGGGCCGCGATTGGCGCGGTGGGCGGCGGCGCTGCCGGAGCCGGAGTGGCCGTGGTCACCGGAGGCGAAAAAGTGAAGATTCCCAGCGAGACGCGCCTGACCTTCACGCTGCAAGCGCCCGTACAATTGTGAGCGCGCCGGCCCGGGCGTCGGACACACGCTGGTGGCGAGGGCTGAGCCGGTATCAGTGGTGGGTGCTGGGCATTTCGTCGCTGGCGTGGATGTTCGACTGCATGGGCCAGCAGTTCTTCGCGCTGGGCCGCCAGCCGGCGATCACACAACTGTTAGGCGCGAGCGCGACACCGGGCGCCGTCGCCGAGTACTCCGGCTACGCAACTTCCGTCTTCATGATCGGCTGGGCCAGCGGTGGTGTGCTGTTTGGCATCCTCGGCGACCGCATCGGCCGCGTGAAGACCATGACGATGACGGTCCTGTTCTACTCCCTCTTCACCGGACTGAGCGCGCTGTCGGTGGGCGTGGTGGATTTCATGGTTTATCGCCTGGTGACCGGGCTCGGCGTCGGCGGGATGTTTGCCGCGGGCGTGGCGCTGGTCGCCGAGACCATGCCCGACAGCGCGCGGCCGTACGCGCTGGGCTGGCTGCAGGCGTTCTCCACCGTGGGCAACATGACGGCCGCGGTCATCGGCATGGCGCTTGGCGGATTGCAGCAGGCGGGCATCGTCGGGAGCGCGTGGCGCTGGATGTTTGCCGTTGGCGGGCTCCCCGCGCTGTTGTGCGTGTGGATCACTCGCCGTTTGCGGGAGCCCGAGCAGTGGCGCAAAGCGATGCTCGATAGGACGAAACTCGGCACCAGGCTTGGTTCGATCGGCGAACTGTTCTCCGATTCGCGCTGGCGGCGCCACGCGATTGTCGGCCTGCTGCTGGCGTTCTCGGGGGTTGTGGGATTGTGGGGAATCGGATTCTTCAGTTACGACCTGCTGCGCACCGTGTTTGACCGGACCAGCCTGACGCCGGGCGAGAAGACGTTCTGGATCGGCACGACCTCGCTGCTGCAGAATTTCGGCGCGTTTCTCGGCGTCTACGCGTTCACGCGAGTGACCCAGCGCATTGGCCGCCGGCGGGCTTTTGCCTGGTCGTTCATCGCCGCCCTGCTGGCCACCTCCTTCACCTTCGCGTTCCTGCGACGTTTCAGCGACATCTTCTGGATGATTCCGCTGATGGGCTTCACGCACCTCGCGCTGTTTGGCGGGTACAGCATCTACCTGCCGGAGCTTTTCCCCACGCGCCTGCGCAGCACGGGCACGTCGTTCTGCTACAACGTGGGACGGTTCGTCGCCGCGGCGGGTCCGCTGGCGCTCGGTCTGCTCTCCAGCCGCGTGTTTGTGCACGAAGCCGAGCCGATGCGCTGGGCGGGCGTCACCATGAGCCTGGTCTTTCTGGTGGGTCTCGCCACCTTGCCTTTCGCGCCGGAAACGCTGGGCCGGCCACTGCCCGAGTGAGGGGACTGTGGGGCAGGATTCCATCCTGCGGCCGATTTGCAATCGGCCAGGCTTGCTGACACGCGCGGCTCGGAACCGAGCCACGACCTCTCGCGCACCGGCCTTAGCGGCCTGACCGGGAAGGTGTCGGCAGGAGTGCCGACACGGCACGCAAAGTGCGTGCGCTACGACGGTGGTGCAATCATAACTACCTTGGAATGTTGTGCCTGCAAGTACTACACTGCCTCTAGCGCCTGCTCGAAGTCGGAGAGCAGGTCGCGCCAGTCCTCGATGCCCGTGGACACCCGCACCAGACTGTCGGTCACGCCGGCCTGCTCGAACTCTTCCTCGGTGAAGCCCGAATGCGTCGTGCTCCTGGGATGGCACACCAGCGTCTCCACGCCGCCCAGCGACACCGCGTTGCTGCCGATGTGCAGGTTGCGCAGGAAATCGAAGGCAGCTGTCTTGCCGCCCTTCAGGATCAGGCTGAACATGCCGCCCGGGAAATCGCACTGCTCGCGCGCGATACGCTGCTGCTCGGCGTCGTCGAAGAGACTCGGATAGAGCACCTTCGCGACTTTGGGATGCTTCGCCAGCGCTTTGGCGATACGCTCGGCGTTCTTGCTGGAGCGGTTCATGCGCAGCGATACGGTGGGCAGGCGGCCGTCCAGCATCCAGCATTCGTCGGGCTGCAGAATGTTGCCGAAAATATTGCGCCGCGCGCGAATCGACCGCATCAGCAGCGGGTCCACTCCCAGCGCGACGCCGGCAATCATGTCGCTGAATCCCGACAGATATTTCGTCGCCGAGTACAGCACCAGATCCGCGCCCAGCGCCAGCGGATGCTGGAACGTCGGCCCCATCAGCGTGTTGTCCACC
>Ga0326727_10013405_pt1 | contig 18266 bp, 17 predicted proteins | sample MB2enrmetagenome_FD_207643 | JGI IMG/M metagenome (GOLD analysis project Ga0326727, IMG submission 207643) | Lab enriched peat soil microbial communities from McLean, Ithaca, NY, United States - MB29MY | ecosystem: Environmental > Terrestrial > Soil > Wetlands > Peat | place: USA: New York...
TGCGGATCGGGTACGACAGCAAGGATAACATCCAGGCGTTCCGCTGGGACGGCGATTTCGAATACAATATCCCGGGTACTGCGAACGCGTTCAACGAGGTGGTCCACGGGCATTTTGTTCTGGGACGCGAAGTTCGCGTGAGGGTTGCGCCCTAGGCTGGATTTCGCCATGTGCCGGTAGCCGTCGTCATCCCGCTGTTCAATCACGAGCGCTACATCGCCGACGCGCTCCGCAGCCTCCTTGCCCAGACACGCCCTCCGGATCGCATTGTCGTCATCGACGATGGCTCGTCGGATCACTCGCTCGAGGCGGCGCGCGCGGTAAAGGATGCGCGCATCACGCTGCTCTCACAGGAGAACGCGGGCGCGCACCATACGCTCAATCGCGCGATCGCGGCAGCCGGCGATGCGGAATTCATCGGCATCCTGAACTCGGACGATCTTTACGAGCCGGAGCGCATCGAGGCGTGCCTGCGCTGCCTGGAAGAGAATCCGAATGCCGCTGTGGTCGCGACGCGGGTCAGGATGATCGACGGGGATGGGAGCGCGCTTCCGGAAACCGATCCGCGCGCGCGCTGGCTGCGCTCCGTGTGGGAGGCGCGGTCCGGGTCGCTGTGCGCGTGGTTGGGCGTCGCGAATTTCACGAAGACGACGAGCAACCTGTTCGGGCGGGCAGCCTATTTTAAGGAGCATCCGTTCCGGGCCTACCGGTATGTGCACGACTATTACTTTGCGGTGGCGGCGGCGCTGGAGGACCGGCTCGCCGTCGCGGATCGTGAACTGCTCCGCTACCGCGTTCACGGGGCGAACACGATCAAGTCCGGGCCGGCGGAACAGCTCCCGCGCGAGGTGCTGCGGATGAACGTCGATCTGCTGCGCGGATTCGCGCCGGCGCTGGCGGAGTCACCCGAAGTGCGCGCCCGGCTTGCGGATTATTTTCGCGCGCTCTCGAGAAACTACGCGGATTTTCGCTTCGAGCCGTTTCTGCATCTCGCGGCGCGCCAATTCGCGACGCTCTCGGACGCGGAAACGGAAAGCCTTTGCGAGAGCCTCGACGCGGCGCGATTCCCGGAGCTGGTTGCGGGGAAGAGCGGCGCGCTGCGCGAACAGCTTGCGCAGGCCGCGTACGAACGGGCGCTTGCGAATCTCGGCTCGTCGCGCTGGCTGGCGCTGGGCCGGCTCCTTGGCGCGGCGCCACGGCTCCTCAGCGACGCCCCGACAGCGGAGGCGCGGCTCGCGGCGTTGCGGAAGGCGTGCGCGGCGAGCGCGTGGTTCCGGCTCGGACGGAAGCTCGGCTTCATTTACTTCGACTCACAATCCCCATGAACAAAAAAGCCATCATCCTGGCAGGCGGCGCGGGCAGCCGCCTCTACCCGCTGACGCAGATCGTTTGCAAACAGCTCCTGCCTGTTTACGACAAACCGATGATTTACTATCCGCTGGCGACGCTGATGCTGGGCGGCATTCGCGAGGTGCTGATCATCAGCACGCCGAAGGACCTGCCGGCATTCAAGGGACTGCTCGGCGACGGCTCGCGGCTCGGCATGACCATCGAGTACGCGGCGCAGGAGAAACCGAACGGCATCGCACAGGCGTTTGTCATCGGGGCGGATTTTATCGGCAGCGACGGCGTCACGCTGATCCTGGGCGACAATATTTTTTACGGCGGGCTCGATTTCTTCCGCCAGGCGCTCGCGATGCGCGAAGGGGCGTGCATCTTCGGCTACAAGGTGCGCGACCCGGAACGGTACGGCGTGGTGGAATTCGACGCGACGGGGCACGCGATTTCGCTCGAGGAAAAACCGGCGCAGCCCAAGAGCCCGTACGCAGTGCCGGGCCTGTATGTTTATGACCGGGAGGTCGTGGAGATCGCGCGCAATCTGAAGCCCTCCGCGCGGGGCGAATACGAGATCACGGATGTGAATCTCGAATACCTGCGGCGGGGGAAGCTCAATGTCCGGCTGCTGGGGCGGGGGATGGCGTGGCTCGATACCGGGACGCCGGAAAGCCTGGCGGAGGCGTCGAATTACATCGCGGCGATCGAGCACCGGCAGGGGCTCAAAGTCGCATGCCTCGAGGAGATCGCGTACGCGAGCGGATTCATCGACCGCGCGGGACTCGAATCCATCGTCGCGTCGCTACGCGCGAGCGATTACCGCGATTATCTTGAAGGCGTGCTGCGCGAACCACCGGGGGCGCTGGCGTAGCGGCAATCCCAGTAATTATCCAGCCTGAACGCCTTGCGGTGATCGCTGGCGGCCCTTCAGGCCGCGGGTTTTCTCTTATTCGTAACACAGGGTTGAAACCCTGTGCTTTGTGCGGTCGGGCCTTCAGCCCGAGTGCGGGTCCAGATAATTATTGGGATTGTTGTAACGCCCTATACGGCGCCCGGGCGCTCCTGGCCGCCTTGCTTCTGGAACTTCTCGAAGCGCTTGATGGTCGCGGGCGCGTAGTGATAGCTGGACTCCGTCGTGTCCATCCAATCCTTGAGCTGTTTCAGCGTGGAGGCATAGGAGGGGTCGGCGACGACGTCCTTCATCTCCCACGGGTCCTTCGCGAGGTCGTACATCACGTACTCGTTGTTGATCCGGTCATTGATCAACTTGTAATCCGTCGTGCGGATGAGACGGTTCCTGCCGCTTAGCGCGCTGGCCGGGGCGAACTTGCGCCAATCCGCCGGGCTCTGCCCCTCGACGAGCGGACGCAGGCTCATGCCGTGGCGGCCGGGCAGTGGATCGACGCCGGCGTAATCGCAGATGGTGGCGGTGACATCGATGCTCGAAACGATGTGAGACTTGTTCTTGTGCGACTTTGCGCCCGGGTCGACGAACACGAGCGGGGCGATGAGCGAGGGGTCGAGCGGCGAGCCCTTGCCATAATGATAATGCTGGGCGAGGCCGTCCCCGTGATCGGACGCGAAAATCAAAATCGTGTTATCGGCGAAGCGGGAATTCTCGAGCGCGCTGACGATACGGCCCACCTCGGCATCGACCATCTCAACCTGCCGGTAATAGCAGTACATGTAGTAGCGCCAATCGACGTCGGTCCACTTGCCGCGCGTCGGATCGGCCGGATCAGCGGTCATGGTCGGATGCGAATTGAGCCGGTGATTGGGCGGCAACTGGGGGAGTTGGTCGATCATGCTCTCCGCGAGGCTGTACTTGCCCAGGCTTCCGAAGCGGACGAAGTCGTAGCCCCACATGCAACAGTCGTGCGGATTGAGCAGGCCGATATTCAGGAAAAACGGCTTGTCGCCCTCGCGATTGGCGATGAACGCCTCCGCGGCGCGGGCCGTCTCCGCGTCGCCGATTTCGCCATGGCCGTGGCCCTTGAAGAGCGCGTCGAAACTCTGCTCAACCGGCTTTGCGACATGCCATTTGCCCATGAACACGGGATCGTAACCGCCGCTCCGCATCAAGGGACCGATGTCGGCCACGGTCGGCTCCATGTCGGGCTTGTTGTTGTCCAGTTGGCCGTGCTCCTCGGACATGAGGCCGGTGTACCATGAGCTGCGCGACGGCATGCAGACGGGGTTCGCGATGGTGCAATGCTCGAAGGCCACACCGCGCCCGATCAGGTGGTCCATGTTCGGCGTCGAGACGTCCCGGCAACCGTTGGCGCCAATCGCGCGCGGGTTCTGCTGGTCGATGTGCAGGAAGATGATGTTCGGTCTGTTCATGCGCGGTAGTTTCAGGCGGCCTGGATCGAGGTCAGTGCGCTGGCACGCAGTCCGCCGGTGGTCAGCAGCGGACGGCCCGCGGAATCCACCCAAAAATGTGTCGGCTCGTTCCCATGCCCGGTCTGGATGAAGCCGTGGAACTGGTACGGCTGGCCGCCGATGGTCATGTCGAGGACGCCGCACGGCTTGATGGTCTGGCCGGGCCGGTAGGAGGTCAGATTGTGCAGCATGTCGTACCGGGCGCCGGCGATCGGATCGGCGGGGTCGGCCTTTGCGCCGCGCAGCGCGTCGATCACGGCCCACTGCGGGGCGACGGGCAGCGCGGTCTGGAAGCGCCGCGTCCCGGCCTTGCTCACGATCTCCATCACGCCCTCCTTGCACTCGCCCTGTTCCGTGAGCGCCCATGAGCGGCCGGGATCGTTGACGGAATGATTTTCGTAATGGGTCTGCCACTTCAACAGCCGCGGGAGGCGGTCCGCGGAACACTCCATGGTCGACTTCAGCCCAGTGTCCCAGCCGTTCATGTGAATTACGTAATCGATGTCGTACCCGATCTTCCCACCAGAGGCGTCGCCCTTCCGCGTAATGACCAGTTGCCCCACCGGCGGGTTATGAGGAGGGACATGTGGCCCCGGTTCACCGATCCACCCGATCAAATCGTAGGTTGCCTTCCATCCTCCCGTGGCCGGAAAATTTCCCTGCGGCACCGTGTACCGCGTCATGTAATCGGCCAGCATGCCGATGGAGTCGTCCACCTTTGGCGGCATGGGGCCCGTCGCGAGCTTCCCGGCGCGCGCCGCGAATGCCGGAACGCGCATCCAATCCAGAACGAACAGCGATGCGGTCACCTTGATCCCATTCATCAGGAAATCGCGGCGATGAATGTGGCCGGCCTGCCGGGGTTGCGCTTCGCTGTCGTCGGATGGGAGGGGAATCATCGAGTAATGTGCGTGGGAATTTAACCCGTCGGGATGGGAACGGTTGCGGGGGGAACGCTACGGCATTTCAACCAAAGAACTATCCGTTCAAGTATTTCTGCCAGTCCTCCGGGAGCGGGGCGCTCTCGATATCGCTCGCGATCCGGCCCTCGAAGGCGGGATCGAAGCTGGTGCTGGTGCCGTAGACCATGATCACGTCGCGCGCGCCTTCGGCCCGCAGCGCGTGCGCGACACCGGCGGGGATCACGAGGCCGATGTTGTTCGGGCCGCGCTGATCGTCACCATCGATGAGCAACCGCATGATCCGGCGCTCCAGGCCGGCGCGCTCATCCACGAGCAGCACCTCGACTGTTCCCTGCACGAAAAACATCGCGTCCCATTGCTCGCGGTCATAGGGGCGCAGCCCGAAATTCTCCGGCGATTCCTTGAACAATTTCGTGAACCATTCCGCCGCGTCCATGCCTTCCGGGACAGAGGGCGGGTGAATGTGAAATCCCTTGGCCGTGCCCGCAAACATGGTCGCCGTGGCCCATTGCCGCGGCCAGAGCCCGATCCTGCCCAGTTCTCCCTCGCCACGGCGCGCGAATTCCCCGAAAAAGCCGCGGTGCCGCTGCGGGTAGATGCGGCGGGGGAAGATTTCCACGCCGGGGATCCATCCCACGGATGTCCGGTCGGCGCCCACCAGTTCACCCACCTCCACACCGGTCGTCGCGAGCCGCTCGGCCAGGGACGTCTGTCGATAATCGCGTTGCTTTAATTCGGCGCGCGCGCTTTCGCGCAAGCCCTGCCAGGCTGGAGTCGTCACACGGGAAGCGTAGCTACTCCGCGCTTAAATCAAATGCCAAATTGCGAGGGGCTCGCACCCTTCTTCTTCTTCGGCTCGACTCCCAGCCATTCGCGCAACAGCTCCGGACGCGCCTCGTAAAAGGCCTCGTCCCGGTACATAGCGCTGAAGCCGGCGCCCTCGTAATCGGCGATCACCTCGTCGACGAAGACCTTTTGCACGCGCCGGTCGCCGAAGCACCGGATGTTCATCGCGTAATCCGCGAGCGTCTTGAACCGCAGGTCGAAACCGCCATGCCAATCGAAGATGCGGCGGTCGTAGAAAATCGACTGCTGGCACGGGGTCCGGGTGCGGAATTTTTCCGGCGTCCACGGACCGTCCCAGACGAGCTGCTTGTCGTGCATGAAAACGTTTCCGTAAACGAACCCGGCGCGGCTTCGCGGGACGCGCCGCGCCACTTTCTCAAGGACGCCGGGACGCAGCGTATCGCCCGCGCCGAGGAAGTAGAGATACGGCGCCGCGGACCGCGCGATGCCTTTGTTCATCGCGTCGTAGACGCCGCCGTCGGGTTCCGATGCCCACTGGAGCTGCCCGGTGTATTTCTTTAAAAGGTCGGGAGTCCCATCGCCGGAGCCGCCGTCCATGACCCATAGCTCCCACCACTCCGCCGGCTCGCGGATGACCGATTGGATCGACCGTTCCAGCTTCTCCGCCCCGTTGAAGACAGGGATCACGATCGTAAAGAGCGGGCGCGTTTTCCGCCGGTCCCGCCAGAGGTCCGCCAGAGTCATCTGTGAACGGCCTCCGCGCAAATCTGGAGGAGCTTGCGCCCATGCTGCCGCGCGATCTCCCGCTCACGGGCCAGGCAGTCCGCCTCGCGCGCCATGTCCGGGCCGGGAGTCAGGCGCTCCCAATCGCGCTCGAGGAGATCGGCGAGTTCCTCCGGGCGATTCCATTCGAAGAACCCGAGGGCATCCGGCGCCTGCTCGCGATGCGTGGCGATCGCGGAGCAGATGAGCGGGCGCCCCAGCGCCTTGCCATCCTGAACCACGGTGCTCCAGCCTTCGCTTTGCGACGGCTGCACCATCACGGCGGCGGCCCGCATCAGGTCGATCAATTCGCCGTACGCCACCTGTCCCAGCACGGTGATTTCCGGCCCGAGGCCGGCCTCGGCGATGCGTTGCAGCAGCTCGGAAACCGTCCGGTTTTGCGGATCGCGGAAGTCGCTGGGCTGGCCGGTCATCACCACCGGCAGGCGCAGGCCGCGCGCCTTCAGCAGCGCCACGGCCTCGACCACGACGCGATGATTCTTGTGCTGCCAGAACTGGTTGGCGACGAGCGCGAATTTCTGCGGCAGGTGATATTTCGCAACGGTCCCGTGCGGGTCGACGGCCGCCGGCGGATGGAACGCGAAGAGGGAAGGAAACGGCAGCACGCGCGCCTTTGCCGTATGCTCCGGCAGGAAGCCGGCGAGATCGTTGCGAGCGCTCTCGCTCGAGAGCAGGATGAGCCGCGACCGCTCCGCGAGCTCGCGGAAAGCGCGGTCCCGGCTCGCGAGCGACGCCTTCGAGTAAAACTCCGGCCAGTGCCGGTGCTGGAAGTCCGGGATCCAACCGATGGTCGGCACGGGCGGGCGGGGCAAATCGATTTGGAGGACGGGCAGGAGCACGGAGGCTTTGCAACGCAGCGCGGTCTCGTAGAGCTCCGACTTCTCGCCGAGCCCGCGGATCGAGCGGAGCCATTTCTCACCGAAGACGTATTCGGGTTTCTTGAAATGGCGCACGGTGGCCGGGAGCGGCTCCTCCTTCACGCCGCTTTTCTTGCGGGAGAGCAGCATCACCTCGACGTCGCCGGCGCTGCGCGTTTCGTGAGCGAGGGCGAGGCTCTCCACGAGCATCCGAGTAAAGCTGCCTCCCGCCGTCCACCAATCGACCGCCATGTTCACGACACCGATGCGCGACAGATTACCCATGGGCTTGCCATTGGGACAGCGTTTCCATCAGGCCATCCCGGAGCGGCCGCGGCCGCCATCCCGGCGCCATCTCGCGCAGGTGGGAAATATCCGCCTCCCAATGGGCGGGGTCACCCGGGCGGGTCAAGCCATGGCACATCAGCATTTTGTCCGTATCGGTCAGGCGTTTCATTTCCTCCACCAGTTGGGAAACGGAGGTCTCCGTCCCGCTCGCAACGTTGACGACCGTGGTACCGCGCTTCGCGTGCTGCGCGAGCGCCAGGAGCGCGGACGAGGCATCCTCGATGTGCAGATAGTCGCGCGTCTCGCTCCCGGTCCCCTGGAGCTCGAGCACGTTTGCGTCGCTGGCCAGTTGCCGGAAGACCTCCCACACCAGCAGCCGCCGCTGCCTGGGCCCGTACACAGAGAACAGCCGGCACACGACCACGCGGACACCCAGGCACTCCGCCGCTTCGCGGCCGAGCAATTCGCACGCGGCCTTGTGAAAACCATACGGCGAGATCGGCGACACCGTCGCGGTCTCGGCCACCGGAAGGCTCGAAGGGTTGCCGTAAACCGCCGCGCTGGACGGGATGAGGAGCACCGGAGAAATCCCCGCGCGCCGAATGCCGTCGATCGCATTCGCGAGCGTCATGGCGCTCGCGCGAAAGTCCTCTAGCGGATCCGCCAGCGAATCGCCCACCGACGCGCTCCCGGCGGCGTGCAATACCACTTCCGGCCGCCAGGTCCGGAAAGCCGTGGAGAGGTCCGAGTGCAAACTGTCCGCGTGGATGTGTTCGCCCGGCCAGTCCGGCTCCGGCTGCGAGGACCGGCTGATCCCGAGCACCTGATGCCCGGCGGCCGCGGCGTACCGCGCAAAGCTGCCCCCGATGAACCCGCGCGCTCCGGTAATCGCGATCCTCACGGCAAATCCCCCAAGGCCGTGCTGGCCGCGAGCTTCGGACCCTTGCAGCGGGGGTAATCCCGGCGCAGCCCCGCTTCGTATTCCTTTTCGTCCGGCAGCGGTTTGGTCCCGGCGTATTCAGCAACGGGCACCCACTCGTTTTTCTCGATGTCGTACCGGCGGAGGACCCGCGCCGGATTTCCCACCACCAGCGAGAACGGCGGGATGTCCCGCGTCACGACGGCGCAGGCTCCGATGATCGAACCATGGCCGATCTGGACGTCGCCGAGCACTGTCACATCGGCGCCCAGCCAACAATTTACCCCGATGTCGATTTCGCCCTCGGTCGTCACGCCGCTTTTGATGTACGGGACGAACGGCGAGGTAAAGACATGATTCGCGCCCAGGAACCGGCAATCGGTTCCCGTGAGGCAATATGCCCCGAGCCGTATCCGACCCGCCGCCGAGAGAAAATTCCGCCGCCCGATAAAGCAATTGTCCTCGATCACGATCGCGGGCTCAGCCACATCGCGGTGGTTCACGTTCAGCCAGGTGTACTCGCCGACGACGCAGTCCTGCCCGATCCGCACATTCTTCCATCCCAGCACATGAACGGTCGCGTCGAGAAACGTGTTCTTTCCCACGTGCTCCTTCCGGTATTTCCGGACCTCCGCAGCCTTCGGGTCGGCGTCGGGCGCGCTCTTTGGCGTGGAAAAGATGCGTCCAAAAAGACTCATGGAGCCGCTAGCGAGGCTTCGCCTCAGACCAAGTAAGAAGTAAAAAGCAAGAAGTAAGAAGTGGTTCGTGCCGCTTCGCGGATTTTGAGAAAATTTGACTCATTTGCAACGAATTCAGAAATTCAAGGACGCTACCCTAAACAGAACACCGCCCGTTAAGCCAGCAGCTTGAGCCTGCGCCAGTTGAAAATCCAACCGCCACAAACACCCGCCGGGGCGGGATTTATACCGCGCTGTCGACCTCGGCGCTCCGCGCAAAGGTCGCGATCAACATCCGCGCGAAACTGACCACATCCACCAGGAACGCGACCGGCGTCAGCAGCACGGCGCCGTATCGCACGAACATCAGATCCAGATGGGCCATCCCGGTGGGCGGGAAATACCAGAGCGCCGCGACGAAACAGCCGCATGCGGCCGCGTTGAACGCCACATGCAGCCCGGAAAACGGCAGTACGCGCCGGCGGAATTCCGCAAGGCGGTCCGGGTAATCCTCCATCAGCACACGCAGGTGCTCCTGCATGATCTTCCTGGGGAGCAACTGGGCGAGGCGCTTGAGAAACGCCTTGTTCGCATCGGAAGAGAGCAGCCGGAAAATCGCGGCAGCGGCGAGGAGAAAAAGAAACGGGGGGGTCATGGTCAGCCTCGGTAGTTAGTTTTATTATCACATTTTCCGATATTTTCCAATCTACTTTTCTTGCCTCTCCCAGAAGCAATCCACGCCTAATGCCTGTTCACACTAATTCAGGCTGAATATGGGAAAATTAACCACGGATTTCACGGATGGGCACGGATTTCAGAAGCAAACCTCGATGCCAGTGGCCTGAAGATCGGAGCCTATCTGTGAAATCCGTAATCCGTGGTTAAAATCCCCGTTCTTCGTTCTTTTAGTGTGAACAGGCGCCAGGGAAACGGCCGCTTTTCCCTATTCCCCCACGCCGCGCCACGGACCCGCCAGGGCCACTTTTTCCCCTTTTTCCACGAAGCCGGCGGCGAAATCGATCACACACATCGCCCCGAAGCGCGCATGGGGCCCGCACGCCGTCCCGGCCACCCTGTACCCGGCGCAAAAGATATTCTTCCGATGCCCGCGGTCCCGGACGCCCTGGTCGACGATGAGCGTCATCACGATGGTCCGCGCATCGGTGTATCCATACGAAATATTCTCCCCCGCCCTCCCGGTCCATTGCCCCCACTGGGACATGCGGGCAAACGGCGAGGCGCCGCCTGGGCTCCGGTGGCCGATATCGCCTGTCGGCCCTTGATCGGCTACATGCTGCCGGGCGCTCATCACCAGGCCCTGGGCGCTTTGCAACGGCTCCAGCGGGCGTTGCCGCCTGAGGAAGGCCGCCGCCTCGGCGACGCAGCGCTCATCCATCCCGGGAATGGCCGCCATCCGCTCCTCGAGCATCGCCGCGTACTCGTGGGGCTGGGTGCGGGCGAGGTTGATCTCGTCGAGGACCGGCCCCTCGTTTGAGGCGCGACATAAAAGCGGGACGAAGAGGAGGAAAACGAGACCGACGGCGTACTTCACGGGGCCTTTTAAAGCAGCCTGGGTGCCAGCAAGACAGTCCCGAGCCCGTGTTCGTCACATCCGGTCGCAAACCGGTTGACTCGCAAACTTTTTCCCGTCTATTCTGGCTGCGTATGAAATCCCTCCTGGCCATTCTCATTAGCTTCCTCGTAATGGAAGCCCCCGTCCTCGCCATCCATGGCGGTTATACTCTTGGAGGGTCCCAGTCGGTAGTCGGCACGTACGCAGGCGTGATGATTCCGACCACCGATACCATTCTCAGCGGCACTGCGGCTGTCTCCAGCACCACGGGCGCTGTCGCAGGCGGTTTCGGAACCAATTCGCTCGGACTTTTCACTCTCGGCATTCCGGATACCGGCCTCGGCGCTGGGACCGTGCTTATCTTCTCGAGCGCGCAGGGGATGACCGGCAGCATTACCGCGCTTGCGGATCCGACCACGAACGGCGGGATCATCGGCGTCATCGAGGCGACGGGGCAGGTCGCCACCTTCAGCGCCAGCGACAACCTTGGTGTCACCGCGTCCTTCAATCAGGTTACCGGCAACGCTGCGGGCGGTTTGCAGGCAACTGTCGCGCAGAGCATCAACTCTATTTCCACCACGGGCATCAACCTATCCGGCACCGCCAACATGACATTTTCCGTTGCAACCACGGATTCGAACGGAATCACCACCTTTACGGCTTCCGAGGAAGTGACCTATATGGTGGACGGTTTCCAGCAATCGGCCTCGGATTCGGTAACCAGTAGCGGCACCTGACGTCGTCCGACGAAAGGGTTTGCCTACCCCCGCTCTTCGCCCGTTGTCTCCCATGCATGCATCCGCTGACTGGCGGAGTTCAGAGGGCTTCACGCTCCTCGAGATCTGCACCGCCATCGCGGTGATATTCATCCTCGCGCTCCTGATGATCCCGGGGTACGAGACGGTGCGGATGCGGATGGACAAGGTCTCCTGCACGAACAACCTCCGCCAGCTCTATGTCTCCGCGAACGCCTATGTCCAGGAGCACGGAAGCTGGCCCCAGGTGAACCCGGCGCTGCTTCAGGCTCCGAATCACGCCTATGACAACGCATGGATCGAAGCGTTCATGCCCTACGGCGCGGGCCGGGCGACGTGGATTTGCCCCACCATCGAGCGCGATCTCGGCGGGCCCGATTACACGCAGGAGGCCAATTATCGCGCCGATTACATCGCCATGCCCTTCGACATCAAGCGCTACACGCCTTTCCGGTGGAACAATTACCCGTGGTTCGTCGAGCGCGGGAACGTCCACGGAAACGGCAACCTGATGATCGTAACCAGCGGCGGCGTAGCCGAGCTCACCGAAATGGTTCCGAAGAACTCCGGCGCCTCTCCCGCTCCCAGCCCCTAGGAGCTGTCGAAACTCCTAGCCCCCTCCGCTGGTCCCGTTCAGCGGTTCGATCGTGTTCAGCGAGGTCGTGATGGTCCACGCGTTATCCGCGGGCATCCGCTTCAGCTCGTGCCCCGGCCCCCACGAGTCCGAGTAAAGGATTTCGTTCGTCGTCAAATTGTATCCGATGATCAGGCGCATATGACCGCCGATCGTCTTCGGAGCGTTCGTCTCCGGCGCGAGCCCCAGCATCACCGACCATAGCAACGGCACTCCCTGGTCGATGTGGTCCTGCACCATTTGCTGGAACCGGTCGACCTCCGCCTTGTTATGCGTCCGCGTATCCTTCAGCACGTCAAATTGCATCGACGAATAAATGCGCTGCATATCCAGCATGAGCCCCTGGTCCGGGATCTCCGACGCGCGATGCCCGTGCTTCGCCTTCCGGTTGTACTCGGTGATCAGGTCGAGGATCTGCCGGACATCCATGTTATTGATGGTTCGAATCTTCACGCGCAACCGCTGGCTGAGCTTCTTGAGCGACTCGAACATCGCCTCGTTGCTCGTCCCCGCCGTCGCGGAGCTGTTTGCCAGTTCCGCCAGCTCATTCTCATCCACCGGCACTCCGTAATACCGCAGCACCCGCTCGGCGGTCGCGACGACGCAGTACCCCTTCTGCCCCTGGTCGACCATCGGCACGGTATCGATCCGCACGTCGCCCGACGGATCCTTCTTCACATGCGAGGGCCCGTTGAACGCCATCTGCGGCGTGGCCGATGCGAGCGCCGCCGCCAGGAAGCTCTTTGCTTTCTCCGCCGGCATGATCTGGAGCCGCACGAATTCCGCGCGGAAGGGGATGCTCCGTGTCTTGACCTCCTTGGTGAACGAATACTCGAGCACGTATTTCGTGGTCGGCGTCTGCCACGACCAACCGTAGGTTTTTACCGCATCGGACGGGTTCGGCCCCTGGACGACGGGCTGCACCTTGACCAGATCGTTCATCTTTTGGAGATTGGTCTGCAATAAAGTGGTCAACTCGTCCTTGGTCAGGTTGCCCGCGTCTCCGCGATTAAAAATGGAGACGGTCAGGTTGCCGAGCTTGTCCCCCTGGAATCCCGCATCCATTTCGTAAACGCGCCCACCGAAGAGCTGGAGGCCCTTCGAGTGGGTCTCGGCGCGGTCCTTCGTCGCCGAGAGCCAATAAAAACCCAGGTCGTGGTGCTGGTCCACGAAGTCCGCCTGCGGCGTCTGCCACAGGTCCGGAGCCGTAATCATTTGTTCGAGGGTCTGGCCGTGGGCGGTGAGGGCGAGACAGGCGATCAGAAGGAGGGAGTGCCAGTACTTCACGGTTCAATCTTTCGCCGTGAAGCAGAGGGTGCGCAAGGACGGAAATGTTAGGTTCCCGCGAACCATTTCCTGGCCTGCGCCATGGCAATCGCACGGTGGCTGAGCCGGTTCTTCGTTCCCTCATCGAGCTCCGCGAACGTCTGGCTGTAGCCGTCCGGAATGAAGAGGGGATCGTATCCGAAGCCCCCCGTCCCGGCCTCGACCATCACAATCCGGCCCTCCACCGCCCCACTGAAGGTCGCGAGCACCCTGCCATCCTCCGCGATGGCGACCGCGCATCGGAAGCGCGCCGTCATCGGCTCCTCTGCCACATGGTTCAGTCGCGCCAGCTCGTCGAGGAGGCGCTCGCGGTTCTCGCGGTCGGTTGCCTTCCCGCCCGCGTAACGCGCCGAGCGGATGCCGGGCGCGCCGCCCAGCACGTCGACCTCCAGGCCGGAATCGTCGGCGAGGACCAGACCTTGCAGCGCCTGCGATGCCGCCACGGCCTTGATCGCTGCGTTTTCCTCGAAGCTCTTTCCGGTTTCCTCCGGCTCCGGAATATCGTGCCGGCCGGCGAGGTCCTCCACGGTCCAGTCCGGCCCGAGGATTGCGGCCATCTCGGCGGTCTTGTGGCGATTCCGCGTGGCGATGATCAGGCTTCGCATCTTAGGGTGTGTTAATAAAATCCATTCTGGCGATGCCGCGAGGGATTTTACAAACACACACACCCTAGTGAAACCACTTCGAAATTTCCTCGACCGCGAGCTCGTCCAGCCGGTTCACCGCCTTGTCGGCTTTGCCGAGCGCTTCCAGCGGGTTCGTCGTCGCGACCGCGATCACCCGCATGCCCGCGCGGTGCGCCGCCTCGATTCCCACATGGGCATCCTCAAACACAACGCACCGAGCGGCCGGCATCCCGATTTTTTCCGCCGCTTTCAGGAAAACCTCCGGGTCCGGCTTCCCATGCGAGACATCCTCCGCCGTGACGATCTGGCCGAAGAAAGAGCGCAACCCGAGCACGTCCAGTGAGACCTCGATATTCTCGCGATGCGTCGAGGAGCCGATGACCCGCGGGATCCCCGCCGCGGCCAGCCGCTCGAGCCAGGTCCGGACGCCGGGCAGCGGTTCCATGCCGCGCTCCTGCACGATCTCGCGGTACAGCGCTTCCTTCCGGAGGGAGAGCCGGCGCACGGCCGCGCCATCGCTTTCCCACGCCAGAATGTTCGGAATGATGAACTCGTTTTTCATGCCAAAGCCCGCCTTGAAATGCCCTGCCGGCAGCGGCTTGCCCACCTCCCGCGCGAGCCGTTCCCAGCTCTCCTCATGCTGGCGCGACGAGTCGATGACGACCCCGTCCCAGTCAAAGATCGCGCCCCAGGCCGCGCCGGTCGGTGTTGAATCATTCGTCATGCGGGGGTCGAACATAGTGAACCCGCCGCGTCTGTCCATCGCCATTGAACACCGGCATCGACCGCCGCGCTGGATCCAATATACCACTTGATTTGATGTATCCCCTCGCCTCCCTCCGCGATGGCGCTCCAGGTCGCCAGGGAGGCGATCGTGTTACTGAAAAATCAGGATGCCTTATTGCCGCTCAATCGCTCCACGGTTCACAAGATCGCGGTCTTCTGGCCTATCGCGGTAAATACTCCAATGCTCGGCTGGGGCAGCGGCAGATTCGCGTCATTCCATCATGTTGATTTCCTGGATGGCATTCATTGATATGGTTTGTGCGATTGGCCTTCGGCGGGGTTCGATTGAAACCCAAATGAGTTGCCGCAGGCTAAACCTCCATTGCCGCTGCCCAGTTATTTTTCGCCATCCCTCCGCATCAGCCACCGAGTCGCACCCCGGAAGCCAGATGCGCGCCCTATTCAGCCCGGACGAATTTTTGAGAGCCCGGCGGTCAGTGAGCTATCACCCTGATCAAGGCGCTGGTGCCGTCGGTGTAGGTCGCGAGATAGGCAATGTTTCCAGAACCTGAGTCGACGCTGCGGCTTTGGCCGCAGACGGCCGGCAGCACGGGGAAAATGGTGAGCGTTTTGAACACCTTTCCGGTCACGCCATCCACCTCGCCGGTGCGCGCGACGAGAGTCGTCTGCCCAGTCGTAATATTCGTACTCCAGATGCCGGCATCATTCGTTGCCGTCACCGCCGGCCCGGCAAGGGACGCGGAGAATACGATCGAATCATCCGTGAATACCAGGCTCTTGAAGGCATGATAGAACACGCCGGCGTTCGCGCCGTCCGCACGATCTCCCTGGATTCTAAATACGGAGAGCGTTCCGGTCGCGTTGGAGAATATCCCTGTGCTCGCGCCGCGTACCAGCTTGAGTCCGGCCATAAATGCGATCTGTTCGTTGTCGTTGTAAACCGGGTTGCCCAGGCTCGAGTAGGTGGCGCCAATCAAGCCGGCGGCCGAGCCGCTGGTACGCGCAATCAAATGCCGGAAACCGCCGGAGTCTTCCGCCCAAATGCCGGAATTATTCGCGGAAGTCACGACTGTGCTGCCAGAACGAAGCAACGCAGAGAAGGCGATGCGACCGTTTGCGTTTACGATCGGGGGAGAGAAGCTTGCGAAAGTTGTGCCTGGAACGCCGTCGGCTGGGTTGCCCTTCAGGACCGCCAGCGACGAGCCCAGGGGCGGAATGGTACCGGAGCTAAAGGTCTGGTCCGCACCGTAAAAAGTGCCGTTCGAATTGGAAACAACCATCGCATAATGATAAGTCTCGCCGGGATACAGGCCGGCAAGCGTGGTATTGACTGCAACGTAAGTCGTGCCGTTGCCCACGTCGATCTCCGCGCTCTGGCTGCCGTAAGTGCCGGTGAGCCCATAAACGAAATAAACCTGCGCATCCAGACCACCGGGATTTACCGTGCCGCTTACTGATGCGCTGGAGGTGGTGACTCCCGCAGCCCCGCCTTCGGTGGCGGCAGGATACACCGGCGGCGTTGTAAAGGTCATGTCGCTGCCGGACACGACGAGCGCGCCGCTACTGGCGGTCAGACAGTAATGGTAGGTGGTGTTCGGGTTCAGGGCGGAAAGGCTCGCATGGACCGCTGCCGGACTGGTCGGATTGCCGATCGCCTGCGCGCTGGTCGTATTGCCGTAGGCGTTCGAATCGCCGTATTGGAACCAACCGTACGCGCCAAATCCGTTCGGATTCACCGTACCTATCAGATCGGCGCCAAACGAAGTGACATTTTCAGCCGGGTTCTCGACAACCGTCGGGCCGCCATTGGTCGCCGCATATTCCTGAAAGCAGCTTTGCCAAAGAGTCTTCAGCGCGGAAACCGTGGAGTCCGGCAGCGCGGCGGTTACGACAAGGTAGTCGTGCACCGTTTCACTCTCGCCAGCCATGCCGAGGGACTGCCGTCCGGCGAGCCCCAGGTTGCCGACCGTGCAAAGCGAGCCCTCCGGGCCCGGCAACGTTCCAGTAACCAGGGCATCCGCCGTACCGGACAATGCGAACGTGCGAAGAGTCACGCCCAGGTTTCCGTCATAAGTAAAGCAGTTGCCGACCGGCTGATTGAAATAGATGCCCGGCAAACCGGAAAAGATCGCATACGACGGCCCGATGAAGACATCGTCCTGGCTGGCCGTTCCCGAGGCTTCCAACGAAAATCCAGCGTAGGGATAAGTTGACGCCTGGAACGAGATAATACCGCGCATTCCATTATTATCCGGTGAGGAATCCACGGCCCAGATCGTCATCGGCCCGCTGCCGGTCAACGCGGGCGGGACCGGCACAAACGCTTCCCACTGGGAAAAATAAGCTCCTCCGGTACCGCTCAAGAATGGAGGAACGCCGCCGATGGCGTTATTCGCAAGCGGTCCGAATTGAACCGGAGTGGTTCCGTTCCCGTTGTTCTGATAAAGAGCCAGCAGCGAACCGACATACTTGCAGGAACCCAGCAGCCGGCCAACGCCGTTGACCCATGCCGCGGCTTCGCTCCGATAAACCAACGCGATCGGACTTTGGAAATTCGCTCCCGCGGTGGCCGTCATCAAGACAGCGCCAGTGTAGGCGTTGCCGTCTTGCCACGACAAGGGCGTGGTAAATTGTCCGGAAATCCCGCTGGGCATGGGAGTCCATGTATCCAGGGAAATCATATCCGAACCAGGCGCCGGGTTCACGATGGTATTCCCGTAGCCGCTGATGTTCTGGACAGGTATCGACGCCGCCCCACTCACATAAAGCACGCTCCCCATGCCGCTCAGGGCGTTATTATCGACATAGAGACCGTTCAAACTGGCAGGTGCGCCATCGGCAGCAAAACCGCAAAAAGGCGTCGGCGCGCCAGTGCCGCTGACGTTGCAATTCTCGATTGTGACATTGTTGTAATAGCCCGCGGAAAACCCGAAAAACGAGCCGTTCCCGGTAAAGCCCGGACAGACCCAGTCGGAAAACGTCACGTTGTTCCAGGTCGAGAAAGCACCGATGAACCCTTGATATCCCGGGGTCCTCAGAGGTCCTATGTACCAATCATCAAAGCTCACGTCGGTTAAATCGCCGACAAAGCTGACCGTCTCCTCATACTCCCCACGAAACGGATTGGGGTTATCAAGATAGAAATGGTCGAAACGCGAATGCTCAATGTCGGAATTGATCGCAGGATTTGTGGATGAAAGCTCGAACCAGCCGGGTCCCTGGCCATTCGTATAACACGTTCCCGTTGTCTGGATATACTCGTCCGACCCAATATTCGCCCATTTGCAATGCCAGTATGGCGACGCCCCACCGGCTATATTGAGAAAGCTGCCCGTGTTATTATCCGGCGCGCACGTCCAATAGTCGCCTGGGTTCCAGCAAAAGGAGTTGTCGCTATTGTACATCGCATAACAATTTTGCGTTTGCTCGAACCAAACACTGCCATCGTCGTGAAAATTGTCGTCGCGCGCCCATATCTGCGCATCCGTGGCCGAGGGGGTCGGTTTAAAACCGGATTTCCCAAATGAACTCCCAAATTAGCACCGGCTGGATATAATGAAACCCGCATGAACACAGGAGAACATCTACCTTGAGGCGCCAAAAATCAGCAAATCGAATGGGTGAAAGTCAAAAA
>Ga0326727_10013409_pt1 | contig 18262 bp, 12 predicted proteins | sample MB2enrmetagenome_FD_207643 | JGI IMG/M metagenome (GOLD analysis project Ga0326727, IMG submission 207643) | Lab enriched peat soil microbial communities from McLean, Ithaca, NY, United States - MB29MY | ecosystem: Environmental > Terrestrial > Soil > Wetlands > Peat | place: USA: New York...
GATGTTCACCGTTGGTTGTCCCACGCGGCAGGGGCCTGCCTTATTGCGCCCTAGTGCTTGTGCTTGCCATTCCCGTTTCCGTTGAGGGACGAGCCGTTCAAGCCTTGCTTGAAAAATACCGTGATAAACATCGGCGGGATGTTCTGCAGGCAATACTCGCTCTTTACCCGCGGGAATAGCTTTGCGTGCCCGCGCAACTCATTCGTGACCTGGTAGATGATGAATGCCGATTGCGCGTTCGGCGCCAGCGACTCGTGGATGCGTTGCAGCAGTTGTCGTTTCTTGCGGATTTCCATCGTGGAGAACGGGATGCCCGATACGACGTAATCGCAATACTTGATACCCAGACCCGCCAGTTCCGTCGGCAGATTCGCCGCATCCGTATTCAGCACGGCGATGCGCGGATCGTCCCGGAAGCAATGCCGCAGGTGATTTGCCAGCTCCGGGTCCAGCTCGAACAGCAGCAGCCGCGACTCTGGGTGCATCCGCCGGATGATCTCCCGCGTATGGCAGCCCTCCCCGGGACCGAATTCCGCGATGGTCCGCGGCACCGAGAAGTCAAACTTGCTCGCGACCTTGTCGATGAGGACCTTGGAACTCGGAACGATCGAAGCGACCTGCATCGGACGTTGGAGGAATCTCTTGAAAAATAATGCTGCGCTCATGAATGGATGCGTGAGAGATAGTACCGGTGGAAAAAGGGTGCGAAGAGTAATGGGTTTCCCGAGCCAATGTCGAGCTTCGTCTGATACGGATATTTGCCCGGAAATTGCCCGGCAGCCGGTTCCGGACCCCTTGGGAGCGTTTGAGTTGCCCATAATCGGCCTTTTCTCGGTCTCCCGGCCGGCCATCCCAACTGGGCGCTTTTCGACATCCACCCTGTCCCGTTGTCGAAATGTAATCATGCCAGGCAGCCCCGCACGACGCCCAAAACAAAATCCCCTTGGGCGCAGCCCTGAACCGCCCCGATTTGGCACATGCCGTGCTCTTCGCGCCTGCCAAAAATCGCCCCTTTCCATATTCGCACCGCGAACCGCCAAAACCGGTAGTTCCGGTGCCTCAAGAAATTCCATTGCCAGTGTGATGTCGTGATATTAAGACGCTTGTCCAACTGTCTCCCCGGACGGTCCGGGGCGGCGGATATCAAAAACAACATCAATCACATCCAATGCCCAAAGTTCTCTCTCCCTCCGATGTAACAAAGCTGGTCAAAGACCAGGGTATCAAACTGGTGGATTTCAAGTTCTGTGACCTGCTGGGGACCTGGCAGCACTTTACCACCACCCTTAACGAGTACAGTGATTCGATCTTCGAGGAAGGCCTCGGCTTCGACGGCTCCTCGATCCGCGGTTGGAGGGCCATCAACTCCTCCGACATGCTCGTCATCCCCGACCCCTCCACCGCATGGGTCGATGTCTTCAATGCTGAGCCCACGCTCTCCCTCATCTGCACCATCGTCGATCCCATCACCCGCGAGCCCTATGACCGCGATCCGCGCGGCGTCGCGGAAAAGGCCGAGGCTTACCTCAAGTCCACCGGCATCGCGGACACCGCCTTCTTCGGCCCCGAGGCGGAATTTTTCATCTTCGACGATGTCCGCTTCGACTACACCGCCAATTCCTCATTCCACTCCGTCGACAGCAACGAGGGCGTCTGGAACACCGGTCGCGAGGAATTTCCCAACCTCGGCTACAAGGTCCGTCACAAGGAAGGCTACTTCCCCGTAGCCCCGACCGACTCCCAGCAGGACATCCGCAATGAGATGTGCCTCGAAATGGAAAAAGCCGGCGTACCCATCGAGCGCCAGCACCATGAGGTGGCCACCGCCGGCCAGGCGGAGATCGATATCCGCTTCGCCCCCCTCAAGATCATGGGCGACTACATGATGTATTACAAATACATCACCAAGAACGTCGCCCGCCGCCACAATAAGACCGTCACCTTCATGCCGAAGCCCCTCTTCGCAGATAACGGCTCGGGCATGCACACCCACCAGTCCCTCTGGAAGGATGGCAAGCCCCTCTTCGCTGGCAACGGCTACGCCGGCCTCAGCGAGATGGCGCTCTTCTACATCGGCGGCCTCATCAAGCACGCTCGCGCGCTCACGGCCATCACCAATCCCACCACCAACTCCTTCAAGCGGTTGGTCCCGGGATACGAGGCGCCCGTCAGCTTCGCTTACAGCGCCCGCAATCGCTCCGCCGCCATCCGCATCCCCACCTACTCGCCCAATCCCAAGGCCAAGCGCGTCGAGTTCCGCACCCCGGACCCCGCCGCCAACCTCTACCTCGCCAGCTCCGCCATGTTGCTGGCCGGTCTCGATGGCATCCAGAACCGCATCGACCCGGGCGATCCGCTCGACAAGAACCTCTACGACCTCCCGCCGGAAGAACTGGCCAAGGTCCCGCAGGCTCCCGATTCGCTCCAGGGCGCAATCGAGGCGCTTCAGGCGGACCACGCCTTCCTGCTCAAGGGCGACGTGTTCACCAAGGACTTCATTGAGAACTGGTGCGAGTTGAAGCTCAAGGAGTACGACGCCCTGCGCCTTCGCCCGCATCCGTATGAGTTCTTCATGTACTTCGATCTGTAACCGCATGGGAACCGTCATCGACTGATATTAACCGAACAAGGGGCCACGCTGTGACTACGCGGCGTGGCCCTTTTCGTGTGCAAAAGAATTGAATGAATTCCGAAAAATCCCAGCGCCTGCGTGGTGCGAAAGCTCCCGGACTTTTTACTTTTAAATTCTGACTTTTAACTTTCCCCTATGTCGCTCCTCAATAACTACGCCCCCGAAGACTTCTTCGACGAAATGGTGACTCCGGACTCAAAAACCCGGACCCATTACCAGCGCTTCGTCGACCGCTTCAGCACGGTGGATACCCAGGAGTTCGACGCCAAGCGCCGCGCCGTGGACCTCGCCTTCCTGCGCCAGGGCATCACATTCAATGTCTACGGCGACTCCCAGGGCACCGAGCGCATTTTCCCTTTCGACCTCATCCCCCGCATCATTCCCGCCAGCGAGTGGGAGCACCTCGAGCGCGGCCTTGAGCAGCGTATCACTGCCCTCAACCTCTTCCTCCACGACGTTTATCATGAGCAGCGCATCATGAAGGACGGCGTCGTCCCTCCCTTCTACGTCCTCTCTGCAAAACATTTCCGGCGCGAGTTCGTCAATTTCGAGGTCCCAAAGGACATCTACGTCCACATCTGCGGCACCGATTTGATCCGCGATAACGACGGCACTTATCTCGTCCTCGAGGACAATTGCCGCTCGCCCTCCGGCGTCTCCTACGTCCTCGAGAATCGCCGCGCCATGAAGCGCACCTTCCCCGGCCTCTTCGAGAGCATCGGCGTCCGCCCCGTGGACGACTATTCTACCAATCTCCTCAAGACGATGCAGTACATCGCCCCCTCAGGCGTCGTCGATCCCACGGTCGTCCTCCTGACTCCCGGCTCGGCCAACTCCGCCTACTTCGAACACACCTATCTCGCCCGCCAGATGGGTATCGAGATCGTCGAGGGCCGCGACCTTGTCGTCCGCGATTCCCACGTCTTCATGCGCACCACGCGCGGACTCGAGCCCGTCCACGTCATCTACCGCCGCATCGACGATGACTTTCTCGATCCCACCGTCTTCCGCAAGGATTCCGTCCTCGGCGTCCCCGGCCTTATCAATGCCTACCGCGAGGGCAACGTCTCCCTCGCAAATTCCATCGGCACCGGTGTCGCCGATGACAAGGTCGTCTATTACTTTGTCCCGCGGATTATTAAATACTATCTCGACCAGGAGCCCATCCTCCCAAATGTCCCCACTTACCTCGCCTCCGAGGATCAGGACAAAAAGTACATCCTCGAGCACCTCGGCGAGCTCGTCGTAAAAGCCGCCAACGAGTCCGGCGGCTACGGCATGCTTATGGGCCCGCGCGCATCGAAGGAAGAGATCGATAAATTCCGGAAACTCATCGAGGCCGACCCGCGCAATTACATTGCCCAGCCCATGATCTCCCTTTCCCGCCACCCCACATGGTGCGAGGAAGCCGGCTTCGAGGGTCGCCACGTCGATCTCCGCCCCTTCATCCTCTACGGCGAGCGCACCACCATCGTTCCTGGCGGCCTCACCCGCGTCGCTCTCACCAAGGGCTCCCTCGTCGTCAACTCCAGCCAGGGCGGCGGCAGCAAGGACACATGGGTCCTCTATGACTAATTCCGACTAACATGCTTTCCCGTGTAGCTAACTCACTCTACTGGCTCAGCCGTTACATCGAGCGCGCCGATAACGTCGCCCGCATCCTCGATGTCAACCTGCAGCTCCTTCTCGATTTCCGCCGCCTCGACGACGTCACTGGACTCCCATCATCCAGAGCACCGGCGACGAGGAGGACTTCTTCGAGCTTTATGACGAAGCCAATGGCCGTACCGTCACCGACTACTTCGTATTCAATCGCAAGAACCCGAACTCCATCATCTCCTCCATCGCCCAGGCTCGCGAGAATGCCCGCATGGTCCGCGACCAGATCACCATCGAGATGTGGGAGGAGATCAACCGCATCCATCTCCTCATCCGCTCCGATCGCGCGGTCGACATGTGGGATTCCAGCCCCGCCGAGTTCTTCCACGAGATTCGCGCCAGCTCCTGCGACCTCCAGGGCCTTATCGATTCCACCATCCCCCGCAATGAAGGCTGGCACTTCCTCCAGGCCGGCAAATACATCGAGCGCGCCGACAAGACCACCCGCATCCTCGACCTGCGCCACGAGACCCTGCCAGAGCGCGGCGTGCCCATCGTGGTCAATCAGACCGACGCCCTCGAGTGGTCCGCCGTACTCCGCTCGTGCAGCGCATGGGATGCCTACCGGCACATCCACGGCGTCGACGTCGGCCCGCGCTGGGTCAGCGAGTTGCTCCTGCTTTCGCCGGAGTTTCCACGCTCCGTCCGCTTCTGCGTTGCCCAGCTCGACTCCGTCCTGCGCGCCCTCTCCGGCGTCCCGCCTGGCCGCTTCTGGAACGATGCCGAGAAACGCTCCGGCCGCCTTCTTGCCGAGCTTCAGTTCGGTGACATCGAGGAAATCTTCAAGAACGGCCTCCACGAGTATCTCGACCATCTCCAGTTGCAGTTGAACGAAGTCGGCGAGTCCCTCTTTTCCATTTACATCTATCATCCATTTCACGAAGGATTTTCCGACCAGCAGCAGCAACAGCAGCAAAAGCGGCGGCAACCTCGGCAGTTTGAGCAGCAACAACAGCAGTGATCGTGAACCTCACCGCGGCGTGAGGCCCCGAGCCGGAAAGGAAACCCGACCATGACCAACTCCTGCGCCGTAGACTGGAACAAAATGCGCCCATGAAGCTGCACGTCATCCATCGCACCCGCTACGAGTACCCGGCGCCCGTCATTGAGAGCTTCAATGAGACCCGGCTCCAGCCCAGCTCCGTCGACGGTCAGGTCTGTCATTCCTTTCTCCTCAAGGTCATCCCCTCCACACGGCTCGCCCATTACCTCGATTTCTATTTCAACTGCGTCCACTTCTTCGAGATCCCCGAGCCGCACGCCTCCCTCAACATCGAGACCAGCTCCATCGTCTCCACCGTCTCGAACGTCCTCCCGCCAGATCAGGTCACCGTCCCCATGGACCGCCTCGGCGAGTGCCTCGCCATGGAGCAATGCTACGACTTCCTCCAGTCGAGCAAGCACGTCGAGATAGACGCCACCGCATGGCGTCTCGCCGTCGACGCCACCCTCGGCGAGACGGACGCATGGCAGGCCGCCGTCAAGATCATGCGCTTCATCCACTCCACCTTCGAGTACGAGCCGGCAGCCACCACCATCCACACCCCCGTCGCCCAGGTCATCGAGCATCGCAAAGGCGTCTGTCAGGACTTCACCCACGTCATGCTCGGCATGTGTCGCGCCTTGAAAATCCCCGCCCGCTACGTCAGCGGCTACCTCTACAACGGCCCCCTCGACCAACTCGAAGGCGCCCAGGCCAGCCACGCATGGTGCGAGGTCTACATTCCCGACTTCGGCTGGCGCGCCCTCGACCCCACCAACGATCAGCAGGCCGACGATCGCTACATCAAGGTCGCCATCGGTCGCGACTACGCCGATATCGTCCCTGTCCAGGGCAGCTACCGCGGCGCCGGCTCAAAGAAGATGACCGTCGAGGTCAACGTCACCCTCGCATAGACCAGTTTCTGTTCAGTTTGTCGCATCCGGGTTCCTCAAGGGATGCATCCCTTGAGTGGGGCTTGAGGGGCAAAGCCCCTTGTCATAAAACAGAAGCAAGGCGGCCCCAAAAAAGATTTCATCCCGGCGCAACGAACCAATCCCGCGCATTGCCTCCAACCAGCCGCCTTGCCTCGCACCGAAAAAGCGCAGCGCCTTTCGGTGCCTGACCTGCTCCCAACCCCGCAGAATATTCCGGCAGATCAAAACGAATTCGCTCTGGCACGGTCCCTCGCGGCATGCCTTCCGCTTTCCGAATTTCTCCGCCCCTACAGCGTCCGCAACTCCCACTTGTACTCCCCGTTCGCATAGAGGATCAGCCATGCGTGCGATGGCGGTGCCCCGCGATTCGGCCGCGTAACGCACCCCGGGTTCAAAAACACCGTCTTCCCCACCCGTTCATGCCGCGGCACGTGCGTATGCCCGTGCAGCACCAGGTCCACACCCGCCGGCGCCGAGGAGGGCGGGATATGTACCAACTGGATCCGCAACCCCACCCGCTCGATATCCAGCGTCAGCGGCCACTCCGTGTTTGAGTCGCAATTCCCCCGCACCACCTTTAGCGGCTTCCCTCCCGCTCGCAGTTCATCCAGCACCCATTCCCCGCATACATCCCCCAGGTGCCAGATCTCGTCCGCCGCCGCCACCCGCTCGACCAGCTTATACGGCAACTTGTCGTGCGTATCCGCGATCACCGCGATGCGTACAGGTTTCTGGCTCAATCTTCGGATGGGTTCCTGACCCGATCCTAGCCCGGGGAAAAATTATTCCACTCCCAAAGTTCCCTGCCGCAAATCCCCCCGCGAGTCGATTCGGTTCCATCCCCTCCGTTACCCTGAGCCTGTCGAAGCGGCCCCCTTCATTTTTCCTCCGGAAAAATTTTCTTTCTTCCCCCTTGACAATCAGGTGCGCGCCACACCTGCAACACCCTCCCATTTGTCAATGGAAAAGAAATCCATAACCCTTGCTCCCTCAGTACATTAGAATAGGCCCGTCCCATCATTTCCCATGCCTCCCATTCTATCGATCCTCCTGCGGAATCCTCTTCGCACGAGCAAATCGCTAGCGGATGTGAATTCAAGCCAGTTCAAGGCAATTCAAGCCATTTTAAGCCCCCACCCCCCCACTGAAAGGCTTGAAACCTATGAATCCCGCGGTTTCGCCACAAAAGCCCACCCTTGCCTACGGAAAGCCAAGAACGGTAAATCGCCCACTCTCCCTAAATGGCATAAAAGCGGTCCTCGGGAGGTAAACCTATGAAGCCCAACAGACTTCATGACGCTGTGGCGCGTATCGGGAAGCGTCAGTGGGGATTATTTGTCTCTTCACCCAGGCAATTTTGGTTCCTCCTCCTCTCGATCGCCGTCGTTTTCCTCACCGCCCTCCCCATCGCCTCCCCTGCGCAGGCCCTCTCCGGTTCCGCCGCCAATTACATCACCGGCCTGTTCCAGCAGCAGATCATCACAAGCTCCAGCGCATCCACTGTCAATGGCGTCACGCTTTACGAACCGGTTCTCACCAGCACCGGCAACACCATTGTCCCCCAGCGCGTCGTAAGTTCCACCCTGCTCAGTGATCCCAACTTTTCCTCCCTCCTCACCCAGAGCATCCCATCCGCCGATCCCAACGCTTCCCCCGATAGCACCACCCTCCCCGCCAGCAATGGCTATTACATCCCTCCCGGCTTTTGGGACGCCCCGATCCTCACCGGTACCGCCAGCGGCGGATTCGCCGGCGCGCCCGCCTCCGCATTGCCCGATTGGATTTACGTTACCGCCACCGGAATGGGCGGCACCGCCCTCCAGTCCGGCTCCGGCACCGTCGGCCGCTTCGCCTACCACGTTTACAACATCGGCGGCCTGTTGAACGCAAACCTTGCCGGATATCCCTCCGCTTACCTGAACTCCGGTGGCCAACTCGGCCTGCTCGAGGGCACGGCCGCCGGGGCCGATCTCACTCAACTGGGCGTTCCGCAATCCGCCATGGATGCCCTCGTCGCCTTCCGGAATCCCCAGGTCACCGGCGCCAATTACGCCGATATCGTCGCCGCCCTCGCCTCCGAGGGCTTCCTCTCCGCCACCGCCACCGACTCAGCAGGCGTCACTTATACGAATAACTTCTTCCCCACCCGCCAAAGCCTCCTGGCCTATGCCGCGCAAAATAACCCGGGCATCCGATCCGCCCTCCCATACCTCACGACATTCTCCCTCTCCTCCAACGCCCCGTCATGGAAGCCCCCCGCCTCGCTCTCTGGTTCCAGCACCGGCGCTTTGACCACTTCCGGCCCCGCGACGCCCGTAAATAAGGATGTCAGCTCCGTCCGCTACGCAGGATCCACTTCCGCCACCTTCACCCATTACGATGATAACGGCAACGCCTCCACTTACGCCGTAAATCCCGGTGCCCCCCTCATCCAGCGTCGCTTCTCCCTCGCCAAGCTCCCATGGATCACCCATGTCGGCCCCGCCACCATCAATGGCACCCCCATCAGCGCCGCAGCCATTCAGGCCTGTTTCGGCCTTAGTTGGAATCCAACCGCCACGATGGGTGTCTCCGGGTCAGCCACCTTCACTTCACCACGTTGGGAATACACCGCGCTTTCCACTGGCACTTCTCCCGGCCGTATCCTTCGCCTCGACGAAGTCGCCGCCCTCACTGGCACCGCCGCCCGCGAGCCAAACTTCTTCGAACTCCTGAAGGCCGGGCTCCTCTGGGGTTCGCTCGGCCGCGACCCCGGTCCACAGCACGGCAACCTTATTGCCAACAGCGGTGTGACGCAAATAGACCAGGATACCTATTATCTTAACGGCATTCAAACCGACGAAGCCGTCCTCGGTTCTGGATTTGGAATGCCACAATCCACCGGAACCGCAGGCGGATGGAGCACCTATCAGGATATGCAGATCCTTCAGATCGGGGTCAATCTCATCGATCAAACGACCTCCGGCAATTGCCCGAATGCCATCTTTGGCGGAACTGGTACCAACACAATAATCTCGAGTGCCGGGATTACCGATCTAACCGCTCTTGCCCAACTGCAAACCCTGCAAACGGTATATGGGATTAAGGACCTTCCGTATTTGAACGGAATGGTATCATTCAATTCCTATGTGAACCCTCAAAAAGCCCTCGGAGCCTGGCTTGTTCCATCCGTCTGGGATCCCATGGCGCCAACCATCTCCGGCACTGATACGCCCGGAAATCTGAGGCTGAATACTTATGGAGATGCTTATTTTGTATGGAATTATTGGTACGATTCTATATCGGGAACCGGCGCGTCAAACACAATTAAAATCGTTACCCATTCCGGAACAGCCCTTTATAGTGGAACGCTTTACGGTCCGACAACCTGCGATCCCTCAGGCCTGGCCGGTTCCACGGGTGCGTGGTTTACAGGCACTGCCGGCATCGTTCCTATCTATTCGGGTTCCCCTGCTCCAGGCCCCTGGGGTAATGCCATGTGGGGTTATTGTTATCACACGGCTCCCGCGGGTGTGGCATCCAACCTAAGCTGGCCTCCTATTTATACTGCCTTCAATGGAAACGGAACCTCCGCTGGGTCGACAAGAACGGACGGGATTCTACCGTTCCCGTATCAGATTGTAAACTCCAGTGGCAACAACGGGCAGCCGGGAGCGCGCACGCAACCTGTAATGCTTGATACCGTTAACGCTCCCGGAAATGCTGCGTTGCGGGTGCAGAATGAAGGCACACTCAACTCTGCCCCCACTAGATATAATTTCGCAACATCCAACCAACTTTCCAGCAATCCCGACACCGGCGTTCCTGTTGGCGTTTACATTCCAGGAGACACCAACGACACCTCGCCCGTGGTTTACAGCGACCAGCATTTCGGACCTGCCGGAACATACCTTGGAAGTGTATATCAGGTTAGCGGGAGTGCCCCGCCGAACCCTTTCACCGGTCCCCTCTATAGCGGCACCATTATTGGCCTGCGAACGACCGGTGGCATTTGGGGCGGTGCCCAGGCGTATAGTCCGTATGCCCAGAATGCGACGATGACCTTCACGCTCGAATATAAGGATCCCGCTGATGGCACATGGCGTCCCTATTCGCACATCACAAAAGCGCAGATAGCCAGCACGCCGGATATGCTCAATAGTAATGTGAGTAGTCTCTCCACTTTCGCGACCCCTCGTTATACCGGCAATCAAGGTGCGGCCGAGGAGATTCATATCGATCCGAGAACCGACCGGTTCTCCACCTGCCAGGCCGGCCTTTCCTTCCCGGGCGGCAATTTTTGGGATTTGTCCCACTCGATGCGCCCTAACCTTACAGGTACTTACACAGTAATGTACTGGCCCGCCTCCGCGCTCTCCGGAAGCTGTGGAAATCCCGGCGGCTTTTACTATAATTACTTGCAGCCGCCAGGTACTTCCGCATTGCTTTACTCAAACAATATCATTTCCGATTTCTTCCGGAATCTCCCAACCCTTTCCAGCACCAACAATGCCTATTATTCGGACCCCGACGGGATCGTCCGCCCCGCCGATGGCGCTCTCGCGAATCTAAGTACCGGCGACGGCTGCCCGATCTATTCCGGCACCAACAGCCACCCAACCGTTTCTCGTCCCGTCGTCCTCGATCGCCCGTTCCGCTCCGTCGCGGAAATGGGCTACGCCTTCCGCGATACTCCCTTCGCCTCCCTCGATTTCGCTCCGCCGAATTGCCCTGCCGACTCCGCCGATACGGCTCTGCTCGACCTCTTTTGCGTGAATGACAACAGCGTCGTTGCCGGCAACGTAAACCCGAACACCGCTCCGGTCCCCGTCGTCCAGTCTCTTCTCTCCCAGGCTCCCGAGGACGACGCGGTTGGCGCCACCGATTCCATTTCCGGCGCTGAAGCTGCAAGCATCGCAGCCAATCTCGTTAACTCTCTAAGCGGCACAGGCGCGGCGCTAACTGCCGGCGATCTCGCTTACCCTCTCTCGCAAGCGATCCAAAACATCGGCTCAACATTGGAAGTCGCCAATAAGACCTGCCGTGAAGCCCCCATCCGCGCCCTCGCTTCCTCCGCCGACACTCGCACTTGGAACCTCCTGATCGATCTCGTCGCCCAATCCGGCAGCATGCCCGCCGCTGCCAGCGCCTCTAACTTCGTCGTTCAGGGCGAGTCCCGCTACTGGCTCCAGCTCGCCATCGACCGTTACACCGGCCAGGTCCTCGGCCAGACCCTCGAGCAAGTCCCGACCGGCCCCGTCGCCATCAATTTCTCCGCCACCTCAGGTTCCACCATCCAGCTAACCGACAATCAGCCCATCGGCTCAGCCCTCGCCACTCTCGCCGCCGCCGATTCCGGTTCGAATAACACCCTCACTTACTCCCTCGTCTCCGGCAGCGGCGGCAATGACAATGCCGATTTCACCATCTCCGGCAATTCCCTGCAATCGACCGGCGTCCTCCAATATCTCACCCAGAGCACTTACAACATCCTCGTCCAGGCCACCGATCAAAATGGCCAGAGCTTTCAGCAAGCCCTCACGGTCAATCTAACTCCCGGCTCCTATACTCAATGGAAAATCGCCAACTTTTCCACCAATGCCGCCAACCCCGCCATCGCCGGAGATACCGTCAGCCCCGCCGGCGATAACATCCCGAACCTTGTCAAGTACGCTCTCGGCCTCAACCCCTTGCAACCCTCCACCATCGGCATCAGTGCTACCGCCAACGCCGGTCTCATGACCCTTAACTACTCCCGCGCCGATGCCGCGACCGACGTTACAGTCCACGCTTATTGGTCGAATGATCTCCATAACTGGACCACCACCGGCATCACCGAGTCCATGCTCTCCGATAATGGCGCCATCCAGCTCTGGCAAGCCACAGTCCCCATGAACTCCCAGGCCCCCGCCCAGTTCATGCGCCTCCAGATCACCAACCCGTGATGCTGGCCGGACTGCGCCGGCATTCTTAAGCGGCGCTCTTCGGCCGCGTCGTCGCAACCGCGACCTTCTTCACGTGCGGCAGAATCTTCTGTACGGCAGCTTCCGCCGTCAGGCCGTGCTTCTGGCGCAGGATATCTACCGCGCCGTGCTCGACAAATTGGTCGGGCCAGCCGATCCGAACGACCGGCGTCGTAATTCCGGCGTCGTTGAGATGCTCGATGATGCCGCAGCCGAAGCCGTTGTGCAGCACATGGTCCTCCATGGTGCAGATGACATCCGCTGCGCGCGCGAAAAACTCGATCGTGCCCGTATCCAGCGGCTTGATCCACCGGGGATTGATGACCGCGGTGGAGATGCCCTGCGCTTCCAGCATTTCGGCCGCCTTCTGGGCCATGGTGCACATGCCTCCGAGGCCGAATATCGCGACCTGCTGCCCGTGCTTGACGACTTCCGCTTTGCCTATCTCCAGGATTCGCGGCGTCTCCTTCGGCTTTACCCCCGTGCCGCTGCCGCGCGGGTAACGGATGGCAATGGGCCCATCGCTGTAATGAGCCGCCGTCCACAGCATATCGACGAATTCGTCTTCGTCCTTCGGCTGCATGTGGACGATGTTCGGGATGTGCCGCAGGTAACCGATGTCGAAGAGTCCGTGGTGCGTCGGGCCGTCGTCACCGCTCAGGCCGCCGCGATCCATGCAGAGCACGACGTTGAGATTCTGCAGCGCCATGTCGTGGACGATCATGTCATACGCCCGCTGCATGAAGGTGGAATAGATCGCGAGGAACGGCTTGAAACCCTGCACCGCCAGCCCGCACGCGAAGAGCGCCGCATGCTCCTCGGCGATTCCCACGTCAAAGTATTTGTCCGGATGCTTTGCCGCAAAGTGGACCAACCCGGTCCCGGTGGGCATCGCCCCGGTGATTGCCACGACCTTGTTATTCGTGTCCGCAAATTTTGCCAGCGTCTTGCCGAATATCTCCGAATAAGTCGGCGCGGCGACTGGCGCCGTCTTGCCCGTCTTCGACTCGAAGCGCCCGAGCCCGTGAAACTTGTCCGGTTGCTCCAGCGCCGGCGTGTATCCCTTTCCCTTCTGGGTCAGGATGTGCAGCAGCACAGGCTCGTGCTGCGTCTTGAGGAACTCGAAAGTCCGGATCAGCGTGCCCACGTCGTGCCCATCGATCGGCCCGTAGTAGCGCAGTCCCAGGTCCTCGAATAGCACGCTCGGCACGATCAGGTTCTTTACGCCCGCCTCCATTCGGTGCGCCAGTTGGACCGCGCTCTTGCCTCCCAGCCTCTCGACGAATTGCGCCGCCCGCTCGTGTAGATGCGCGTAGGTCGGATGCGTCGTGATTTGGTTAAAGTAATGCGCGATCGCTCCGACATTTTTCGCGATCGACCACTCGTTGTCGTTCAGCACCACGATGAAACGCTTCGTGCACGCCGCGACGTTGTTCAGCGCCTCGTACGAGATGCCGCAGGTAAAAGCCGCATCCCCGGCGACCGCGATGATGTGCTCGTCCGTCCCTGCCTTATCCCGCCCCACCGCCATGCCCAGCGCCGCGGAGAGCGCGGTGCCCGCGTGTCCCGCGCCGTAGCAGTCGTGTTCGCTCTCGCTCCGTAGCAAGAAGCCGTTCAGCCCGCCGTACTGCCGCATGGTCGTGAACCGCTCGCGCCTGCCGGTGAAAAGCTTGTGGACGTAGCCCTGATGGCTCACGTCGAAAATGAACTTGTCCTTCGGCGTATCAAACACCCGGTGCAGCGCGATCGTCAGTTCGACCACGCCCAGGTTCGGCCCCAGGTGGCCTCCCACGGAGTTCGGGTTGTCTTCTGAGAGGACATTGATCAGCTCTTCGCGCACCTCCTGGGCAAGAACCGGCAGGTTCTTTTCTTCGAGCTTCTTAATATCGGAGGGCGAATGGATCTGGTCTAGAAAACGCATGGTTTGAACTGCTTTAGAAAAGTCGCACTGGGTCAGAGGATCCTTTGGGCGAATCCCCCTCCGTAGCAGAACTTTCTGAGGCCGTCGAGGGTCTCATTTGCTCCGGATTCTCGATTACCTCGACGCCCTGCGGCTGTCCGGCTGCGTCCTTGGTGATGGTTTGGAGCCGTTTTTCGGCCGCGTCCAGCCGCTCGGAGCAGAAGCGCACCAGCCGCAGTCCCTCCTCGTACGCGACGACCAGTTGCTCCAGTGGCAGGTCGCCGCTTTCCATCTGCGCGGCGATCTTCTCGATCCGTTCGAGCGCGGATTCAAAGGTCTCGGTGTTTTTCTTCTGGGACATACGTTTCTTCGCCTATTCCGCCTTCACCGACCAGCGATTCCGGTCGGAGTAGAAAATACACTCGTTATCGATCGGCAATGCGGTCACTGCCTGGAGAGGAAACCCTTTCGTATTCAAATTGCGCAGGATGAACGGCGACCACTCCTTATACTCGCCCTTCACAATATCCGAGTAAAACCGGCTGTCGCCAGAGATCGGCGTGAGGTACAGGCCCACGATCGCCCCGTGGAGGCGATGGTAGTCATTGATGTCCATAAAGTTGGACACCGTGTCCGGCAGCCAGATGCATTTGCGGTCGGCGTACCATGCCACCGCCCACGGCATATCGGAGGTGATGATCTCATCCGGATTCGTCCATTCCCCCAGGATTGCGATGTAAGGAGGTACGTACGGAGGCCATTGCACGCGGCCGGCCGCCGTAATGAGTTCATGCGCCAGCGGAAAGACAGAGATCAGGTAAACACCCACGAAAAAGCTCCACCGGACGAGCCGCAACGTCACCTCGGAGCGTTCCATCGCCATGCGCGTCCAGAGGACCAGCAGGAACGCAAGACCGTAGAAAATCATCAGTGGGATGAAAAGTACGTGCAGATCATTCGCGTGGATGGAGCTGTCCTCCGGGAGACCAAACACGGACATTCCCAGGAGCGCAAACAGCCACATCGTGAATAGGTACCAGCGGAAAGATGCCGTCTCGGAACGCTTGAAAAAGTGGAGCATTGAAATGAAGAAGACCGGCGCGATGGGCGAGTTGCCCAGGTAGGCGTAGATGCCCGAGAGCTGCGACACCGTATTCGCCTCCACCTTCGCACGAAACCAGCTTAAGCTGAGCCCGCTCGTATCCAGTGATTGCGAGCGCATCACCTGCGACTCCGTTCCCACAAGCTGGCCAAGCCCCGTATACATCGCCACCCCGAACGGATTGCCCGTCAGCCTGTAGAGTCGCAGCAGCCACGGCCCTTCCATCGCCAGCACGGTCAGCAGGGGTATCCACGCCGGATGAAGGAGGATCCGCACCCACCACGGACCTGAGCGTGGCCAGAATGCGATTCCCATGTAAACGAGCGCCCCGGCGAATATCCAGATCGCGAGTCCGTGTGCCAGCACCATGAGCCCGAAGCCAACGCCGGAAAGCCCGATCCAAAGGAGGGGCGATTTATCCGCCGCGCGCGCATCGATGGCGCGCATGAAGCAGTAATTAACGGCCGAAAAAATGAATAACATCATCATCTGCGGGAGACCGGTCTGGGAAAAGTCCCAGAAGACGTTGCAGACGAGGACCAGCCCCATCCCCAGGAGCGCGAGCCGGCGGTCAAACAGCCGTTTTGCGATTGTGAAGTTGATGCCGACGGAAAAGAGGAAAAAGAGCAGCGACGCTCCGGCGATCACGCGGTCGCTCGTGTATACGACGTCCTTGAGCGTCATGTTCCAGGAGCTGCGGGTCATCCTCAGGAGCACGGAATTGAACCAGGGATTCAGAGGGGCGTTGTACGTATCCGGGATCTCGCCGGTGGGAAAGGACCCCAGGCGTGTGACGAACTGGCTGTAGGCCATCGGCCTGATGAATTTCGTCGTAAACCCGTGGCCGTCGGCCAGTTGGCGTCCGATCTGGGCCTGGTCCATGCCCTTGTCGTTGCTCAGCCCTTTGAACTGGCTGAAAATCACGATAAAATAGACCATCGCAATGGCGGCGATGAGGAGGATGAGGCGGATACGGCTGACCCAGCCCCCCTCCTCGAGGGCATGGATAAACGCCTGGACTTTGGTCTCGTTAGCCATAGGGAGGGTCAACTCTTCGGTTTTTCAGGAAGCACTCAAGCTTGAAACGCACAGGGAGGTCATCATGCCCGGGAGAGGAAGCGGATTGCAAGGGAATGGAGGGCAACTTTTCCCTCCCGGTAACGTTCCAAGAGGTAGCATCACCCCTGACTGGATATCCATGAAACGTCGAGAATTCATTCGCAATACCGCCGGCGCCTCGCTCCTTTCCCTCCTTCCCAGGTCCGGCCTCTTCGCGGAGCCCTCTTCCTCCTCCACCCGGCCGAATGTTCTCTTCATTTTTTCCGACCAGCATCACGCCGATCTGGCCAGCTACGCCGGCAATCCGAACGTTCACACCCCCGCCCTCGACGCGCTCGCCGCAGCCGGCATGCGTTTCGACCGTGCCTATTGCCAGGACGGCATCTGCGTTGCATCCCGAAACTCCCTTTTCACCGGTCAATATCCGCGCACCCTCGGGAGCGTCCGGGATCGCTTCGACCGGGCGACCATCCTGAGCAGCGTCACCCCCATCCAGAGCGTGTTCAAGCGGGCTGGCTATTATACGTTCACGACCGGCAAGCGCCACCTGCTGGATAAGGTCGACGTCGATTGGGACTACACCGCCAGCGGCGAGCCCAACCTCGTCCACGATACGGTCAATTATTGGAAGTGGATCAAGGACAAGGGTCTCATGGCTCAATGGGAGTACGATTTTAGCGCCGAATTGGGGCCGAAAATGGGCCACCCCGGCACCTTGTTCCCCCCTTACGACAAGGGAAAGTATGCGACCCTTTGCAGCCGCCCCTCCGTTCTTCCGCCGGAAGCCACATGGGAAGGCTTCGCGAAAGGGCAGGCCCTCCAGTTTCTTAAGTCGGACAATGCGAAAAAGCCGTTCTTCGCCTATTGCGGCTTCTATCGCCCGCATCAGCCCTATACCGGCCTGCCGAAGTACCTGGACCGGATCGATCCGGCAAAGCTCGTCCTGCCGAAGACGCTTTCGCAAGCGCCCCAGGAGTTGCCCCCGTGGCTTTGCGCATGGCGCCAGAATACCCACCAGCCGTGGAATATGGGCAGCGCCACGGAAGCCGATTACCGCGCGTATCTCGCCAATTACGTCGCGCTCATCCAGGAGATCGACGATCACATTCGCGATATCCTCGATACGCTGGAAAAACAGGGGCTCGCGGAAAATACCATCGTCATTTACAGCGCTGATCACGGCGATTTTGCCGGCAACCATGGCCTGGTCGAAAAGGGCATTTTCGGCCATAACTTCTTTGAAGATACCCTGCGCGTTCCTTTCATCATTCGGTGGCCCGGAAAAGTTCCCGGTGGCGTGGTGCGTCCCGATCTGGTGGAGTTGGTCGATCTTTACCCGACCCTCCTCGATCTTTGCGGCCTGCCGACTCCCCAGGGACCCGCGCCTGCAGGTCGCAGCCTTGGCAATACGCTGTTACGTCAGGCGAAGGTCGGCCGTACCTTCACCGTTTCCGAGAATTGGTCCCAGGCGACCATCATCACGGACAATTATAAATACGGGCAATGGCTCAACTGCCCCGTCTACCCGAAGAACGATTATAGGAACTGGGGCAATATGTTGATGGAGCGATCCACTGATCCGCACGAAGTAAAAAATCTCATCAAGGACCCGGCCTTCGCCTCGATGCAAAAGGACCTGCAAAGCCAGATGCTCGGCTGGATCAACAATCTCGACGACACCGGCCGCAAAGAATACTTCGCCTCCAAAAAACTTCCTTACTCCGCCGTGTAAGTTGCCCGTCGAAGCCTTCTTTCATCGGCCGAACCTCCATCATTGCTACATTGAAGCGTTGAATCCGACCTGGAAGTAAGGCTCACTTTGGTTTGACGACTTTGAGCGGAAGGTCGCACTGGATATCATTGCAGTTCGGACTGATGTGAAGTTCGGCCTTGGGCGCTTGCCAGCCTGTGTCGGCCAGCGTATTCCCATGCACAGTCGCGCCGTGGACGTTGTCTAGTGCAACGTAACGCATGAAACGGCTACGGTTTGATTCTGTTTTTCGGGTTCGAGTAGGTCCATTTGATCGGGGTTGCCGTCTTATTGTAATGGC
>Ga0326727_10013412_pt1 | contig 18258 bp, 18 predicted proteins | sample MB2enrmetagenome_FD_207643 | JGI IMG/M metagenome (GOLD analysis project Ga0326727, IMG submission 207643) | Lab enriched peat soil microbial communities from McLean, Ithaca, NY, United States - MB29MY | ecosystem: Environmental > Terrestrial > Soil > Wetlands > Peat | place: USA: New York...
TTCAGAGACGATGAGGTAGGAACGAATGACGGAACCGGACTGGCTGTTGTGGGCGCGGGAGATGCAGGCGATCGCGCAGGTCGGGCTGGAGTTTTCCCAGAACCCGTATGATCGCGAGCGTTACCACTCGCTGCGCGCCCTCGCATCGCGCGCCATGGCGGCGCATGGGGGTGGCGAGCCGGCGCGCGTCGAGGCGTTGTTCGCTGCCGAGCAGGGCTATGCGACGCCGAAGATCGATGTCCGCGGCGCGGCGTTTCGCGATGGCCGCATCCTGCTGGTGCGGGAGGTGGTCGACGGAGGCCGCTGGACGTTGCCCGGGGGCTGGGCCGACGTGAACCTCGCGCCGAGCGAGAACATTGCCAGGGAAGTGCTGGAGGAATCCGGGTTCGTCGTGCGGGCGAGGAAATTGGCGGCGGTGTGGGACCGCGGCCGCCACGGCCATCCTCCGCACCCGTTCGCCACCTACAAGATGTTCTTCATCTGCGAGATCATTGGCGGGGCGCCGGCGACGAGCATGGAAACCTCGGGCGTGGGATTCTTCGGCGCCGACGAGATCCCCGATGACCTGTCGCATGACCGGGTGCGTCCGGCGCAGATCCGGCGGATGTTCGAGCACTTCCGCCGCCCCGATCTGCCGACCGACTTCGACTGAGATCCGGCATGGAATGGGAGGCGCCCGCGATCATCCTCGCCGTCCGCCCGTTCGGCGAAGGCGACGCCATTGCCACCGTGATGACTGCGGAGCACGGGGCCCACCGTGGGCTCGCCCGAGGCGGCAGCAGCCGTGGGCGGGCGGCCCTCTGGCAACCCGGCAACCTCGCGCAGGTGCGCTGGGTCGGCCGCCTGGCCGAACAGCTCGGCAGTCTTTCCGGCGAGCTCGTCCACCCGGCCGCGGCGCTGGCGATGGACGACCCGCTGCGGCTTGCCATGTTGATCGCTGCCTGTGCCCTCGCCGAGGGAGCGTTGCCGGAGCGGGAAGCGCATCCGCGCCTGTTCGATGGCCTGCTTTCCTTCATTGCCCGGCTCGCCGGCGGCGCCGGGCTGCTGGCCGAGCAGGTTCGGTGGGAGGCGTTGCTGCTGGCCGAGCTTGGCTTTGGGCTCGATCTCCATTCCTGCCCGGTGACCGGAGCAACCGAAGGGCTGGTTTACGCCAGCCCGAAATCGGGCCGCGCGTTCACTGCCGAGGGGGCGGGGAAGTGGGCGTCGCGGATGCTTCCCTTGCCGGCGTTCCTGCTCGGCGAGGGCGAGGGAAATCCGGCCCAGTGGCGGGATGGTCTTCGCCTGACCGGGCATTTTCTCGCCCGCGACGTGTTCGGCCTCAGGCACCTGCCTTTGCCCGCGGCACGTCAGGCGCTCTATGACCGGGTAGCGGGATTGGCGGAGCTGGAGTCGGATGTCTGACGATCTGATCGGACGCGTCACGGATACCAAGCTGGCTGAGGCGCTGAGCGAGCGCTACCTCGCCTATGCGCTGTCCACCATCATGTCGCGCTCGCTGCCGGACCTGCGCGACGGGCTCAAGCCGGTGCACCGGCGGCTGATCTACGCCATGCACCAGTTGCGCCTGGATCCTGCCGCCGGCTTCAAGAAATGCGCGCGCGTGGTCGGCGATGTCATCGGCAAGTACCATCCGCATGGCGATGCATCCGTCTACGAGGCCCTGGTGCGGCTGGCGCAGGATTTCGCCGCGCGTTATCCGCTGATCGAGGGCCAGGGCAATTTCGGCAACATCGACGGCGATAACGCCGCGGCGATGCGTTACACGGAGGCGCGCCTCACCGAGGTGGCAAAGGCGCTGCTCGCCGGCATCGACGAAGACGCGGTGGATTTCCGTCCCACCTACGACGGCGAGGAGAGCGAGCCGGTGGTGCTGCCCGGCAGCTTTCCCAACCTGCTGGCCAATGGCGCTGCCGGCATCGCGGTCGGCATGGCGACCTCGATTCCGCCGCACAATGCCGGCGAACTCTGCACCGCCGCCATCGCCCTGGTGCGTCAGCCCCAGATCGACACCGCCGGGCTGCTCAAGTGCATGCCCGGGCCCGACTTCCCCACCGGCGGCATCATCGTCGACGACCCGGCGTCGATGCTGGCTGCCTACGAGAGCGGCCGCGGCGGTTTTCGCCTCCGCGCCAGGTGGGCGGTCGAGCCGGGGAAGTTCGGCACCTGGAGCATCGTCGTCACGGAAATTCCCTACCAGGTGCAGAAATCGAAACTGGTCGAACAGATCGCGCAGTTGCTGGAGGAGAAGAAGCTGCCGCTGCTCGGCGACGTGCGCGACGAGAGCACCGAACAGGTCCGGCTCGTGCTGGAGCCCCGGACGCGCAGTGTCGAGCCGGAAGTGCTGATGGCGAGCCTGTTCCACACCACGGCGCTGGAATCCCGCTTCCCGCTCAACATGAACGTGCTGGCGGCCGACCGCACGCCGCGGGTGATGGGATTGCGCGAGGTGCTGCGGCTCTGGGTCGACCACCGGCACGAGGTGCTGGTCCGGCGCTCGAAGCACCGCCTGGCCGCGATCGAGCATCGGCTGGAGATTCTCGACGGCCTCATCAAGGCCTATCTCAACCTCGACGAGGTGATCCGCATCATTCGCACCGACGATGAGCCCAAGGGCGCGCTGATGCGCGCATTCGCCCTCTCCGATGTGCAGGCGGACGCCGTTCTCAACACGCGGCTGCGCAGCCTGCGCAAGCTGGAAGAGGCGGAAATCCGCAAGGAGCACAAGGAGCTCACGAAGGAACGAAAGGGCATCCAGGCGCTGCTGGCGGATCAGGCCCTGCGCTGGGAGCGCATTGCGGAGGAGCTGGAGGAGACCCGGAAGAAATTCGCCTCAGGTCCGCTTGGCGAGCGTCGCACGGCGTTCGCCGAGGCCCCTCCGGCGGCCGAGGTATCGCCCGAGGCCTTCATGGAACGCGAGGCGATCACCGTCATCCTGTCGGACAAGGGGTGGATCCGGGCGGTGCGCGGCGCCATCGCCGATCCAGGCGAGCTGAAATTCAAGGACGGCGATCGGTTGCGCCTGCTGCTTCCCTGCGAGACCACGGACCGGATCTGCCTGTTTGCGACCAACGGCCGCGCCTACACGCTCAAGGCCGGCGACCTGCCGCGTGGCCGCGGCGATGGCCAGCCGGTCCGCCTGCTGATGGAGATGACCAACGAGGACGACGTGGCGGCGCTCTTCGTCCCCCGCGAGGGGGCGCGATATCTTGTCGCGTCCAGCGCCGGCCGCGGTTTCCTGGTCGGCGCCGAAGAGTTCCTGGCGGAAAAGCGCACGGGCAAGCAGATCCTCAACCTGCGCCCGGGCGAGGAGGCGCAGGTCTGCACCATCGCCGAGGGCGACCACGTTGCCGCCATCGGCACCACCCATCGGCTGCTGGTGTTTCCGCTGGAGCAGGTTCCGCAACTCGCGCGCGGGGCTGGGGTGATGCTGCAGAAATATAGCGGCAAGGGCACGCTGAGCGATCTCAAGGTGTTCAACCTGGCGGAAGGGCTGAGCTGGCCGCAGGGCGACCGCACGCGGACCGAGACCGACTTGCGCCAATGGCTGGGCGAACGCGCCCAGGTCGGCCGCAGCCCGCCGCACGGCTTTCCGAAGAACGGCAAGTTCGGCTGAAGGCCAGGGGCTCCGCCCCTGGACCCCGCAAAGGGCCGAGAGGCCCTTTGAACCCAATCTTTTGGGCGCTTCACGCCATCCGCTCGACCCCATGTCGCGCACGGCAAAGATGTGGCATGAGACCTGCGCGGGAACGGCCTGGCGATCGCGCTGCGCCTTGCCGGCGGGCGCGGGTGTTTGCGGCGGGATGCATTGATGGCTGCACGAGATCCTTATGAAGTTCTGGGGCTGAAACGCGGCGCCAGCGACGATGAAATCCGCGCCGCCTACCGCAAGCTCGCCAAGCAGCACCATCCGGACCTGAACCCGGGCAGCAAGTCGGCCGAGGAGCGCTTCAAGGAGGTTTCCGGCGCCAACGACCTGCTGTCCGACCCGGCGAAGCGTGCACGCTATGACCGTGGTGAAATCGACGCCTCGGGGCAGGAGCGGCCGGAGCGGCCATCCTACCGTCAGCATGCCGAGGGCCAGCAAGGCGCGCGCTACCGGCCTGGTGCCGGCGAAGAATTCGACCAGAACGATATCGGCGACATCTTCGCCGAGCTTCTGCGCAGGGGCCGGGCCAGGCCCGGGGCGGAGACGCGCATGCGTGGGGACGACCAGCAATACACCTTGGCGGTCGATTTCCTCGACGCCATCCGTGGCGCGACGCAGCGGCTGACCCTGCCGCACGGCAAACATCTCGACGTCCGCGTGCCGGCCGGCATCGAGGACGGCCAGGTCATGCGCCTGAAAAGCCAAGGGGGGCCGGGGCGTAACGGCGGAGCAGCCGGCGATGCATTGATCGAGATCCACGTCACGCCGCATCCGTTCTTTCGGCGCGACGGCAACGACATCCGCCTTGAGGTGCCGGTCACCTTGGGCGAGGCGGTGCTTGGCGCCAAGATCACGGTGCCGACGCCCACCGGAAACGTCAGCGTGACCGTGCCCCCGCACTCCGACACCGGGGCACAGCTGCGCCTGCGCGGAAAGGGCGTTCCAGGACGGGCCGGCCGGCCCGCAGGGGACGCCTATGTCACCCTCAAGGTGGTGATCGGCGCGGTCGATGACGAGCTCGAGCAATTCCTGCGGCGCTGGGCGCCCGGCCACGCCACCAATCCGCGGCGGGCGATGACGGAGGGCACATGATTACCATCGAGGTCCTCTGCCGTGCCGTGCCGGGGTTGCGGCCGGGCGAGGTCGAGCAATGGATCGGCAATTCCTGGTTGCGCGCCGAAGGCAGGCCCGGGCAGTGGCGCTTCCACGCGATCGACGTCGCCCGGGTCCGGCTGATCCGCGAGCTCCGACACGACCTTGAGATCGATGAGGATGCCCTTCCGGTCGTGCTTTCGCTGATCGACCAGCTTTATGCGACGCGTCGCCAGATGGAAAAGCTGTGCCGGGCGGTGGAGGCGGTGGCTCCCGAAGCGGTCCGCCAGGGGATTCTGGGCTTCCTGGAACAGCCGCGTTCGTGATCTTCCTGGGGATGGATGCGGCCGAATTGCCCACTCCGGCGTGGCGGACTATGCAATCCGGCATGGTGCGTACCATTCGATGGATTGCAGCAGGACTGGCGGTCGCGGCGCTCGCCGCGTCGGCGGCCTTGTGGCTGCGTCCGGGCGGGATGGAGGGGGACGTCCGCTCGGCCGGCGGCATTGCCACGCCGGCCGGGGTGCCGATCGGGGGTCCGTTCACACTGATCGACCAGAACGGCAAGCCGGTCACCGACGCCACCTGGCGCGGCCGATGGATGCTGGTCTACTTCGGCTACACCTATTGCCCCGATGTCTGTCCCACCGAACTGCAGACCGTCGCCGCCGCGCTTGACGCCTTGGGCAAGCAGGCGGCGCAGATGGTGCCCATCTTCATCACCATCGATCCCGAGCGCGATACCGCCGAGCGCATGGCGGAGTACGTGAAGCTGTTCGACGCGCGGCTGGTTGGCTTGACGGGAACGCCCGAGCAAATTGCTGCTGTTGCCAAGGCGTACAGGGTGTATTACGCCAAGGTCCCAGCCAAGGATTCGGCTCCGTATCTCATGGATCACTCATCCTTCCTTTATCTCATGGGGCCGGACGGGAGGTTTCAAACGCTGTTTCGCCCGGGCACCAGCGCCCAGGATATTGCCGATGCAATTCGTTCTCGCCTGCTATCGGCCAGCTGAAGCCCGAAATGGGGATGGTGATCGTGCGGCAGTCGCGGACAGGGGACGAATCGGTACGTGAGTGAAGACGACTCCGCACGGGAAGGCACCGCCCAGGGCGCACCGCGCTACAGCCGGCGGTTGTCCGACAAGATCCTGATCGCGTTCCACCACGCCTGCGACCAGGCCGAATTCGAAGTGGCGGAGCAGCTTCTGCACATCCTGGAAAACATGCTGACGCGCCGCCCGTATACCCCGGACGGCAACCGCCGGCGCAGCATCGAAAGCCTGGTCGCCGCCCATGAACGGCTTTGGCACCTGCGGCACCCCGGTAGCGGACAGGAGTAATACCGACCGGCGGAGGCCAGGGGCTCTGCCCCTGGACCCCGCAAAGGGCCGGGAGGCCCTTTGATCCCAATCGTTTGGGTGCTTCGCGCCATCCTCGCCGCGGCACCGTTTGGCGCGAAGCGCCTAAATAATGGGGTGCAGGGGCCGAATGGCCCCTGCTGGGTCCCGGGCGAAGCCCGGGCGGAGCGCGAGGCAGCGCCTCGCTAAACGGCCAGGGCGACGCCGGCGCGCAGGATGGCGTCGGTCTCCGGGGTGAAGCCGCCGCCGGCGGCATGCAGCACCAGCCCGGGGAGCAGGCGGCATGGCCCGCGCCCGCCCTTGGTTCCCTGGAGCAGCAGCAGCCTGGCTGGCTGGCCGGCGCGCGGCCAAAGCGGCAAGATGGCCGGGCTGCCGCAGCCGGCCGCCTCCAGGGCCGCAAGAGAGGCGGGAAGCGCAGCGGCGGCGATGATCAGCGTCAACGTTCCATGGTGGCGCAGTGGCCTCGCCAGGCGCGCCGCCCACAGCGTGAACAGCCCTGGCGCACCGCGTTTCGCCGTTTCGCGGAGCGGCTCCGGTGAAGCCGTCCCTTCGCCGTGCCAGGGGGGGTTGGCGAGGGCGTGATCGATTCTGCCATCGACCTCCAATGCCGCGATGTCATCCACCAGCACGGTGATGTCGAAGTGGTTGGCGGCGGCGTTGCGGCGCGCCAGGGCCGCCATGGCGGGATCGCGTTCCACGCCGACGCCGCAAAGCCCGGGCACCCGCGCCGCCAGGCACAGCAGCGCCGCCCCGCTTCCCGTGCCGGCTTCCAGCACCCGCTCGCCAGGCTTCGCCGGCACGCAAGCGGCCAGCAAAACCGGCTCGAGCGCGGTGCGATGGCCGGCCAGGGGCTGCGCATGCCGCACCCGGCCGTCGAGCAGCGTGCCCTCCGCCACCTCCATGGCCGCGTTGCCTTATCCTGCCTCGCCGGCCTCCGCCAGCACGCGCCGTGCCCGCGCCGCGTCCGCCTCGACGACCACGAGCCGGCGGGGAATGGCGCCGATGCTGCCTTCCACCGCGCTCACATGGCCGTCCAAGACGACGCAATCGATTCCGGCATCGCGCAGAAGTGCGCCGAGGAAGCTCAGCCGCACCAGGTCGTTGGAGGTCGCGACAGTCCACATGTTCGGCTATCCCCTTCAGGAGCGCGGGTCAACACGTTGAATCGGCTCGCCTTGACCCTGCTTCCATCGGGCCGATATGGTGCCACTGCCCGCACGACGCGCAAGCGCGTTATGGCGGCGGCAGGAGAACCAGGTGGGCGTCGTCGCCAGTCCGGCCCTTGCACAAGGGGTTGCTCCCTTCGCTCCGACCGGGGACGCGGAGGACGCGCTCGGCGCGCTCATCGCGCTGGTGCGCCCTGACCTGGAGGCGTGCAACCGCACCATTGTGGAGCGGATGGCCAGTCCGGTGGCGCTTATTCCGCAGGTGGCGGCGCACATCGTCGCCGCCGGCGGCAAGCGCCTGCGCCCGCTGCTGACGCTCGCGGCGGCGCGCATGTGCGGATACCAGGGGGGATTGCGCCACGTGCACCTGGCGGCCTGCGTGGAGTTCATCCACACCGCGACATTGCTGCACGACGACGTGGTGGACGAAAGCGCGCTGCGGCGCGGTCTGGCCAGCGCCAATGCCGTGTTCGGCAACAAGGCCAGCGTGCTGGTGGGCGACTTCCTGTTCGCCCGTGCCTTCGAGTTGATGGTGGCGGATGGTTCCCTGAAGGTGCTCGACATCCTTGCCCGGACCGCCTCCACCATTGCCGAGGGCGAGGTGCTGCAACTGACGACGCAGAACGACCTGGCCACCACGGAGGCGCGTTACCTTGACGTGATCCGCGGCAAGACAGCCACCCTGTTCGCGGCGGCGTGCCAAGTGGGAGCGGTGGTGGCCGACCGGCCGGAGGCGCAGGAGGCGGCGCTGGCGGAATACGGGATGAATGTCGGCATCGGTTTCCAGTTGGTGGACGATGCGTTGGATTACGCCGCCGATGAGGTCAAGCTCGGCAAAACGGTCGGTGATGATTTCCGTGAGGGCAAGATCACCCTGCCGGTGCTGGTGGCCTATGCCGCCGGCGATGACGGCGAGCGACGGTTCTGGCGGCGCACCATCGAGCAGAGCGAGCAGAACGCCGACGACCTGGTGCACGCCGTGGAGCTGATCGCCCGTCATCAGGCGATCCGCGCGACGCTGGAACGCGCCACTCGTTCGGCGGCAGAGGCGAAGGCCAAGCTGTCCGTCTTCCCGGACAGCCCGATCAAGGCCTGCCTGCTCCGGGTCGCGGATTACACGGTGAACCGGGCCCGCTGAGGACGGCTGGCGTGTCCGCTCGGGATACGCCCCCGTCCGACATCCGGACAGAAGACGGGCGGCGGCACCGCAGAAGGGCGCGACGTTGCTGACGATTGGGCTGGCACATCGCTTGCTCCGCAGCGGACCAGGTTACCTCGAAAGCAAGCCGATGACCGTTGCTGCTGACGCCCCGGCGCGCCGCCGATCTCACCCGGTCTTCCTGCACACGGGTTGGCGCAGCCGCGGCACCTGGATCTGGGCGGCCCTGCGGAGCGAGCCGGCCGCGCTTTCCTTCTATGAGCCGCTGCACGAAGGGCTGGCGACGCTGACACCGGAAAGCATAGCGGTCGGACGACCCGATTTCTGGACCTCCGGCCACAGCAACATGGCGCCATACTGGAAGGAGTACGCGGGGCTGTTGCGTCCCGGCGTGCCGGGAGTGCCGGGATACCGGACCGAGTTTGCCACCGAGAATGCTTTCGCCGGCGCCGATCAGGACCTGCCTGGTCTGGCGGCGTATCTCCGCGGGCTGCTGGGGTATGCGACCGCGCTCGACCGGGTGGCGGTACTGAAATTCTGCCGCTCGCTCGGCCGTGTGGCATGGCTGCGAGCCAACTTTCCCGAAGCCCTGCACGTCGTCGTGCTGCGTCGCCCCGATGCGCAATGGGCATCGGCCCGGCGCCAGGTGGAAGTGCACCGGAATCCGTTCTTCCTGACGATGCCGCTGCTGACTCTGGCGCGCAATGCGGAGGCGCCCATCGTGGCGCGGGTGTGCCGGGCGTTGCATGTGCCCTTGCCGCGGCTGCGCCAGCCCGATCCGGAGCGCACCGCCGAAGTGTGCCGCCGGCTCGTTGACATGCTTTCCTGGGCGGACCGCCATCGCGTCTTCCTCGCCTACTGGATGGCTGGCGCGATCAGCGCGCTGGCGACCGACAGCCTGGTGCTGGATTCCGACATGCTGCTGTGGTCCGCGCAGTACCGGGACGAAATCGCGACGATCCTTCGCCGCAGCGGGCTGGAATTCGACCTGACGATCGAGCCGGCGCACACCGCCGCGGCGGTTCCCGCGCTTGGCGGAGAGGAGGCGGAAACCCAGCGAACGGCACTCGGGCTCCTGCAGGAGCATCGGGCGGCGCTGCGTCCGGAGGGGTATCTGCTGGCGTGGAACATGATCGCGGCCGGCCTCCTCAGGCCGGACGGGACGATGCAGCACACCGAAGCGGCGGAGCGCGAGGATTTGACCGCGCCGCTGTCGCCACCCCGGCCGCTGTTCCGCAATCCCTGGGCAAGGCGGGAAGGCGCGGCCGCGACGCGGTAGCAAGTCCGGGACGCCGAGGGCGAGGCGCTGCCTCGCGCTCCGCCAGGGCTCCGCCCTGGACCCACCAGGTCCGGCGCCCGTGGCCTTAGCCGGTTGGTATCAAAGCATGCGGGCTTTGTAGGCGGCCGCCTCCTCCGCGGTCCCCACGCCACCGTGGGAGGCGGACCAGGCCATGGGGTTCTCCAGGAAGCGATGCACTTCGATCAGCGCTGAATTGGAAAAATAGGGGCGCTCGCGGCACGCTTCCAGTACGTCCCACCAGGTGCAAAGGTGGTGGAGCTGGATGTCCATGCGGCTGAGAGTGTCGAAGCTGCCAGGGAAAACGCCGTAGAAAAACACCACAAAGGTGTGGTTCACGATGGCACCGGCATCACGCAGTGCCTGGCAGAACTGGATTTTGCTGGCGCCATCGGTGGTAAGATCCTCAACCAGCAGCGTCCGCTTCCCTTCCGGCACGTCGCCTTCGATCAGGGCGTTCCTGCCGAACCCCTTCGGCTTCTTGCGCACGTAGGCCATTGGGGCCAGCATGCGGTCGGCGATCCAGGCGGCGAAGGGAATGCCGGCGGTCTCGCCCCCGGCAACGACATCGATGCTTTCGACGCCGATGTGCCGGCCGATTTTCTCCACTCCCAGCTCGCAGATCTTGGCGCGGGCGCGCGGGAAGAAGATGATTCGGCGGCAGTCGATATAGACGGGCGATTTCCAGCCCGAGGTGAACGTAAAGGGCTCCTCGGGTTGAAAATTGACTGCCTTGATCTCCAGCAGGATACGCGCCGTGGTCAGCGCGGCATCCCGATCCCAATCGGTCGTATGACCCCCGGTCATGTCCAGCTTCGCCATCATTCGTCTCCTGCCGGCCCCTCCCCATAATCGCCCTGCTCGCGGGCGTCCATCCGAGTGAGCGACCTCCGGCCCGACGATCAGGATCTCCCGGCGCCACCCGACGAACGGATCTGGGTGCTCGATGATCCGCGGGCGGGCCCGGTGGCGGACGCGATCGGCATTGCCGAGCGGCTGGGTGCGCCGTTCCGCCGTATTCCCTTGGCCTGGAACTGGCTGGCGCCAGCCGTGGGACTGGTCGGGCGGGGCTCGCTGCTCGGCCTGGCCCGCGCATCACGGAACGGTCTGGCAGGCGTGCCCTCTGCACAGGCGGTGCGCCCGGGGCCGGCCTTGGTCATTTCGGCCGGGCATCGCGCCGCCGCGGTCTCGCTCTGGCTGCAGGAGCGCTGCGGCAGTCGCGTCACCCACTGCATGCGGCCTGGCATCGGCGGCCTCAGGGGCTATCCGCCGTTCGACCTCGTGGTCATATCCCAACACGACCGGCCGCGCACGGCTGCGAATGTTCTGCCGGTGCTGGGAACCTTGCACCGGATCAGTCCGCTGGTGTTGCGCCAGGCGGAGACGGCATGGCGGGAGCGGCTGTCGCACCTGCCGCATCCGCGCGTAGTGCTGCTGGTGGGCGGCCCGCTGCATGGCCACGACCTGGTGCCGGCGGCGGCACATCGGCTGGGCACGATGGTGTCGCTGCTGACGGCGGAACGCCGCGGAACAGTGCTGGCCATGACCAGCCGGCACACCGGCTCGGAGGCAACGGATGCCCTGGCAGCCGGTTTGGGGCACGCGATGCACGTGTTGTACCGGTGGGGTGAGCCTGGGGGGAACCCCTATCTCGGCTTTTTGGCCAGCGCCGACGTGATCGTGGTGACCGCCGATTCGATGGCGATGATCAGCGAGGCGTGTGTCACGACGGCGCCGGTTTTCGTGGCCTTGCCGGAGTTGGCGAGTGCCCGCCATCGCCGGCTGATCGCCACCCTGCATGGCGCCGGCCACCTCCGGCTGTTCGCGCGGGACCTGTCCGGCTGGCCGCGGGTTCGGCTCGACGAGGCCGAGCGGGTCGCGGCGGAAGTCAGGCGTCGTTTTGCCCTGGCCTGACAATCGAACGCAGAACGGCGCTGCGTGCGAGCGCATTGACCCTCGCGCGACGCAAGTCCAGGCTGCGAACTTCGCCGCGAAGGAGAGCGAGACATGGGCAAGACCTATCGTATTGCCGTGATCCCAGGCGATGGGATCGGCCGCGAAACCGTGCCGGAGGGGCTGCGTGTGCTGGATGCCGCAGCCACTCGTTTCGGCTTCTCGCTTCGCTACGACCACTACGACTGGTGCTGCGAAACCTACCAGCGGACCGGAGCCATGATGCCCCCCGACGGGCTGGACCGGCTCCATGAGGCCCAGTCGGTGTTTCTGGGTGCCATCGGTTGGCCTGGCGTGCCCGACCATATCTCGCTGTGGGGCCTGCTGATCCCGATTCGCCAACGCTTCGACCAGTACGTCAACCTGCGGCCGTGCAAACTGATGCCCGGCGCCAGGACCCCGCTGGCAGGGCGCACCGAAGCGGATATCGACTTCTATGTGGTGCGTGAGAACACCGAAGGCGAATATTCCAGCTCCGGCGGTCGCCATTTCGAGGGTACCGACCGTGAATTCGTTTCGCAATTGACGGTCATGACGCGGCAGGGCATCGATCGCATTATGAAATATGCGTTCGAGCTCGCTCGCTCCCGGCCACGCAAGAAGCTGACCTCCGCCACCAAGTCCAACGGCATCATCTTCACCATGCCATACTGGGACGAGCGGTTCAGGCTCATGGCCAAGCAATATCCCGAGGTGAAGTGCGACCAGTTCCACATCGACATCCTGTGTGCGAATTTCGTGCAGCATCCGGACTGGTTCGACGTCGTGGTCGGCTCCAACCTGTTCGGGGATATCCTTTCCGACATCGGACCGGCGGTGGCCGGCTCGATCGGCATTGCCCCTTCGGCCAACATCAATCCCGAGGGCGTGCATCCCTCGATGTTCGAACCGGTGCACGGATCGGCGCCGGACATCGCGGGCCGCTTCATCTGCAATCCGATCGGCCAGGTGTGGGCGGGGGCGATGATGCTGGAGCATCTCGGAGAGGCCGCCGCCGGCAAGGCGATCGTTGCGGCGATCGAGACGATGCTCCGGGAGGGCGGACCGCGCACGCGTGACATGGGGGGTCAGGCCAGCACCCAGGAAGTGGGCAAGGCATTGGCAGAGATCGTCTCGCGGGCCTGATTGGCGCGAAGCGCCCAAAAGAACGGGATCAAAGGGCCTCTCGGCCCTTTGCGGGGTCCAGGTCCGGCGCGCGCCTTCGCGCGACGGGCAGCGCCCCTGGCCTTCTTTCAGCCGATTGGTATCAACCGCGCGCCCAGCGAATTGCGGCCAGCGCCAGGGCATCGATGGTGTCGATCAGCGGCGCGGGCAGTTCCTGCCATGGCCCGGCCTGGATGCCGAGCGGGATTTCGGTGCAGCCCAGAACCACGGCCTGGGCGCCGCGGCTGGCCAGCGCGCGCACCCCGGTGGCCAGCGGTTCATAGGCCTCGGCCAACCGGCCCGCCTTCACCCGGGCAATCGCCGGCGTGACGAGGCGCTCCATTTCGCCATCGGTCGGAACGATCGTCTGCCAGCCCATGCGCTCCAGCCGGTCCTGGTAAAGCCGCATATGCAGCGTGCCGGCCGTCCCCATCACGCCAACCTTGCCGGCAGGCACGACGCGCCGGAGTTCGGCGGCCGCGGCATCGACAATGTGCAGGATCGGCAGTCCCTCGCCGGCCATTTCATCGTACCAGCCGTGGGCGGTGTTGCACGGGATCGCCACCGCGCCGCACCCTGCCGCCTTCAGGCCGCTGAGACCGCGCAGGAGCCAGGGCAACGGATCCTCGCCGCCGGCCAGCCGCCCGCGCGTCCGGTCCGGCACTCGCGGGTCCGACCAAAGCACCACCGGCACATGGTCCTGGTCGCGCTCGGCCGGCGTCAACATGGTCAGCCTGACCATGAACTGCGCGCTGGCCAGCGGGCCCATGCCACCGAGAACACCCAGGATTCGGTCCATCGGATCATCCTGCCCAAACCTGACCTTCACGCAAAGCCATTGTCCGAATGAGCAGGTATGCTGTGGGCAGGATGGAGGCGCGCATGGGGTTCGAGTTGCAGGGGCATCGGGGCGCCCGCGGGCGGTTTCCCGAAAACACCATCGAAGGCTTCGCCGCCGCCGTTGCGCTCGGGGTTGACGCGGTCGAACTCGACGTTGCCGTGACGGCGGATGGAGTGCCGGTGGTATTCCACGACGTGGCCCTGCATGGCGACATTGTGCGCGGTCCGGACGGTGCCTGGCTGGCGCGGCAAGGACCGCTGGTGAGGTCGCTGTCTCTGGCCGAATTGGCGCGGTTCGATGTCGGGCGGCTGCGGCCCGGCAGCCGCTATGCGGCGGCGCACCCGAAGCAGGTGGCGCGCGATGGCGCGCGGGTGCCGACATTGCAGGCGGTTTTCGAGGCGATCACGGCGGTTCGCATCGATACCGAGCTGAAGACGCTGCCCCACCGCCCTGAAGCGACGGTGACGCCTGCCGAGATGGCGGACCGCGTGCTGGCAGTGGCGGCATCATGCGGTGCGCTGGGGCGTCTGGATGTGCGATCGTTCGACTGGCGCGGCTTGCGCCACGTGCGAGCAGGTTGGCCGGGTGTCGCGTTGACGTTTCTGACCAGTGCCCGAACGGTGATGCAGGCCCCGTTGTGGTGGGATGGTCCGCGGCCGGCTGATTACGGCGGTTCGGTGCCGCGTGCGGTGGCGGCGGAAATGCCGGTGGCATGTTGGGCGCCGGACCATCGCACTCTGCGTGAGGCCGAGGTGCGGGAAGCGCAATCGCTTGGTCTCAGGGTGGTGCCCTGGACGGTGAATGAGGTCGCCGACATGGCACGGCTGATTGCCTGGGGAGTCGATGGCATCTGCACCGATCGTCCGGACCTGGCGTTGCCGGTGATGGCAGAGGCAGGGCTTCCGAAACCCGGGAAGGACATTGCGGCGACCGAACGCTAGAAGAAATTCGACGCCGCGTTGGCGCGGGCGAGCAGGGCCTGCAAGCGCGGGTTCCTGGGTGCGGTTTCGGCCGTCAGTGTATCCATCGGCACGAAGTATTCGTGGGGATGCGGCACCTGTGATTCGGCGAAGCCTTTGTAATGGTCCCGTTTCAGTGCGTACATCACGCGGATGTCGCGGACCGGCAGGCTGAGGGGAACAGTCGGCTGATGACGCAGCACGCCGGTCGCTTGCCAGCGCGGGGTCGGATCGCTGGCGGTCACCGAGGCGAGCAGCCAGGGAACCGGGCAGACGGCGAGCAATGAGTGGGTTGACGGCGCGAAACGCGATCGCTTGTCGAGCAGGTTTGCCAGGGAAGCGCAGGCCTCGATCGCAAGAATATCGACGAAAGGCTCCTCCGGCGTGCCGGCGAAATACAGCCAGAGGCCGTCGGGCAACGTGCGCAGGCGGTCGCTTCCAGGCAGCTTCAGGAAGGGGTGATGGGCGTCCGTCGTCTCGGCAGGACGTCCGCGCAGCCAGCGGTCGCGGCCGCCGGGCGCACCAGTGAGCCCTGGCGGGAATTGGGGCCATTGTCTCAGCCTTGTTCGCACCAGGGCGTCAAGCGAACGGAATTCCTGCATAGCATCCTCCTGGGCGTCTGCTTGGCGGCAACCTGCATGATTGGATGCTAACGACGATGTGAACTGACAACAATTGGCCTTTTGTACTATAGGCAGAGCATCCACGTTGAAGAACCTGTTTTTTATTAAAAGCGTACGGTTAACGCATCGTATTATACTCATCAATGAATCATCAGTCTTGTCTAAAAATACCACCTTTCCCACAAGGAAACCATGGCATCAACATGCACAGAAAGGAAATTGATCGAATTTGTTCTCGCCAGGGCTCAATGGGCTGCGGGCGGGTTCTCTATTGTGCGATTACGAGAATTGCAACGGCAACGCGACGCGAAATTGCCTATCTCATCACACGAACAAAAGTGGCGCAGTGAGCGTTCCTCATCTGCGCCACTTTGGGAGTGGTCCCTTACTGATAAGCAAAGGCCAAGTCAACGGCCGGTCAGCCACGCCTGGCCAACGGCACGTAGTCGCGCTGCCCGGGCCCGGTGTAGATCTGCCGAGGCCGTCCTATCCGCTGGCTGGGATCGTCGACCTGCTCCTTCCACTGGCTGATCCACCCCACAGTGCGCGCCACCGCAAACAGCACCGTGAACATGCTGGTCGGGAACCCCATCGCCTTCAGAATGATGCCCGAATAGAAATCGACATTGGGATACAGCTTGCGCTGCACAAAATATTCGTCATTGAGGGCTATCTTCTCCAATTCCATGGCAAGATCGAGCAACGGGTCACCCTTGATGCCGAGCTCATCCAGGACCTCATGGCATGACCTCTGCATGATCTTCGCCCGAGGATCATAATTCTTGTAGACGCGATGGCCGAAGCCCATCAGCCGGACGTTGCTGTTCTTGTCCTTCACGCGCTCGATGAAGCTCTTGATGTTGCCGACGTGCCCGATCTCGCCGAGCATCTTCAGCACGGCCTCATTGGCGCCACCGTGCGCGGGCCCCCACAGACTGGCAATGCCGGCAGCAATGCAGGCAAACGGGTTGACGCCGGTCGAGCCCGCCAGCCGAACCGTGCTCGTCGAAGCATTCTGCTCATGGTCGGCGTGCAGGATCAGGATGCGGTCCAGCGCCCGCGACAGCACCGGGTTGACCTTGTACTCCTCCGGCGGCACCGCATTCATCATATAGAGGAAGTTCTCGGCATAGCCGAGGTCGTTCCGCGGATACATGAACGGCTCGCCGATCGAGTACTTGTAGGCCCATGCCGCAATCGTGGGCAGCTTGGCAATCAGGCGAAACGCCGCAATGCGCCGGTGCTCGGGATTATTGATATCGAGACTGTCGTGATAGAAGGCGGACATCGCCCCGACAACGCCACAGATGATCGCCATGGGATGGGCGTCCCGGCGGAAGCCGTTGTAGAAGCTGCGCAACTGCTCGTGCACCATGTTGTGACGCAGAACGCCCCTTTCGAACTCGGCTTTCTCGGCGGCGTTCGGCAGTTCGCCGTTCAGCAGCAGGTATGCGACTTCCAGAAAGGACGACTGCTCAGCCAGCTGCTCGATCGGGTAGCCGCGATGCAGCAGGATGCCGACGTCGCCGTCGATATAGGTGATCCTGCTCTCGCAGGAAGCCGTGTTGCCGTAGCCGGGATCATAGGTGAATACGCCGAGGTCGTCGTACAGCTTGCGAATGTCGGCGACCTGCGGACCAAGACTGCCGGCAATCAACGGCAGCCTGGTCGAGGCGTTGCTGCCGTCCAATGTGATGGTGATCGAACCGGCCCTGCTTGTGCCGCTCATCTTACCCCCTCAGGCGGCTATGCGGGCCGCCGAATTGTGGTGCCGGGCCCCTGATCCGAGGCGATCCCGATCCGCGCCGGCACAGCGACAAGGTAGGGTGGAGGTGGCGGATGCGCAACCTTCGCGTCCGCAGCAGGCCAGGACCGCTGCCCGTCGCGCGAAGGCGCGCGCCAGACCTGGACCCCGCAAAGCGCCGAGAGGCCCCGGGTCCCATTCATTCAGGCGCTTCGCGCCATTCGGCTCGCCGTCAATTCCAGAATGGGTCGAGCCGATGGAACTTTCGCCAGGCGCGGCTGACCTGTTCCCTGGTTCCGGGCGACCGCGCCGCCACGAAGCCGCGCACGATCCCGCCCGCATAGCCGTGCGCCGGAGCAAGCTCCGCCATCAGGTTGGCCGCCACCCTCGCGTCGTTCAGGTGACCGAGATGCTCTTGCAACGTCGCCAACCGGCGCACGAAGCGCCTCGCCCCTCGCCCGCTGAACAGCGGCACGAAGAACTCGGCAGCATAGCGCAGCCGCTTGCCGGACAGGCGCAGCCGGTGCAGGGTTTCGGCGGGCGACGTCTCGACGTCGCCATCCAGTGCTGAGTGCAGACGCCGCAGCCGCCGCTCCAGGGCGCGCGCGGCAAAGCTGGCCAGCGGAGCGGTTTGCAGCTCGGCCCGGCGCGCCGCCTCTGCATCGCCGACAAGCCCGGCAGCCTCCCACGGCCGGGCTTTTGCCAGCACCGCCAGGCCAGTGATCATGCGGCGGAATTCCGCGCTCGCCAGGTAATGCTGCAAGGTCGCGTAGGCGGCCAGCCGATGCCTCTCTGCGGCCCTCAACAGGCGCTGCACGCGACGGTCGTCGGCAAACGCCACGGCCACTGCCCGGCCGGTGGCGCCGACGAAGACGTCCCAATCCCGTGCCGGCCCCAAAGCGCTCCCCAGCAATCGCAACCCGGCTTTGCCGGCGGCCAATTCCGGGCAACGTATCGCCCGGTCGAACAGCCCGATCGCCGAGCGGAGCCGCCGGAGGGCGATGCGCATCTGGTGCACCGGTTCGCTCACCGCCGGTCCGGCCTGGGCTGCCTCCCGGAGAAGGATTTCGGCGAACCTGCCGAGGAGGAAGGCAAATGCCTCTCCCACCGGATGGTCGGGCGGTGGTGCCGGCGAGGCACGACGTCGCCGCGGCGGCTGCCGGCCGGCAAGTACCAGGGCTTCGGCTGCCAGGGGCGCGGCCGGCACGCTCAGATGGAGCCGAGCCGCCAGCCGGTCGGCCAGCTCGGCGACCGCCCCCGCAGGCCCGGCCAATA